>ERZ857629.4112-NODE-4112-length-11596-cov-14.454987_pt1 | contig 11596 bp, 10 predicted proteins | sample MGYA00519700_ERZ857629 | MGnify/ENA primary metagenome ERZ857629 (study PRJEB31778, sample SAMEA3449351) | human gut metagenome | biome: human gut; feature: human-associated habitat; material: faeces | place: United Kingdom | collected 2010/2012 ... | reverse complement strand
ATAAGAAATTCACGGTGCATTTCTCATAACCCGGAGGTCGGAGGTTCAAGTCCTCCCTCCGCAACCATAAAAACCACTGGTTTCGTGAGAAACTGGTGGTTTTTCTTTGGGGGATGTTGTACTGGTTTTTGTTGGTAGGTTTAGGGGGGAGAGGAGGGCGTGGGGCGGATGTTGCGCTTTGTGCTTTTGTGTTTGTGCGTTAAATTACAAAATGCGGTGCGCTGTATGCCGCCTTGATGACGCGTGGGGGGTCGCTGTTCACAGAAAGTTTTCCCTTTCTCCTCTTTTCCCGATGGCATCTTCACGGAAAACATGGTATCATACTATTTAGAGTATAACTAACTTAGAGTATAACCAGATTAGAACATGACCAACGGGAGGCGATTTCGCTTTGGAACTGGATAAAAAGAACTGCAAGCGCATCATGCTGCTGATCGCTTTTGCGGCACTGCTGTACTGGGGGCTGAACAATCTCCGCTGGCTGGGCAGCGTCCTCAGCGGTCTGCTCCGGCTGCTGTCGCCCCTGCTTATCGGCATCTGCATTGCCTTCGTGCTGAATCTGATGATGGCGGGGCTGGAGCGGCTGTGGTGCCGCGCCCTCGCCAAGTGGCGCAGCCCGTGGCGGGAGAAGCTGAAGCGTCCCGTCTGCCTGACGCTGACCATGGTGCTGTTTGTGGGCATTATTTTCGCCATCTTCTTTATCCTGATTCCCCGTCTGGAGGAGGCCGGCTCCACCCTCGTGGCGAACATCCCCACCTACGTGGCGCAGGTGCAGTCGTGGTGGGAGGATCTCAGCGGCTTCGCCACCCAGCACGGCGTAACCCTGCCGGAAATGACGCTCAGTGCCGACCAGGTGCGGGACACCATCACCGGCTTCCTTACCGAAAAGGGCGACAGTGTGGTGAACACCACCCTGAACATCACCACCTCCATCGTGGGCGCACTGGTGAATTTCCTGCTGGCTCTCGTGTTCTCCCTGTACCTGCTGGCGCAGAAGGAAACGCTCCTGTCCCAGTCCCGCCGTCTCCTGCGCCGCGCGCTGCCCCAGCGGGTGGCTGACCGGCTCATGCATCTGCTGAGCCTTACCAACAACGCCTTTTCCAGCTTCGTCACCGGGCAGGTGACGGAGGCGTTCATCCTCGGCACGCTCTGCTGTCTCGGTATGCTGCTGCTGCGGCTGCCCTACGCGCTGCCGGTGTCGGTCATCATCGGCACGCTGTCGCTGATCCCCATTTTCGGCGCGTGGATCGGCGCAGCCACCGGCGCGTTCCTTATCGTGTTCCAAAGCCCCATCAAGGCTCTGACGTTCCTCGTTTTCCTGCTGATCTTGCAGCAGGTGGAGGGAAACCTGATCTATCCCCGCGTGGTGGGCAAGTCCGTGGGGCTGCCGGGGCTGTGGGTGCTGGCGGCGGTGACCATCGGCGGCGGAGCCTTCGGTGTGGCGGGGATGCTGCTGGGTGTGCCCGTGTGCTCTGTGGTCTACGCGCTGGTGCAGGACTTCATCCGCTCCAAGCCCGCCAAGCCGGACGCCGCGCCCCCGGCGCAGCCGTGAAGCAGGCGCGCCACTACTTAAATATAAGCACAAAAGGTCGTTCCGCTTACCGCGGAGCGGCCTTTTCCCCGTTGTTCACAAATAATTAAAACCCCGGCTATTGACAATGGCGGCGGCGGGTGGTACACTTCCTTTAGCACTCGGGAGGAAAGAGTGCTAAACGGAGAGCATAGTATGGAACTGACGCAACGGAAAAAGCAAATATTGAAGATCGTGGTGGACAGCTACATCAACAGTGCCGAGCCGGTGGGCTCCAAGGCCATCGTGGAGCTGATGCCGGAAAAGGTCAGCTCCGCCACCGTCCGCAACGAGTTAGCGGACTTGACGGAGATGGGCTATTTGGAGCAGCCCCACACCTCGGCGGGGCGCATCCCGTCGGCGAAGGGCTACCGCCTGTACGTCAACGAGCTGATGGAGCGCAAGCCCCTTTCGGCAGAGGAGGAGGCCACCATCAACACCGCGCTGGCAAAGCCCTTGCAGCAGGTGGAGCAGGTCATCGACCAGGCGGGACAGATGGTGTCCAGCTTCGTGGGCTACCCCACCTACGCCGTGGCGGATCCCCGTTCCGCCACCACGGTGCAGCGGTTCGAGCTGATCGCCGTGGACGAGAGCGGCTTCATCGCCGTGGTGATGCTGTCGGACAGCCGGGTGAAAAGCCAGCTGCTGCGCGCCGCCCTGCCGGTGGACGCGGAGACGCTGCCACAGCTGAGCCATCTGCTGAACACCCATTTCACCGGCGTTCCCGCAGAGAAGATGAACGCCACGCTGATGAATCTCAGCGAGCAGGTGTCCGGACAGTGGTTCCTGCTTTTGAATCAGGTGACGGAGTACGCCGGGTCGCTGTTAGAGGAATCCCGGCACCAGCAGGTGTATACCAGCGGCGCAAGCCAGCTGCTGAAATTCCCGGAATTCCGGGACATCGACAAGGCCCACGATCTCATGAGCTTTATGGTCGATAACAAGGAAAATCTTCCCATTCCGGCGGGGAACACCCCTATGGAGATACTGATAGGCCCGGAAAATGTCAACGACGCGCTGAAGGAGAGCAGCGTCGTGATCGCCAGCTACGACATTGGTGACAATATGCGCGGGCTGGTGGGCGTGGTGGGCCCCACGCGAATGGATTACGCCGCCGTGGCGGCGCGGCTCAGCTACTTTGCGGAGAGCTTGAGCCGTATGTTTGGTAAAAAACAGCTACCGGAGGATACAACGGAATGAGCGAAAAGGATAACAAGAAGCAGCAAGAACAAGAGGAGATCACGGAGAATACCGTGGAAGAAGTGACAGAGCCCGCCGGGGAAACGGCGGACGCGGCGGAGGAGACGTACACCGTCACCAAGGCGCAGATGGCGCAGATGGAGGAGCTGGCAAAGACGCTTGCCGACGCCAACGACAAGTATCTCCGTCTGGCGGCGGAGTACGACAACTTCCGGAAACGGACGGCGCGGGAGAAGGAACACGTATATGACGACGCGAGGATCGACACCATCAAGCCGTTTTTGGGGGTTTTGGATAACCTGGAGCGGGGCGTGACCCAGTTCGAGGAGGGCGACCCCCACCGGCAGGGCATGGAGATGATCTGCAAGCAGTTCCAAGAGGTCTTGACCAAGCTGAATGTTGCAGAGATCCCCGCTTTCGGGGAGAAATTCAACCCGGAGATCCACAATGCGGTGATGCACACCGAGGACGAAAACGCGGAGGAAAACACCATCGTGGAGGTTTTCCAGAAGGGCTACACCCTGGGGGACAAGGTGCTCCGCTTCGCCATGGTGAAGGTCGCCAACTGATACAGGAGGCTAAAGCATGAACGGAAAAAAGTTATATAAAAGTGCCACGGACAAGAAGATAGCCGGTGTCTGCGGCGGTATCGCGAAGTATTTCAATGTGGACGCCACGCTGATCCGGCTGGCGTGGGTGCTGTTCAGCCTGCTGGGCGGCAGCGGTCTGCTGGCGTATATCATCGCCGCGCTGATCATGCCGGAGCAGCCCGTGTAAGCGGGAGCTGGCAGGCTTCCCGGCGGAACGCCGGAAGATTTTATACAGTTAGTAATTTTATTTCATCTATATACAGGAGGCAATCATTATGTCTAAAGTTATCGGTATCGACCTCGGCACGACCAATTCCTGCGTAGCCGTCATGGAGGGCGGCGAGGCAGTCGTTATCCCCAACGCGGAGGGCAACCGCACTACCCCCTCTGTGGTGGCGTTCAGCAAGACCGGCGAGCGCATGGTGGGGCAGGTGGCAAAGCGTCAGGCCATCACCAACCCCGAGCGCACCATCTCCTCCATCAAGCGTGAGATGGGCTCCGACCACCGGGTGACCATCGACGGCAAGAGCTACACGCCCCAGGAGATCAGTGCAATGATCCTGCAGAAGCTGAAGAGCGACGCGGAGGCGTATCTGGGCACCACCGTCACCGAGGCGGTCATCACCGTGCCCGCCTACTTCACCGACAGCCAGCGGCAGGCCACCAAGGACGCCGGTAAGATCGCCGGTCTGGACGTGAAGCGCATCATCAACGAGCCTACCGCCGCCGCGCTGGCCTACGGCGTGGACAAGGAGCAGGCGCAGAAGATCATGGTCTACGACCTGGGCGGCGGCACCTTCGATGTGTCCATTCTCGAGATCGACGACGGCGTGATCGAGGTGCTTGCCACCGCCGGCAACAACCGGCTGGGCGGCGACGACTTCGACCAGTGCGTGATGAAGTATCTGGTCAGCGAGTTCAAGAAGTCCGACGGCATTGATCTGAGCGGCGACAAGGTGGCTATGCAGCGTCTGAAGGAGGCCGCGGAGAAGGCGAAGATCGAGCTGTCCGGCGTGACCAGCAGCAACATCAACCTGCCCTATATCACCGCAGACGCCACCGGCCCCAAGCATCTGGACGTGACGCTGACCCGCGCCAAATTCAACGAGCTGACCGGCCATCTGGTGGAAGCCACCATGGGCCCCGTGCGTCAGGCTATGTCCGACGCCGGTCTGAAGCCCTCCGATCTCGCCAAGGTGCTGATGGTGGGCGGCTCCAGCCGTATCCCCGCCGTGGTGGAGGCTGTGAAGAACTTCACCGGCTCCGACCCCTTCAAGGGCATCAACCCCGATGAGTGCGTCGCCATGGGCGCGGCGTTGCAGGCCGGCGTGCTGACCGGCGACGTGAAGGGCCTGCTGCTGCTGGACGTGACGCCCCTGTCTCTGGGCATTGAGACTATGGGCGGCGTGTGCACCCGCCTGATCGAGCGCAACACCACCATCCCCGTGAAGAAGAGCCAGATCTTCTCCACCGCCGCCGACAACCAGACCTCCGTGGAGGTCAATGTATTGCAGGGCGAGCGTGAGATGGCCGCCGCCAACAAGAGCCTTGGCCGCTTCCATCTGGACGGCATCGCTCCGGCACGCCGCGGCGTGCCCCAGATCGAGGTGACCTTCGACATCGACGCCAACGGCATCGTCAACGTGTCCGCTAAGGATCTGGGCACCGGCACAGAGCAGCACATCACCATCACCTCCTCCTCCAACATGAGCAAGGAGGACATTGAGAAGGCCGTCAAGGAGGCGGAGCAGTATGCCGCCGAGGACGCCAAGATCAAGGAAAAGGTGGAGGTGCGGAACCAGGCCGACCAGATGGTGTATCAGGCGGAAAAGACGCTGAACGAGGTGGGCGACAAGGTGCCTGAGAGCGAGAAGGAGCCTATCCGCACCGGCGTGGAGAAGCTGAAGGAGACGCTGAAGGGCGAGGACACCGACGCCATCAAGGCGGCCACCGAGGAGCTGACCCAGCTGTTCTACAAGATGAGCGAGAAGCTGTACCAGCAGCAGGCACCGCAGGGCGACCCCAACATGGGCGGTCAGCCCGGCGGCGGCCCCAACGGCGGGCAGCAGTACTACGACGCCGACTACAAGGTAGTCGATGACGACGACCAGAACAAGTAACACATATCCCACAAGAGGGACAGGGAAGCCTGTCCCTTGTTGTGGTATTATCACCCCTTTGAGTGGAGAGAAGTGCGATGGCAGAAAACAAACGCGACTATTATGAGGTTCTCGGCGTCAGCAAGGGCGCAAGCGAGGACGAGATCAAAAAAGCATATAAAAAGCTGGCGCGGAAGTACCACCCGGACATGAACCCCGGCGACAAGGACGCCGAGGAGAAGTTCAAGGAGGTCAACGAGGCCAACGAGGTGCTGTCCGACCCGGAGAAGAAGGCGCGGTACGACCAGTTCGGCTTCGCCGGGGTGGATCCCAGCTACGGCGGCGGAGGCGGCGGCTACGGCGCGGGCGGCTTCGACTTCGGCGATCTGGGCGACATCTTCGGCAGCTTCTTCGGCGGCGGCTTCGGCGGACAGCAGCGGCGGAATCCCAACGCGCCCCAGCGGGGCGAGAGCATCCGCGCCAGCGTGGCGGTGACGTTCAAGGAGGCGGCGTTCGGCTGCGAGAAGGACGTGAGCGTGGAGCGCAGCGAGCAGTGCGCCACCTGCAAGGGCAGCGGCTGCCAGCCGGGCACCACGCCGGAGATCTGCCCGGACTGCCACGGCAGCGGACAGGTGCAGGTGCAGCAGCGGACGCCCATGGGCGTGTTCGCCAGCACAAGACCCTGCCAGAAGTGCCGGGGCACGGGGCGGATCATTCACCAGCCCTGCACCGACTGCGGCGGTCAGGGGAGAGTACGCAGGCGCAAGACCATCAAGGTCACCATCCCCGCCGGCATCGACCACGGGCAGACCATCTCCCTGCGGGGACAGGGCAACGCCGGGAAGAACGGCGGCAGTGCCGGTGATCTGCTGATCACGGTGATGGTGCAGCCCGACGAGGTGTTCCGCCGGGAGGGCGTGGACGTGTTCTGTGAGGCTCCCATTACGTTTGCACAGGCGGCTCTGGGCGCGACGCTGGAGATCCCCACCATCGACGGGAAGGTGAAGTACGACCTGCCGGAAGGCACCCAGACGGGCAGCGTGTTCCGGCTGCGGGGCAAGGGTATCCCGGTGCTCAACGGACGGGGACGGGGCGACCAGTATGTGACCGTCAACGTGGAGACGCCGCGGAATCTGACGAAGGAGCAGAAGGAGGCTCTCGGCAAGTTCAGCGATATGCTGGGCGAGAGCAACTACGAGAAGCGAAAGGGCTTTTTTAAGAAGAAATGACGAAGTCGAAACTGTATCTGGCGGATTACCACGTCCACTCCGCCACGTCACCGGACGGCAAGCTGACGGTCAGCGAGCTGGCGGAGGCCGCCGTGGGTGCCCATTTGGATGAAATATGCGTCACGGATCACGTGGACACGGTGCTGTGGGGAAACCATACGCCCCGTGACAGCTTCGACTGGTCGCGGCTTCTGCGGGAGCTTCCGGAGGCGCGGGAGCGGTACCGGGGGCGGCTGGTCATACGGCTGGGCGCGGAGCTGGGCGAGGCCCCCATGGGCTTCGACCGGGCGGAGAAATTGCTCGAAGAATCGCCGAGATTGGATTTTGTGATCGGTTCCGTGCACATGGCGGGCGAAAAATTCAAACATTTTGACCTGTATTACATTGAAAAAAGAGACGAAATATATTATCATAAGGTGATAGACAGCTATCTGGAGGACGTGATGCGTCTGGCGCAGTGGGGGAGGTTCAGCGTGCTGGGGCACCTGACGCTGCCGCTGCGGTACATCAACGAGAATCTGGGCGAGCACATGACCTTCGAGAAGCACTATGACCAGTGCAGGGAGATTTTCCGGGCGTTGATACGGAATGGGTGCGGCATTGAGTGCAACACCAACCGGGGCAACGTGCCGCTGCCGGACGCGCCGCTGCTGCGGATGTACCGGGAGGAGGGCGGCGAGATCATCACGCTGGGCTCCGACGCGCACACGGCGGAGTTCGTGGGGTGCCGCATCCGGGAGACCCAGCAGCTGCTGCGGGAGTGCGGGTTCCGGTACTTCACCGTCTTTGCCGGCGGGAAGCCGGAGTTCCGGGGACTGTAAAAAGAAAAGGAGAACACGACTATGAAGATCGCCATTGCCTGTGACCACGGCGGATACCTGCTGAAGCAGGAGATCCTCATCTGGATGGAGGAAAACGACATTGACTTCGATGATTTCGGGTGCTTTTCCACCGAGAGCGTGGACTATCCCGTGTTCGCGGAGAAGGCCGCCCGCGCCGTGGCTGACGGCGAGTGCGAGAAGGGGATCGTGATCTGCACCACCGGCATCGGCGTTTCCATCGCCGCCAACAAGGTGCCGGGGATCCGCTGCGCGCTGTGCACCGACTCTCTCCAAGCGGAGATGACGCGGCGGCACAACGACGCCAACATGATCGCGCTGGGTGCGGGCATTACGGGCGGCAATCTCGCCAAGCGGATGGTGGATATTTTCCTGCACACCGAATTCGAGGGCGGACGCCATGCCCGCCGCGTGGCACAGCTGGACGCTATCCGCTAAGGGTGCGGACGGGAATCTTTCCAACGAGGTAAACAGCTATGACTACGAAGGGATACAGCAGCTACCACGGGCGGATGTCCGGGCGGAAAATTGCGCTGATCGTTGTGCTCGCCTTAGTGCTGGTGGGCGCGGTGGCGTATCTTGTGCTGCAAAACTACGTGGTGTACGACGAGAGCGGAAACGCGAAGATCGAGGTGCCCTTCTTCCAGAAAAAGGAGAAGAAGGAGCAGCAGGACAACGATGCTGCGGACGGCCCCGGCGACCGGGACGACCTTGTGGACACGGTGGAGCCGGAGCATCCCCACGTGAAGGTGGCCGCGCTGCACGGCGTGAGGCTGCCGGATGACTGCCTGTGGTGGGGCGCGAATTACATCATGGATACGCTGGCACCGGAGGACATGGTGCTGGCGGTGAAGCGAACCACCGGAGGGATCACCTACGGCACCTCCGTTGCCACGCCCGCAGGCGTGGTGGTGGAGACGGGCAGGCCGCTGGACTGCCTGAAAACGCTGCTGGGCAGCGGGCGGTATACCGTGGGGCAGATCGTGTGCTTCCAAGACAGCGCGTACAGCAGGGCGAAGCCGGACGCCGCATTGGTGCGGGAGGACGGCGCGCTGTGGTACGATGGGGAAGGGCAGTCGTGGCTGGATCCCACCAGCGCGGAGACGCTGGGGTATATCACCGCGCTGGTGAAGGAGTGCGGTGAGCTGGGCTTCCGGGAGGTGCTGCTGGATCGGTTCTGCTATCCCGGCGGGGATACCTCCGGTATCGCCAACGGCGCGGAGGACAGGGTGCAGGTGCTGACAGACTTCGCGGAGAAGCTGCGCGGTGCGCTGCCGGAGGGCGTGGCGTTGTCCGTGGTGGTGCGCGACACGGAGAGCCTGAGCGTTGCACAGATGGCGGAACTTTTTGACCGGCTGTATGTGCCGGCGGAGCGCGCCGCGGCGGTGAAGGCCGCGCTGCCGGAGGGCTACGACCCGGAGACGCGGGTGGTGGTCATGGCAGCGGAGGCGCAGAGCGGCAGCTATGTGGTCGTGAAGTGAAAAGAGGCAAAAAAGAACCGGCGGGAGCCGGTTCTTTTTTGCCTCTTTGGGGTTTCGGCGGGGGGAGGTGCGAGAAGCTCCGCCGGACGGGGGGACGGGGGAGACGGATTGCCACACCAGTGACGTCGGTCACTGGTTCGCAATGACAGGAAGAGGGCGAGGAGAAGCGAGGGGGGAATGGATTGCGCTTTGGGCGGGGATGTGGTATACTTTGCGTAGATTTCGCCACGGGCAGAGAGAAGGAGGGGCGAGCTGTGTCAACGATATTGGAGAGACGATACTGCCGCAGACATTTGACGTGCGTGCGGCACATTACGCTGGATCCCAAGGGACGGGGCGTGCTGCGGATACACATGATACCGCCGAAGGAGGAGGACGCGCCGTTCCTGCTGCTGCTCAACGGCAGCAAGCTGGTGCCGCTGAATCTCAGCTGGGCGATACTCCTCGCCAGCTTTATGGACAGGCTGGAGCCCTTTGCCGGGGTGGAGATCAGCGAGAGCGACTGGAAGGCTATGGCGGCGGGCGCGGTGGCGGAGACACACAAGGTGTACCCGCTGACGAAAAAAGAGCGGCTGGCGGAGGACTTGCAGGTGATGATTGAGTCCATGGTCGCCATCGCACGGGGACAGGAGCCAGCGGTGGAGGTCGCCGCGCTGTCGCTGGGGGAGTACGCGCCGGAGATGACGGCTCCGCACCGGATGGATCTGATGATCAGCGCCATGACGAAAAACGGCGGGTGGCACTGCAACCAGAGGTGTCTGCACTGCTACGCGGCGGGGCAGCCCCTGTCCGACACGCCGGAGCTGACCACGGCGCAGTGGAAGGACGTGCTGGGGCGGCTGTATAAGGCGAACATCCCGCAGGTGACGTTCACCGGCGGGGAGCCGACGCTGCGCGCCGACCTTGCGGAGCTGGTGGACGCGGCGCAGTGGTTCGTCACGCGGCTGAACACCAACGGGCGGCTGCTGACGGCGGAGCTGTGCCGGAAGCTGTATGAGGCGAGCCTCGACAGCGTGCAGGTGACGCTGTACAGCCATGACAGGGCGGTACACAACGCGCTGGTGGGAGCGGAGGGCTTCGACGAGACGGTGGAGGGCATACGGAATGCGGTGCGAGCGGGGCTGTCGGTGTCGGTGAACACGCCGCTGTGCAGCATGAACGAGGACTACGCCGCCACGGTGCGGTTCATAAACGGGCTGGGGGTGCGGTATGTGACGTGCTCCGGGCTGATACCCTCCGGCGGCGCCGAGGGCGCGGAAAGCCGCGCCACGGCGTTGACGGAGGAGCGTCTGGCGGAGGTGCTGGGCGAGGCCGCCGCCGCGGCGGAGACGCTGGAGATGGAGATGGACTTCACCAGTCCGGGGTGGCTGAAGGAGGAGACGCTGCGGGCCATGGGGCTGACGCTGGTGCCCAGCTGCGGCGCGTGTCTGAGCAACATGGCCATCGCACCGGACGACGGGGTGATCCCCTGCCAGAGCTGGCTGAGCAGCCGGCCTCTGGGGAACATACTCGCGGACGACTGGGAGAAGATATGGCAGAGCGAGCGGTGCGCCGCCATCCGCGCTAAGAGCGCGCGAATGGAGCAGCTGTGCCAGCTGCGCGAGGGCAACGGAGAGGGGGCGGCTGTATGCTGAAGGGACTGCGTGTGCTGTGGATAGGGGTGCTGGCGGCGGCGTGTCTCACCGTGACGGCTTGGGCGGACTACGACTACATTGAGAAGTACGGCGTGATGGTGACGCCCAACACGGCGGACGGGAGTTTGCTCATCACCGTGAAGCTGGAGTGGACGCCGCTGGAGGAGCTGCCCTACGGGCAGGAGCTGAAAATAGGCGTGCCCAACGGCTCCATCCGGGACGTGGCGGCACTGACGGACAACATCGAGCGGTTGGACTTTGATAACAGCTATATGTATGTCTATCTTGACCGCGCCTACGAGGCGAACGAGACGTTTTCCTTCGCCTACTCGTGGGTGCAGGAGTATATGTATCAGCTCAGCACCAACGGCGTTATTGAGGACTACGACAATGTTCACTACGACTATGTGAACTACGACTACACCGCCGGGTGGTTCGACGAGGCGAGGATCGGGCAGATGGTGCTGGTTTGGAACGACCCGGAGGGACTGACCGGCGATTTCACCGAGGGTACGGTCAGCGGCGCTGACAGCGTGACGGTGCAGGACGGCATGACCATCACCGCCTCCGATCTGGACTACGGCTACAAAATGAACGTACAGGTGCGCTACACCGACTGGCCCACCCAGCTGTCGGAGGAATACAGCGCCGACAATCTCCCCTCCGACTACGACCACTGTGTGTATGTGCCATGCGAGCATTTTGAGGACGACACCGGTGACGCCATCGTCGGCATGATGGTGATGATCTTCGTGGTGATCTTTATTATCGTGCTGATCTCCGCTGTACGGCGGGGCAGCGGCTACGCCGGCGGCTTCGGCACGCGGTACGTGTTCGTGAACCACCTGTGGTATCCGGCGGGGCCGGACGGCAGGCCGCGTCCCGGCAGCGTGGGCACCAAGACGAAGCCCAGACCGCCCAGAAGCGGCGGCGGGGGCTTCGGAGGCGGCAGCC
>ERZ857629.4110-NODE-4110-length-11602-cov-3.120204_pt1 | contig 11602 bp, 7 predicted proteins | sample MGYA00519700_ERZ857629 | MGnify/ENA primary metagenome ERZ857629 (study PRJEB31778, sample SAMEA3449351) | human gut metagenome | biome: human gut; feature: human-associated habitat; material: faeces | place: United Kingdom | collected 2010/2012 ... | reverse complement strand
CGGGGTTAAACTGGAAGACGGTATGGTCGGTCTTGCCGGCGTTCCCCAGAAACCAAGTATCGCCTATCGGTTCAGGGAGTTTCTTGATAAACAAGAGGGAACACCTGGTTCCGAACTTTTACGTGATACCTATAATTATATGGTACGTGTAAAGAATGTTGATGAAAACGACCTGGTACATGAGTGGGCAGAAGGTGTGATCGGTGACCAGTATCCTGTTCCCGACCGTATTTTGAAATATACGGAAGTATTGGTGCGTGATTATCTGGATCAGGCATTGTGTAACAACCAGCCGCCCAAAGGTAAATTCGATTTGTTTGCCACCGAGGGCGGTACGGCTGCCATGTGTTACATCTTCGACTCCCTTCAACAGAACTTCCTGTTGAATAAAGGAGACAAGATCGTCCTGTTTGCTCCGGTCTTTACTCCTTATATAGAAATACCCGAACAGGCCCGTTATCTGTTTGATGTAACGGAAATACATGCGCTGAAAATGACGGGTGACGGATATCATACCTGGCAATATCAGGAAAAAGACCTGGATATATTGAAGGATCCGTCTGTCAAGGCTGCCTTTATTGTCAATCCGAGTAATCCGCCTTCTTATGCTTTGACACCCGGATTGACGGAGCGTATTGTCGATATCGTTACCAATTATAATCCCAACCTGATGATTATTACCGACGATGTATATGCCACTTATGTACATGGTTTCCGTTCCCTGATGGCTGAGCTTCCTGATAATACATTATGCGTTTATTCTTTCTCCAAGTATTTCGGTGCGACAGGCTGGCGTCTGGCAGTCATCTCTTTGCATGAAGATAACATCTATGACCGTATGATTGCCGCATTGCCTGATGATAAGAAAGAAGCATTGGCAAAACGTTACAGCAGTATCATGCTCGACCCCTCGAAGATGAAGTTTATCGACCGCATGGTTGCTGATAGCCGTCAGGTCGCACTTAATCATACATCCGGACTTTCCCTGCCACAGCAGACACAGATGTCTTTGTTTGCCTCTTTTTCCTTACTGGATTCCGAGAACCTGTATCAGTCCCGCATGATCGACATCATTCACGAACGCCTGCACACCCTTTGGAAAAGTTCAGGATTTACCCTCCTCGATGATCCTCTTCGTGCCGGTTATTACAGTGAAATAGATATGGAAGTATGGGCAAAGAAATTCTATGGAGACGACTTCTTCGAATATCTGAAAGCCAACTACGAACCGGTCGATGTCGTGTTCCGCCTGGCACAGGAAACATCGCTTGTCCTGTTGAACGGCGGAGGCTTCGATGCTCCCGAATGGTCTATCCGTGCTTCGCTGGCTAATCTGAAAACGGAAGACTATGTCCGGATCGGCGAGGGGATCGCTTCCATTCTTCATAGTTATGCCGCGAAATGGCAAGAATCGATAAAAGATAAATAAGTTAAGAATAGTTTATATATCGTTGAACAAAATAAGTTCGCCGCGCGTTTTATAAATGAACGTGAGGCGAACTTTCTTATTTGTATAGACAACCTCTATCGGGTCATAGACATTATTGAATAAAAGGTGTTTTATTTATATATACATTTGTTAATGACAAATGGAACTCTTTTTTATTTGCATATACAAGCTTTCTGATAAACAAACAACTAATAAGATTATAATATGGTGTACGACATTGAAATGCTGAGAAGCTTTTATTCCAATTTCCCGAAAAGGGTAGATGTGGCCCGCGAAAAGATCGGTCGTCCGATGACTCTGGCCGAGAAAATCTTATATGCTCATTTATATGACGAAAAGGCATTACGCCTGTTCAGGCGTGGAGACGATTATGTGAACTTCCGTCCCGATCGTGTGGCGATGCAGGATGCAACGGCCCAGATGGCATTGTTGCAGTTCATGAATGCTGGAAAAAAGAAATCCGCTGTCCCGGCAACTGTTCATTGCGATCACCTGATCCAGGCGAATATCGGTGCGAAAGCAGATATTGAAACAGCAACAAAAGGGAACAGCGAAGTGTATGATTTTCTGAAATCCGTATCCGATAAGTTCGGTATCGGTTTCTGGAAACCCGGTGCAGGAATTATCCACCAGGTGGTGTTGGAAAACTATGCCTTCCCCGGCGGAATGATGGTCGGAACAGACTCGCACACGCCGAATGCCGGCGGATTGGGAATGGTAGCCATCGGTGTCGGTGGTGCCGATGCCGTCGATGTAATGACGGGGATGGAATGGGAACTGAAGATGCCGAAACTGATCGGTGTCAAGCTGACCGGACGTCTGAGCGGCTGGGCTTCACCGAAAGACGTTATCCTGAAACTAGCCGGTATCCTGACCGTAAAGGGCGGGACGAATGCCATTATCGAATATTTCGGAGAAGGTGCTTCCTCTATTTCCGCTACAGGAAAAGCGACAATCTGTAACATGGGTGCCGAAGTGGGTGCCACTACTTCATTATTCCCGTACGATCTGAATATGGCAACTTATCTGCGTGCCACTGGCCGCGATACCGTTGCAGCCTGGGCCGATGCTATCCAGGATTATCTGGAAGCCGATATGGAAGTAAGGGCACAGCCGGATGAATATTATGACCGCGTGATCGTCATCAACCTGTCCGAACTGGAACCGCATATCAATGGCCCGTTCACTCCGGATGCAGCAACGCCTATCTCTGAGTTTGCCGCGAAGGTAAAAGCAAACGGCTATCCCCGCCAGATGGAAGTCGGCCTGATCGGTTCATGTACGAACTCCTCTTATCAGGATTTAAGTCGTGCCGCCTCTATCGCCCGGCAGGCTTTTGAAGATAAAATACCTGTCGCTTCCCCGCTGATCATCAATCCGGGATCGGAACAGATCCGTTATACAGCCGAACGTGACGGCATCATCGGTGACTTTGAAAAGCTCGGTGCCACCATCATGGCAAACGCCTGCGGTCCGTGTATCGGCCAGTGGAAACGTCATACCGACGATAACACCCGTAAAAATTCAATCGTAACCTCCTTTAACCGTAATTTCGCCAAACGTGCAGACGGCAATCCGAATACACATGCTTTTGTCGCTTCCCCGGAACTGACGCTAGCATTGACCATTGCCGGTGACCTTTGTTTCAATCCGTTGACGGATACATTGAAGACCGAAGACGGTCGCGAAGTAAAACTCCGTGAGCCGCAGGGAACTGATTTCCCGCCCAAAGGTTTTGATGTAAAAGATAACGGTTATCTGGCTCCGACCGGAAAAGATGTGGAAGTAAAGATCAGTCCCGATTCAAACCGTTTGCAGGTGTTGCATCCTTTTGCTCCGTGGGATGGAAACGATTTGCTGGAAATGCCTCTTTTGATCAAGGCTTCGGGTAAATGTACGACAGACCATATTTCGATGGCCGGTCCGTGGCTCCGTTTCCGTGGTCATCTGGAAAATATATCCGACAATATGCTGATGGGGGCGGTGAACGCTTTCAACGGTCAGACGAATGCCGTATTGAACCAGTTGAATAATACGTATGAAGCTGTCTCCGCCGTTGCCAAACAGTATAAGGCGAAAGGCATTTCATCCATCGTGGTTGCCGAAGAGAACTACGGTGAAGGCTCCTCCCGTGAACACGCCGCTATGGAACCCCGTTTCCTGAATGTGAAAGTGATCCTTGCCAAAAGTTTTGCCCGCATCCATGAAACGAACCTGAAAAAGCAGGGAATGCTTGCCCTGACCTTTGCCGACAAAGACGATTACGATAAGATTCGTGAAAACGATCACATCTCCATCATCGGTTTGAAAGAGTTCACACCGGGCAAGCCATTAACTGCTATCGTATTGCATGCAGATGGCACACAGGAATCATTCCCTGTAAATCACACGTACAATGATTTGCAAATCCGATGGTTCAAGTCCGGATCAGCATTGAATATGGCACATGTATAGCTCAATTCTGATAAATACTGAACAAAATTAATAAACTATCATGATGAATAAAATAACAAAACAAAACGACCGTCTGATCGTCCCGGACAAAGTAACCATTCCTTTTATCGAAGGTGACGGAGTGGGAGCGGAGATCACTCCGGTCAGCCAGAAGATTGTAAACGCCGCCATCGAAAAAGCATATGGCGGCCGGCGCTCTATCGAATGGAAAGAAGTATTGGCTGGCGAAAAGGCGTTCAATCAAACAGGCAGTTGGCTGCCCGACGAAACAATGGATGCTTTCCGCGAATATATGGTCGGTATCAAAGGTCCGCTGACTACTCCCATCGGCGGCGGTATCCGTTCCCTGAACGTGGCTTTACGGCAGACACTCGACCTGTACGTTTGCCTGCGTCCCGTCCGTTGGTTTAAAGGTGTCGTCTCTCCGGTGCGTGAACCGCAGAAGGTCGATATGTATATCTTCCGTGAGAATACGGAAGATATCTATGCCGGTATCGAATGGCAGCAAGGAACGCCTGAAGCAGCAAAATTCCTTCAGTTCCTGACGGAAGAAATGGGAGTGACGAAAGTACGTTTCCCGGAAACTTCTTCATTCGGTGTGAAACCTGTATCGGTAGAAGGAACCGAACGGCTGGTGCGTGCCGCCATCGAATTTGCCCTGACCAATCAGTTGCCGAGTGTAACGCTGGTGCACAAAGGAAATATCATGAAGTTCACTGAGGGCGGTTTCAAACTCTGGGGATATGCTCTGGCGGAACGCGAGTTTGGCGACAAGACATTCACCTGGCCGCAATACGAAAAGATCAAAAAGGAAAAGGGTGAAGCCGAAGCCGCCAAAGCGCTGGCAGAAGCATCGGCTGCCGGAAAGGTCATTATCAAAGATGTGATTGCCGATGCTTTCCTGCAAAATACCTTATTGATCCCGGAAGAATACTCCGTTATTGCGACGCTCAACCTGAACGGCGATTATATCTCCGACCAATTGGCCGCCATGGTAGGTGGTATCGGAATCGCACCGGGTGCCAATATCAACTACAACAGCGATTATGCTATTTTCGAAGCGACGCATGGCACGGCGCCTAATATTGCCGGAAAGAATATCGTGAACCCGTCTTCCCTTTTACTCTCCTCCGTGATGATGCTTGAATATATGGGCTGGAACCAAGCCGCCAACCTGATCACGGCTGCTATGGAAAAGGCTTTCTCGAAGGGAGAAGCAACGAATGACCTGGCACGTTTTATGCCGGAAGGAAAATCTCTTGGCACCAAAGAATTTGGTGATTGTATCATATCTTTATTGTAACCTCGTAAAAATAACTCGTGATGAAAAAAGAATATCTTATTTACAAACTGTCGGATGCGTCAAAAGATGCCTGCAAGATTGATAACGAACTGTTTCCGATGTACAACGTGAAACGTGGTCTGCGTAACGAGGACGGCAGCGGGGTGTTGGTCGGCCTGACTAAGATCGGTAATGTAGTTGGTTACGAACGCCTGCCGGATAACGGTGGCCTGAAAGCTATTCCCGGTAAACTGTTTTATAGAGGTTACGATGTGGAGGACCTGGCGCATGCCCTGATCAAAGAAAAACGTTTCGGTTTTGAGGAAGTGGCTTATCTGTTGCTTTCCGGAAAGTTGCCCGATAAAGAAGAGTTAGCCTCTTTCAAAGGCTTGATCTGCGATAATATGCCGTTGGAACAGAAAACCAAGATGAATATCCTCGACCTGGAAGGACAGAATATCATGAATATCCTTGCCCGTAGTGTTTTGGAAATGTATACGTTCGATCCGAATCCGGACGATACTTCCCGTGACAACCTGATGCGCCAGTCCATCGAACTGATCTCGCGTTTCCCGACCATTATAGCGTATGCTTATAATATTTATCGTCATAGTACACACGGTCGTTCCCTGCATATCCGCCATCCGCACGAAAACCTTTCGCTTGCAGAAAACTTCCTGCATATGCTGAAAAAAGACTTTACGGAACTGGATGCCCGTACACTTGACCTGTTGCTTGTTTTGCAAGCCGAGCACGGTGGCGGTAATAACTCGACCTTTACAGTCCGTGTAACCAGTTCGACCGGAACGGATACCTATTCTTCTATTGCAGCCGGTATCGGTTCGTTGAAAGGTCCGTTGCACGGTGGTGCCAATATCCAGGTTGTCGATATGTTCCATCATCTGAAAGAGAACATTGGCGACTGGAAGAATGTGGATGAAATCGATACTTATTTCATGCGCATGCTGAACAAAGAGGCTTATAACAAGACCGGCCTGATTTACGGTATCGGTCATGCCGTCTATACAATTTCCGATCCGCGTGCCGTTGTTTTGAAAGAACTGGCTCGTGACCTGGCTAAAGAAAAAGGACGTGAAGAAGAATTTGCCTTCCTCGAACTGCTGGAAGAACGTGCCATCGAATGTTTCGCCAAACATAAAGGAACGAAGAAACGTGTTTCTTCAAACGTGGACTTCTATTCAGGCTTTGTGTATGAAATGATCGGTTTGCCGCAGGAAATCTATACACCGCTGTTTGCTATGGCCCGTATCGTAGGTTGGACTGCCCATCGCATTGAAGAATTACATTTCGATGGTAAACGTATTATCCGTCCGGCTTATAAGAATGTGTTGGATGAACAGGTATATGTTCCGATCAAGGAACGTTGATCTTCGTAGTTCCCTGCCCTGGAAACTGCAATTTCCTAGGCAGGGAACTACTGTTTCATTAGGGTGAAACTCGCGTTTCCTGCTTAGGAAACCAGACGGTCTCCGGCAGCGGAAGTTAGTAGCTCAAGGATAACCCGTAAGCTACACTATTAAAAGTATTCCCTGTACGTATCTTATCTTTTCCGAAGATGCGGTAAAGTATCTCCCTTACCGGAATGACAAGGCTGCTACCTCCTGTGATAAAGACGGAGTCGATATCTGCTGCGTTATATTGCGCTGTGTCCAGTATTTTCAGGATATATCGTTCGATCTCGGTAGTATGCCGTTCGATGATCGTAGCAAACTCACCGGGCGTGAAAGGCTCATGTATATGGATTGTCTCTTTTTCAAAGTCGATTGTTGTATCTTCTCCGGTCGAGAGGTTTATTTTGGATTGCTCGATTCCTTTGAACAGGGAGAAGACATAGTTATTATCGATCAAAACTCTTACATTATCTATCTTAGGATTGTTGCCTGAGAGATGGTAGTAGTTATCCATCGAACGGCGCAGTTTGCTCTCCTTCAACATAAATGTCCTTTCCCAGTTTTTCAGTTCGCGGTAGAGAATGGAAGGTATTTCAATCTCTTTATCGTACGATTGGTATTTTACGCCCCGGCCCAGATGGGGAGTCACTTTGTACCACATGATTTCCGAATCGAACAAGTCACCGCCGATATAGACACCACCGTGAGCGATGATATCGTCTTTGCGGTCTTCCTTACGGATTTTATCGGGAGAAAGGTTCATGATGGTAAAGTCGGAAGTACCGCCACCGAGGTCGGCAACCAGTACGTTTTCGCTATGATCGAGCCGTTGCTCATAGGAGAGGGCGGCGGCAATCGGTTCCAATTGTAATTTGATGTTTCTGAAACCGGCGTTACGGGCGGCAAGCGTCAGGCGGTTGACTGCCAAAGTCTCTTGCTTGGGGTCTTCCGAAAAAACGGCAGGTCTTCCAAGTATCACATCCGTGATTTCCGCTCCGGCGAAGGCTTCCGCTTTCTCTTTCAAATGGCGGATGATGCAGGTAACGAGTTGATCGGGCGTCATTCTTTTACCGAATATCCAGGTAGAAAGAAACTTGTCCTGGCGGAGCAGCGTCTTGACGGATTTCAGCAGACGCCCGGTCATCTCTTCTTCAATATATTTATCCTGGGCCTCTTTACCCACATAGTATTTCATCTCGTTTGTGTCCGGAAAATACAGAATGGAACTTTCGCTATACGAAAATACTTCTTTCCGTGTTGCTTTGTCTGTCAGCGATATAATGGAATTAGATGTTCCGAAGTCCAGACCGCATGTCAACTCGTTTATATTCATCTTTGCCTTGTTTTTTATAGGAAAATAGGGCGCGAAGATATAAAATACGACACATTTTTATACTATATATACCTGTAATTTATGTTTATAATTTTTTCTTCAGGGTAAAGAAGAAGGTCACTCCTTTGCCCGGACTACTCTTAGCCGAAATCTGTCCTTTATGGAAATTAACCCCATTCTTGACGATAGACAATCCCAGTCCTGTTCCGCCGACTTTGCGGCTACGTCCTTTATCCACCCGGTAGAACCGTTCGAAGATGCGGTTGATATGTTCTTCCGAAATACCCACACCGTTATCAGCGAAACTGAAATAATAAAATTTCGGATCTTCTTTATAACAGTTCACGGTTATTTGGCTTCCTTCTCCGGCATATGCGATCGCATTGTCGTAGAGGTTACGGAAAATGGAATACAATAGGGAGTAGTTGCCATGTATCGTAGGATCGCCCGGCAGAGTAACTTCAGATGTGATCTGTTTTTCTTCCATCTCTTTCGAACATTCCTTCTGGATCTCGACGATCAGTTTCGGGATATTTATGTCGGACAAGTCGAACATTTCGGACGCCTCGTCCAAACGGTTCAGTACAGAGATGTCACGTAATAACCCGGTCAGACGCGTACTCTGCGAGTAGCAACGTTCCAGGAAGAACTGGCGTTTGTCGGGAGTAAGTTCCGGATTGCTGATAATCGTTTCCAGATATCCCTGAATGCTGCTGACGGGTGTTTTCAGTTCGTGGGCGACATTCTGGGTAAGCTGGCGTTTCATACGGCTCTCTTCTTCCTGGCGTGAAATATCATTGATGGATATTTCGTAGCTGTTATCCAGGAACAGGATACATTCGATCAGAAATATTTTCCCGTTTTTATCGATCGTTACAGATTCGCGTAACACTTTCCGTTTCCGGTTCATGTTAGGGATATTTTTATTCAGGAAAGCCTTAATGGGTTCAAGTTCCCGGATATCCTGGGCATCTTCAGCCTGACGGATCTGATTGTCGGAAATAACATTTAAGAACTGGATGAACAGGATATTCGACAATATCTCTTTCCCTTCGGCCGTAAACATGGCGAATCCTTCTTTGGCGTACTGGAAATGCTTTATCAGCTTTTCACGTTCCATGGAAAGCTCGTCTTTGGCCTTCTGTTGCCGGTGATACAGTGTGACAATGTTCTTTGAGATATCTCCCAGTTCATCGTTGGGGAAGATATAATCGTTTTCCGGTATCCGGTCTTTTTCTATATTCAAGGCAAAGTCCCGTAGCTTGGATATGGTCCGTCCGATACTGAATGTAAAGCGGGAGAGGACAAAGAAAAAGATCAATGTCATCAGTATCATAAAATAGATGAAGTCCTTATCCGTGGATAAGGCACTTTGCACATAAGGATCATAAGGGAGCGCCGAACGGTAGATATAACTGCCTATATTGCTGGCCGAATAAAAATACCGTCTGCCCGTCGATCCCGAGGTGCGGATGGCAAAGCCTTCATTATACAAACGGGCTTTGCGCACTTCGCTACGATCGTTATGGTTGTTGAATTCTTCTGTCCCGCTATTATCGAACAAGACTTTTCCGTTGGGATCGATAATGGTGACACGCAATTCTTTTTGCGGAATATCTTCGATAAATTGCCTTACCGTCTTATTAATGTCGGTATCCTGTTGGGTACGGCTAAATAATTGGTAATTGTAGTTACTCAATACATTATTCAACTTCTCCTGCGAAAATTCCCGTTCCCGTTGGTATTGAAACAACAGGAAGCAAACTGTAAATCCAAGGAACATCACAAAAATCGACCAGAATAACCGCTGGCTGAAAGGTATCCGGTTTTTCATCTTTTCTACTCTTACCATGATTAAATAACAGGATTAGTACTCAAAACAATAACCGAAGCCGAGTCGGGTAACGATGTTTTTTCCGTAAGGGCCTATCTTTTTACGCAGACGGGTAATGTTTACGTCGATTGTTCGATCCAGCACATATACTTCATCTTTCCAGATACGGGACAGGATCTCTTCACGTGAGAAAACATTTCCTTTATTCTCCAGCAGTAATTTCAAAATCTCGAATTCTTTTTTGGTCAGCGGGACTTCCTTGCCGTCTACCGATGCTTTAATGCGTTTGGGATCGAGTGCTAATGTTTCATATTCGAGAAGTTCGTTCGTCTCGTTTTTCTCTTTATCGGTTGTTCTCCGTAATACAGCCTTAACACGTGCGACAACCTGGCGGATCGAAAAAGGTTTTGAAATATAATCGTCCGCTCCCAGGTTAAAGCCTGTCAGCATATCGTTTTCAGTATCTTTGGCTGTCAGAAATATGATCGGTATATCAGCCGTGCTTTCTTCTTTCCTTAATATACTCGCCATCTTGAATCCGGAGATTTCTCCCATCATAACATCGAGCAAAAGCAATTGATAGACAGACAGGTCCTTTTTTAATGCTTCTTCCGCACTAAAAGCCGTATCCACTTCATAACCTTCTATTTCAAGATTGAATTTGAGGATTTCGCACAAGTCCTCTTCGTCATCCACAACAAGAATTCGGGGCATATCCATAGTCTTTTTTATTTAATTTGAAATGAATAATTCATTCCTTTGTTTACAAAATTAATTATTTTCTGCAAAGGAAGGCATTTGGTATTTCGGTTGAATGAAATATATGTTACGATTCTGTTAAGAAAGAGTATTTTTTCAAAGGCGATTTGCATAAAACCTCTATTCATGAGGGTTTAAGGCTGTTTTGAATTTTTTCGCTTAAGATCAAATAATGGTCATTTAGAGAATAATTTACTTTGTGTTTTACAAATGTTTTACAGAATATGGCAACAATATCATGGGTGATTTTCAAGCACCACAAGAAGGCGGACGGGACCTTTAATCCCAAAATACGTGTGACGCATAACCGGTCGACATCATATATGGCTACGAATATCTATACACCATTTGTCCGGTTCAAGCGTGGATCATCTACCGGGGCCTTAACCAATGGGGAGGTAGAGGATAGTTTAAATAATAAGGTTAGCGAGATTCGGAAAATTGTTAATACGAATCAGGGAGGCGTAGATCAATGTGATAATGCCAAACAGTTAGTTGAGTATATAGAAAGATGCCTAAACCGTCAAAACTTCGATATTGATTTTATTACATTTGCCCGAGAGTATCTGTCCACAATTCCTAAAATGGGTACCAGGGAAACGCATACAACAGGTATTAATATGTTGTGTCACTATTTAATCGCCACAACAGGGAAAACCAAATTACCAATTAAATCGTTGACCTCAAAGTTCCTTGGCAAATATGATGCCTGGTTGAGGACCGATAGGATAATTCAGATAAAAGGTAAAACAAGAAAGTTTCCGGCTATGGGGGATAACGGCATTGCCAACTATATGGTATCCATTCAAACTATATTTAATCAGGCAAGAAATAAATATAATGATTATGAATTTGATGATATTGTGATTAAAGGAGATCCATTTAAGGTTTATCATATTCCAGAGGTCAAGCGACCGCCTAAGAGGTCTTTAGCAAAAGAACAGTTATTGAAAGTATTAAATTATGAACCTCGTTTTACCTGGAGAAGTGACGCTTTAGCTCATGATTTGTTCATAATGTCATTTATGCTTGCAGGTATGAATGCAGTAGATTTCTATAATTGTACTACTTATAAGAA
>ERZ857629.4109-NODE-4109-length-11606-cov-88.170635_pt1 | contig 11606 bp, 11 predicted proteins | sample MGYA00519700_ERZ857629 | MGnify/ENA primary metagenome ERZ857629 (study PRJEB31778, sample SAMEA3449351) | human gut metagenome | biome: human gut; feature: human-associated habitat; material: faeces | place: United Kingdom | collected 2010/2012 ... | reverse complement strand
GCCAAACGCTCACTTCAAATCGTAAAATGTCAAAGAGCTATTTAAATAATTTGTAGTTAAGGACTTGCAACGATGTCGAATCGATTTATCGCATCGGAAAGCGATTCAAATCGTAAATAAGCCAAAACATCAGTAAAACATTAAATATTAATAAGTTATATAAACAGCGCATTAAATTAACGCATCACTAGTATTGTTCACATCCATTGTTGTTAGTATGTAATCACATTATATCTGAATGAATCCGCAACCGCCAGAAGCCGCGTTTTATCATTTTAATGCTCCTGCCGCACGCATTATTGTCCTCGACGGGAGCAATATCGTATGTTTTTGCGCCACCTCTGTTCGCCGTTCAAACTTCGGCGAGTAAATTTATCATTTATAGTCAACCCATATAGATAAGCATAGGATATTTATCGGATTATCATTAAATTCGCTACCGAATAAAACTAAAATATCCAAAACAATTATGGAATCCGGAAAAGGTTATGTTTACATATTGACAAATCCTTCATTTCGTGAGGATTGGGTCAAGATCGGCAAGAGTTCACGTCCTGTGGATGTTCGCTCGAAGGAATTGGACAACACTGCGGTTCCACTGCCGTTTGAGGTTTACGCCACGCTTTACACCAGCAAATACAGCAAGGTTGAAAAGCAGATTCACAAGCAGATAGACAGGCTGACGGATTTGAGGATCCGCCAGAACAGGGAGTTTTTCAACATCGCTCCCGCTGTGGCACTTGACATTATGCGTGATATGGCCGATCTTCTGGACGATGCGGAACTGGCCATCTATGTTGACGGAAAACCGGTAATATCCCAGAATAAGGAACAGGACAACGCCATCAAGAACGAAGAGGCGGAGAAAAAGAAGCGGATAGCCAGGCCAAATTTTAAATTCCATATGGTTGGAATAAACATAGGAGACACGGTCATATTCGATGAACTGAATATTCCATTAAAGGTCGCGACGGATGACAAGGTTGAATATGACGGGCGGCTTTATAGCTTGTCAGCCTTTACGGGAACGTTTCTTCCTGTTGAAAAGCAGAACACTTCCGGAGCTTACCAAGGTCCGAAATATTTCAGTTTCAAAGGGAAGGTTCTTGCGGATCTACGTAATGAGATCGAAAAGGAGCAGTGTGGAGGCGATAATTAGGCGGCAAGAATAATCGTTTAAATATGAAACGGATAGCGGTTGTTATATTCATAATGATACTTGCTTGCGTGGTGGCGGACGCGCAGTCTTACATCAGGCGCGGGAAGGATGTTTACTCGGCGCCCTTGTACAATTGGGACGGAAGTTGCCTGCGGGCGGGGAAGAGTAAATATTCAGAGGTTTTGATTAATTTCGATGGTGAATATATCCGCGGGGGTGGCAGCCGCTACGGAGAGATTCTATACAATTGGAACGGGGTAGAGCTGCGTGGCGGTCGTGGCAAATATGCCAAGGTGCTTTTCAGCTGGGACGGGAAAAACATACGCCAAGGCGACAGCAGATATTCCACCGCGCTGTATAATTCTGACGGTCAATATATTCGCAAGGGTGAGGATAAATATTCACAGCCACTGATGAATATTTCAGGACCCGTTCCCGCGGCGGTGCTGATTTACATATTGCTGCTGTAGCACGCCGCAAAGTTGGCTACGTCTGTCTGTATTTTCATAACAGAGGCATTAATATAAAATATTGTATAATAATGAGATTGGTGATTCAAAGGGTGTCGCGCGCAAGCGTTGCCATTGAGGGCAGAACCGTGTCCGGGATCGGGAACGGGCTCCTGGTGCTTGTCGGAGTCGAGACCGGAGATACGGAAGAGGATATGCGCTGGCTTGTGGGCAAGACTGTGGGACTGAGGATATTCAATGATGAGAATGGCGTGATGAACAGGAGTGTCGTGGATGTTGGAGGGGAGGTTCTTGCGGTGTCGCAATTCACTCTGACGGCATCCACCAAGAAAGGGAACCGCCCTTCCTACATTCGTGCCGCAGGCCACGATTTGGCAGTCCCGTTGTACGAGAAGTACTGCGAGGAAGTCTCGGCGGCGATCGGCAAGCCGGTCGGCAAAGGAGTATTCGGCGCGGATATGCAGGTCTCCCTTGTCAACGATGGCCCGGTGACGATAATCATCGACTCAAGGATTCGGGAATAGATTCACAGCCGCTCAATGAATATTATAAACCCGCTGCTGTCGTAATGACAAACCTTACAGCAGTCGGGCGATCTTGGGGATCAAGGTGATGTCTGCTGGAAGCCATTCGACTGAACCGAGCTGTTCGGCGGTGAGCCAACGGGCGGCCTCGTGCTCGACCAGATGAAGGTCACCGGAAAGGATGGTGCAGGCGTAGCACTTCATCGAAAGGTGAAAGTCCGGGTAGTCATATTCAATGGTGTCAATCAGTTCGCCGACTCGGATCTCGGTTTCCAGCTCCTCGCGGATCTCCCTTCTAAGTGCATCCTCAGGACTCTCCCCCGCCTCGACCTTTCCTCCAGGAAACTCCCAACCATCCTTGAATGCACCGTAGCCACGCTGCGTGGCGAAGATTTTCCCATCTTTGAATATCACGGCTGCAACTACGTTTATCGTTTTCATTTTCAATGTCATTTAAAGTTAAACATTCGCTGACGTGATGTAGTCGTACAGATTCTTCTCTACCGGAGTTTCAATAGCAGTTCTTTCACATCTTGACCGAATGTACATCTAAGTCAATTGGGTACGCGCCGCGTACCTTTTCTTCATATTCTCTTTTACCGTTCTTCATAATAATACGAATAATCTATTCCTTTCATGAACATCTCCCTGTCATTCACCTTATCCGTCAGTGCATCTTTCAGAAGCCCCTTGATTTCCGTGCTATCCGCCACGCTCTTTTCCATTGCCGCAAGATAAGCATATTTGTCAATTTGGCTCCAATCAATGCACTGTCCAAGTCGCTTCTTCAGAATCAGGTCTAGCCAAATCCTCGTTGTTCGCCCATTACCTTCACGGAACGGATGCGCCACATTCATCTCCACATACTTGTCAGCAATCTCATCAAAAGTCTCTTCCGACATCTGTTCAATGTTATGCAACGTCTGTGAAAGAAACGCTACTGGAGCGAAGGTGAATCCGCCTTTGGAAATATTCACTGAACGTATCTGTCCTGCAAAGTCGTACAATCCTCCAAACAGATAAGCGTGAATCTGCTGAAGTCCTTTTACCGTTCCCACCTCAATGCTATCGAGCAATGAACTCTCGAATAAAGTATAAGCCTTTGTTTTGCTCTTTCCGTCAATGGTATCTTCACCGTAAGTAAACCACTCAATGAATCGCGATGCCTTGTTGTTCGGCATATTCTTCGCCAACTCGATAACTCCGGATGCATCAAGGACATCTGTCAATCTCATCTTCCCGTCTGGCGCTCGCAGTTTGAACTGGTTAGTGTCACTAACCAGTTCAACCCCATCCTTCTTCAACTTGCTCTTCAGATACTTCCAATAGTTCCTGTTCTTGGCATAGTCATCCTGCGCATTCAGCACCCCGACAATGTCAAGCACGCTGTACCACCACTTGGAATTCTCCTCATCCCAAATAGCCCGGACCTCTCGGTCGTCGAAGAAACGGATCGATATCTTGTTCATATTTATGTCCTCAACTCCAGTATAATAATTAATTCATTTCCACCGTACCCATAATCATCCGGTCCCCACACTCTATAATTGAGCAAATCAATAATCACATTCATAGACTCATTATCCTTATCCTCCTAGGCTTGTAAAAGAACACTCACAGTCATATGTTCCGATAATAATGTAACCACAAATCTTTAATACATACTATTAAACTGAAGGCTCCAATGCTGTAAGTAGCCAGTCTTTTTCTTCAGTTTGCCACTCCTCAATTTGATTTATCTGATCTGGTGAAAGGTATGCACTAAGATGTGGTTGGTTGACGTAATACAAAAATAACAAAACACTTTTTGCTGTTTGGATTTTTTCCTCCCTTGTAAAATGACTAGTTATACTATTGAGCGAATATATGCTTTCCGCCATATGACTTTCGGTATTCAACGTGAGTCGATACATGAAGCTACGGTAATAACTCTGCTTTTCACGGGGAATAAGCGACAATAAATCCTCCTTCCTAAGCATAGGTTCAAAAGAATCGTTGTAGCAAAAACTAGAGAATGCTTCCAACATTCTGCGCATGATGTTACCGATGCTGATTTCCAAGGTTTCATCTGGATCTGCTTCTCCCGAATCGCAGGCATACGAATACACATGATCAATCATTTTTTTGTATTCGTTTTGCACTTTTTGCACTTCTAATTTGCAGTTAACGAGTTCTATAAATGTTTTACTATTTATAGTAGTGACCTCATTGCGTATCTTTACAAGATCGAAAACAGAATGCAAATCATGAGACATTACTAAAATTCTGCTATTCTCATTAGCCAATCTTATGCTGTTAAACTGGTATCTTAGCAAGGACATTACCCCCACTCTATTCCCGTAATCAAAACTTGAAACTGGATCATCTATTACTATAAGGTACTCTGAGGCATATTTGTCTGTCTCTGTCTTCCCTCCGAATAACTTAGCAAAGAAATAGCATAAACCAAGAGCATTACGTTCACCGATGCTAATCTTTCCTGGTCGCACTGTTTTACCATTCACTAATAATTTGTAGAATCCATTACCAGGGACAAGCTTCATTTTTTTGCAACTGAAGAAAACATATTGCAGCTCTTTATTAATATACTCCAAAGCAATATCTGTTCGTTCTTTCTGAGCTATTAATGACTTTATTTCGCCTTCCAGTAATTCACATTCGTTTTTCTTGGTTTCAAGTTCCTTTTGATTCCTTTTTCGATTTTCAACGGCCATACTGTAACTGGCCAATATTGGAGCTAATTGCTTCCTGGCAACATTGAAATTTCCATCCCGAACTTGACCATACAGTTTATTCCGTTTATTTACATATTCATTATAATGCGCAACACATTGCTCCAATACGCATAATGAATCATTCCAATCTTTAATAGCAGCATCATAGCTATCTTGGAAATCTTCAAGAAATGGGTTTATTATTGGATCATATAAATGCGCCTTTCTCTGATTGATTGTTTCGCGTATTTTTTCAAGTAAAGCATTGACTTTGTCTTGAGCAAGTTTAACATGGTTCAACTCTGCTTCGTTTAGGCTTCCACCAAATACTGGCAAGGTAATTTCTATTGGATTAAACGATGTCATTTTATCCTGTAGTGCCGTTGAATACTCATCTGCTTCCTTATTCAAAATATCAGTCAGTGTTTTTGATATATTTTCTCGGTCTTGCGCTGTGATTTCCCGCAGGCAAGTCGGACAAAAATGCCAATCCTCATTCAACAAGATCTTTGTCTGTTCTGTTGTGTAATTAGGATGTGCAGCTAAAAGGTCTAGAAGCCGCTTTTCTCGATCGCTCAACTTTGGTGCATCCACGGGCTTTCGAAGAAACTCATTTAGTGAATGGAGTTCTTTGGGTAGTATAGTCATGGGCTTAACCCATGATATCGGTTGAGCATTCTCAGACTCTTTATACAGTTTTAGATCTTTTGTTACAGTATTTCTAAGTTCTTCATACGTTTCCGACGGTTCGGGAAGTTCCAATAATTTGTTTATTACGTCATCGGTAATGTGGCTTTTTACAGTATTTCCTTTTAAATCACGGTCAACATCTGCCCATCCCCCCTTAGCACGTAAGGATTCTTTTATCTTTTCAAGATAGAAGAGAGGAGAAATGCTTTCCTTGGAACTATTATACTTTATATTCTCTTCATTGAGAACCGTATATTCACTTTTCTTTCCTTCAAGTAATATCCTTTTACCCGTAATTACATTATCTATCTCAACTTGCTCTCCAAGCATTACTATGGTATTGATTCCTTCGTTTTCCACCCTCACTTGGTTACGAATAAAATCTTCGTTAAAAACAAACACAGAACCCTTTTTATCATCTGGGATAATTGCATCTGATGTAACTGTGAAATCCGGATTCCTTTCTTCTGCAGGTTTTAATAATTCGATGAATGAACGTGCAATGGTTGTCTTGCCGCTTCCATTACGACCATAAACCACACTAATCGGGCATTCCTTGAATACCTCTAATTCTGTTCCTGATTCGAAACACCCTCCTTTGATGTTTATTTTCTTAAAGTTTTCAAACATATTCCCATGTAAATTATTATTTTAAAGGATATACATATGTGGCGCCACTGTGGTGCCAAAGGGTGGAAATATCATTCTTGGATACTACTCTCCACCTCCTCAAAATACACAAACACCGGCCTCCCGTCCCGAGCCTCGGTGTGCCTTTCGATAATACCGCTCAAATCAATCTCTCCATCAATCCTCTCTCCAACCTTATACACAAGATACTTTTCATCACCCATCCAATCCTGCTTAGGGTAGACGAGTCCTTTCATCCTTTTTGCATCAGCAAGGAAAGTCACCCCGCTCAAAGAGTAACATTCCACCCCACCAAGCGGATTACTATAATCATACAACATCAAGAAGCTCGCCGTGAACACCTGCTGAGTATTCTTGTATACCGCTCCGGCGCGTCCTTTATTGAACCTGACGTTATAGAACTTATTCTTCAGTATCCAATTGCGTTGCTCCTGCGAATGATAGCACCCCACAAGGACCGTTTCCCTCCGATAATTCCCATTATCATCTGTCATCGCATCCCTAAGTACCATCGTCCGGGAGACCTCTTCACTGAAAAGTAGCCCATTAAAATATACATAAGGCTCAGTCCCGAGATGATACTCCTTAATTATGAAGTCATAGCTTAACACAGACAGAAGCTTAGCGTTTGCGAAATAGTCGCCCCTCTCTAGTCCCAACATAAGAAGCCCATAATGCCCCTCACCTTTGTCATAAGGACAGAACGCTTTGCCATTCAGCTCCCTGAAATGTTTGTTCACCAAATTCCGAATATCTCCATCAGCACGCTGCTGTAGCAAATAGAAATCATATTCTGCGTCAATATACTTGATGAAATCTCTCCGGAACACATCTTTAGCCTCAGCCTTGAACTTGTTGCGAATACTCTGAGACCTGTTCACATAAGCATACAACGCAAACAAGAAATTGACATCATACATCCTTAGAAACAGAGTATCCCTATCGAAAACCCTGTTCTTGAACTGATAATTCTTGTCAAACTCAATGTCTTGCAGATGTAACTCGGCAGAAGTGAACCCGTAGTTCTTTTCAACTCTTCCGCTGATAAAAAAGTTAGGAGTAATATTGTACCCCTCAGTCAGTTCATCCCGATACTTCAGATGAGGCTTATCATTGTGGTACCAATTAAGCTGCGTCTGTATTATATTCTTTGCATATGTGTACTGCTTAAACAACGAGTCACCCTTCGGCGCAGCGTTCTCCTTATAGTACTTGCTGTCACCTACATAATACACCTTCCGCTTGTCTGTCGTCAAAGACAATCCCTTAAACAGATGATCGACAATCTTCCCGTCCTGCTGCTTGACAAGACTACGTGGAGCATCCGAATCACCGAGAAGAACATCTATCATATCCTCAAACACATTGTTGAAGTCCCGGACAAGAAGATACTCCTCCTTCTCTTTAGCATCTCTTACATTCTCAACCTTTGATGCAAAAGCGAACAAAAGCTCCCACAAAAGCACCAGTTTCTCATTGAAATAATTGTTTCTGATGCTCTTTAGCTTCCTGCTGACAGCACCTCTCTCTAGTTTTCTCTTAAACTCGCTATCAGAGAGCAGACTATAAGGCTGGTCAATGTCGAAATTGAAATGATACTCGTTATTGATGTACCTCAACGCATTAAAAAACAAAACAAGCAACTCCTCATCGTAATTAATCTCTTTTTTCCGGTTCACGATAAACGGATAGATGACTTTCTTTTCCTTTATCACTGGCTGTCGTGTTCGAATGGTCTTGTTCCAACTCACTTTGTTGTATCCGGAATGAACCTGCTTGTAAATCAGCACAAACAGGTTCTGATTCTCATTGTAGAAATCACGTAGAGACAATAACATGTCCATAATGGAAGTTTCATTCTTGCCCTTCATTGAACTCATTACGCTTTGTACAGAGTCCCTTTCTGTAGAGATGTTGTCAATCTCACGCTTCCGGTACTTCTCAATAGCCAGATAAAGATAAATCGGGAGTTCTGTTAACAGTTCCTGTCTCCATCCATTATCTTTCAGAATTTTCATCTCTGAATCCGAAAAACTAATAGGAGCATCGTCATTCAAATCAATGCAGCCGAACCCCTTGCCACCGATATTGAATACTTTCGGAAGAATGAACACGTGTGAATGCATTGGATCGTAATAATATCCAACGCAGTCAAGCACCGCTTTGGCATCTTTGAGATTCACATGCGAGATTACTCTTGCATGTTCATTTCCAAAGACAGCATCAAGAAGTGAGCGCTTATAGTCCTTTCCTTCAAAAAACAGTATCATTATTCAGCCGTAGTCGTAGATTCTTTTTCGGTTTGTTGAGGTGTAGCGTTATCTTGTTGAGGATTGTTCGCCTTATTCGCGGCTTCACAAGTCTTCTCAATGAAGTTAATGACATAAGTTGTCAATTCCTTGTTTTCGCACAAGTCTTCAAAATACAGATTATCATTTCCGTCGAAGAAACCGGTTCTAAACTCATCCTCATCCTTGAATACATCATTGAAAAGAAAGAACAATACCTTATCTCTGAACGCTACCGCAGAAATCACATTGTTTTCGTTAGCCTGAACGAATCGGTTGCCAAGGATCTTATTCGTGGAATGCTTCTCCTGTTTGATATATCTGTTCAGACCTTTTAATATATCGGCCCAAGAATACCTATGCGCTTCGTCAATCTCCACGATAAACTGTTCGGCATCAACATAATTCACACCCACATATTCCATCTCCCATCTTCTCTTGAATGCGCTGTCGATAGGAAAGAGGCTTTGGTCTGATGTGTTCATCGTGGCCAAAATATTGAGGTTTGACGGTAATGCCAATATGCAGAAATCAAATTCTTTGAGGTCGTAAATTTCACGAATGACCTTCTCATAACGTTCTTTGTCCTCCAACTCGCTACTAAGATATGTTGTGATATCTGAGTCTGCATTGATGGTGTATTTCGAATATCCCAGATGACAAGTATTCTGTCTATCAAGCAATTGGAAGATATCTCCGAATATCTGTGCACAATTACCACGGTTAAGTTCCTCTATGACGAGATAGGTGGGCTTGTCAGGATGATTCCATGCATATATGTACGCATTCAAAAATACTTGAGGGACAAAGGAATATGTGATATCTTCTCCAGTCGGCCCTCCCATCTTTGGCTTGTAACAGCCGACGAAACTTGCATAGTCTGTGTCCGGATGAAAAGTGACTCTGAAGCACTTGTTGTCTTTCACATAGTCTTTGTCAACTGTGTGCGACTTGCCTGTTCCTGGTGCGCCGTAGAAGATTTGTTGGAGAGGGCGTACAGAACTTTCTGTATCACAAACATGTTCCTGAACATTGTTAGTAGAATTAAGGTAAGGCCTAGAGTCAAAAATGTTTATGAAACTTTCAAATGTGTCTTTATAAGGATGTTCTGGTGAGCCTATGTAGATTAAAGATGCTTCATTTATGTCTACTTTATAGTTCTTTCTTGAACATTTGAGAAACTTTCTTCCATTTAATTTCTCGTTAGCATAGTCATAAATGCTCCTTAAATCTCTTCTTGATCCTTCAATGTCGAGATTTGTTTCAATAGATATTACATATTCCTTTGGCTTGAACTTATCAAGGCCACGCGCCATTGAGTCGTCTTTTGTAAATATCGAAAAGAGATAATACCGCAACTGGTGTGTTTTTGCAAAATAAAATGGCTTTTTATATTCATCAAGAAAGACCCGTAGTTGTGGTTTTATACGATCCGATCCTGTAATACCAATATTGGTATACGAAATTAGTATTACTTCTTCATCAGCTATTTGGTATAATTCACTTATGTCTGTTCTGAAATCGATGTTTTTGTCAAATTTAGAAAAGTCAACCTTCTTCCACTCGGGAAAGTTGTTCTGGATGAATTCTTTGATTCGAGTAGTAGAGTCCATAGTGTAATAATCAGTAATTAGTTATGATTAAATGAACGCTCTCAGCCTTAAAACGATTGCGTATATTTACAGAATACCTTTTAAAGTATTCAGCTTTTATAAATGGTCGATATAACTGCTCTGTAAGCTTCGTCTTTCCAATAACCATTAAGGCTCTAGCAGATAAATTCCGAAAGTCTTGTGCTAACTTGATATGGCTATCTTCCGAGAAATCTATCTGATCAACATTCCCATAGTCGGTGAAAATGCAGTCATATGGCGGGTCTAAAAATACAAAATCATTTGAAGAACATATATTGAAAATCTCTGCATAATCTTTATTTGTTATTTCGGTTCGCTTTAGCAAAACTGCATGAACCTTTGAGATTAAATCTGTATTAAAGTTTTTATATCTTCCAAAAGGCACATTAAATTCACCTTTTGAATTAAAACGCAACATCCCAGAGTATGATGTCTTGTTAATAAAGTAATACAGAGATGCATCAGTGTACTCTTTGTCGATCTTGCCATTGTACATATCACGGAGATGGTAGTACAGAGCTTCATTCTTGTTTTCTATATATGATGTGTCTTTTTTCTTTAGTTCTTCGTATTCTATTTGGTTCGTGTGATATTCAACTGCCAGAGAGGTTAATTCGGCTTTTATTAATTCAAAATTATCTCGAATTGTTGTATAAAAATTAATTAGTCTTGGATTGATATCGTTTATTATTGCGCAATTAGGTTCTAAATGGAAAAACAGGGCCGCTCCTCCAGCGAAAGGCTCAACATATCTTTCGTAATCATTGGGTATATATGGCAAAAAGTTGCAAAGTTCCTTACTTTTTCCTCCTCGATATTTAATGATAGGTTTCATTTCTATTATTGTTCGTTGTTTACATCAGATAACGGTCTCAGCAGATCCCTCGTATCCACCTCAAGGCATCGTGCGATTTCTACGAGAGTGGCCACATTCGGCTGGGCTTTGTTTGTGCACCATTTTGACACTGTTGCAGGGTCCTTACCCATCTTTTCGGCTAACCACTTGCTAGTCCGTTTCTTTTCTACCAGAACAACCTCGATTCTGTTCAAATCTTCGCTCATTTCTGTTTTGAATTTGCTATATACGCAAAGATAGTGATTTTCTCGACAATAAAAACCGAAATTAATTCAAAATAATAAAGCTGTTCCCTTTGTAGATGACGATATTATAAGTAGATTTGTATACAAAAAATACTCTATAGTATGGATAATTTTTTAGTAAAGGCTTTTTCGGAGATTGATTTGGCTGATGGCTTCTTCGACTCGTTAAAGGTAGACTATCCTGAGTTCAGCGAATGGTTCAACAAGAAAGCTGCCGCAGGCGAGGTGGCAACCGTGTATTTGGAAAATGGCAAAATTAAGGATTTCCTTTATATGAAAGTGGAAGCGGAGGAAATGACAACTTCGGGGCGTTGTCAATTTATCCCGAACTTGCCCCAAAGAAGCCGATTGAAAATTGGCACATGCAAAGTGGAG
>ERZ857629.4108-NODE-4108-length-11607-cov-4.831371_pt1 | contig 11607 bp, 26 predicted proteins | sample MGYA00519700_ERZ857629 | MGnify/ENA primary metagenome ERZ857629 (study PRJEB31778, sample SAMEA3449351) | human gut metagenome | biome: human gut; feature: human-associated habitat; material: faeces | place: United Kingdom | collected 2010/2012 ... | reverse complement strand
AACAGCCTTACTCATCCTTCGTCGCCTCCAATGCTTTCTCCGCCTCCTCGCGGGTGAGGAATACGGTCTTGCCGATTTCATTAACCGGTACGCCGAAAATGGATTTATCTACAAACCCGGCTACGATATCCCATTCAATGAATGTACAAAACAATTCCACGCGAATTGCCTTTACTCGGTATTCGCTTATGGTTTTTCGACTTGTAACCTCATACACCGTATCTCCCGCCTTGCACGGCGGTACCACCAGCCGACCGTCCTTGTCGGCCTCGGCCAGTTCCTCCAACCGGCCAAGATCGTAGTCTCGGCACAGACGGCGGAGCTGCTCTTCGTGATCCATGTCGATTTCTTCCGGCGTCAGCCCCGTGTCCTCGTAGGTGGCAAGACGCTCAACGCCTCCCTGTTTGAATCCACCACGTTTTTTCATCATCGGGAATCCGTCTTTATCGCGGTATGTCAATCGCTCCATCTTCTTACCTCCTCCACCGGCAGCCGTCGCAGGCCCCCTCATGGGCCAGCGTGTAGTTCCCACACTTTAGGCACAGTTCGTTCCGCAGTGCGTCAATTTCCTTCGCCTGCGCTTCGATCCGGTCGGCGGCTTCAGTCAGATTATCGCCCAGCGTGATCGGCGTTTCCCACTGGTTCCCCTCCGCCCATTCAGCGTGCTCACGCAGCGCATTTACGAGGTTTGTATCTCTCATAATTCCTCCCTTATGTCTCCACCCCATTGCTCCGCCATGGCTCTGGCGATGCCGGAGAAGGTTTTGCTTCGGGCTTTTGCCCGTTCCTCCTTACTTCCGCCGCAATCCATTTCCCAACAGGAGTAGCGGACAGTTCCGTTTCTCAGAACCATCTTTCGTCCCTTAACCGGTTCTACGATGTTTGTTGGCTTCAAGGGGAGTACCCCTCTTTCCCAAAGACAGGTTTTCTTGGTTACGGCGTGTCCAAACTGGAACGGCTGAACAATTTGAGAATACTCAGGTAGACAGAAAATCTTGGATGGAACTGGATTTTCAATAACCACCCTCGGAATATCCGCATCCCAGAAACGCATAAACAAATCTCGTGCTAAGATACCCTTTTGCACTCGATCAGGCTGGAGCTGACCGCCTTTCCAAATGTGCCTTGCCCCGGCGTTTGTCAGGTATGTGCATGGCGGGTGCGCAATCAGCAAATCCCATTTTCCGACGTCATGCGTCTCCCCGTCCATGGTAGTCACTTGCATCCCCTTGATGGCCTTGAGCGCATCGCCCTGGATATGCCACTCTGGGTGCCCGCCGGACGGCTCCTGAATGTCACAGGAATATGCCTCATGTCCCAATGCGCGGAACGCCTTACAGACTTCCTGCGATTCCTCGCAGGCTATCAACACTTTCATGCGTCTTCCACCTCCGCAAGCCAGAACGCCTTTTTACACTCATAGCAAGGTTGATGGTTGCAGTTGAATTCTGTATCGCCGAATACATCCATCGGGCAGGCGTTAAGACAGCCTGAAAAAATTTTTGCGTTGGGGTAATGCTTCAAGAACTCGCTCTGCCTGGTTTTGGCGGGGTGTTCCTTCGCCCACTTTTCGGCAATTTCCACCGCCTCCTTCGGGTGGGTTCTTTGCCAGACAGGGCAGGTTTCAAACCCGCTACGTGCTTTCCCAAACTCGCATTTGAGGCACTCGCAGTGGCACATTCTGCACAATGTTTTTAAATACTCCACAGCGTCCATTACTTTTCCTCCTCAATGGTGACCTCCACGCGGGAGGCTCCGGTTGTCTGATACTTCCACACCGTCAAAGCTGCGATCGCGCTGTCATCGTTGTAGGCGTGGCCGTTCAGCGCGTCCAGAATAGCCTTCGCCACGTTGTCAGCGTCAGGGCGCTTGATGTGGGGCGTCCCGTCCATCGCAGCGGCCTTTTTCTTTGACGTGCTCTTTGGCACCGTAAAGAACGCCGTGACGGTGGCCATCAGCGGGATGCCGTCCGCAAAGCCCTTTCCGCTCTGGCACTGCCAGCACTGGACCACCTTGTCCTCGTAGTCCCGCGTTTTCTGTGGGGTATGTGCACGGCCGTCCTTCGTGAACCGTGGACGGCCCTTGCCCACCGGAATGCCGGGGACTGTGAATGTAACCTTCATCGTTTTTCTTCCTTTCCGTCAATGATGATGCTGACCACGCGGACGCGGCCCAGAGGCTCTAGCAGCATGGCCACCGCCTCCTTCGTGCCCTGCGTGTCCTCGCCATCGTAAATGTCAATCACAAGCCGCATCATCGTGTGTCCCTCCTGAATTTGGGGCAGTAGTGGATCACGAACGAGGATGCTACCCGTGTGCCGCCCTTGCCTTTGCCGCCCACTTTCAGCACCCGGCTTGTGGGGGTGGCGTCCCAGCCGGGGACCGGCTCCAGATGGTCGGACCACTCACAGCCGCCGCAGGCGTTGGCGCACGTCCAGCAAAGCTGCTGCTGATACGTGGCTGCGGCGCTGCCCTTGGGGGCTTTCTTCTGCTTCTTCTCCCGCGGGGGATAGCGGCGGATCAGCTCGTCCAGCCGAAAATTACTTGCCATTAAACACCTCGCATATCTGCCAGAGCGCACCACGCAGCGTAGGTCATCCCCTGCTTCTTTGCTTCGGAGGGGGTAGGGATACCGGCATCGTGCCAGCGCTCGTGCTGTTCGCCTGCCTTGGCGTAGAATTTTTCCAGATAGGCGTCGGACGGCTCCGGCATGGGGGCCTCCTTCGCCTTGGGGGTTTCCGGTTTGGGCAGGTATGGGACCAGTTCGGATGCGTCCGGCGGGAACCGGTTCTCCCGTGCCCGGAGGATCACCGCCTGTTTCGCGTCCTCATAAGCCCACGGCTCCAATACCAGCGTCCACGCCTCTAAATCTGCGGGGGTGCGGGGCTGCTGCTTGGAGCTGGGGTAAAGTGTCTCAATCAGGTTAAACAACCGCTGGGTGTCCTGCTTCTCCATGTTCTTCTCCTGTAAGACTTCCGTAGTAGTCTCTAATTAGCTTCTAATTCCTGTATTAGCCTCTAATTCTTTTCCCCCTGCCAATAGAGAGATAAATATATATATAATCTTTTCTTCTTAGGGGGGTGTGGGGGGCGTTCTTCTTTTCTCTGCGGCTGCTGTGTGCGTCGGTGATCGTGCTGCGGCTTGCTTGCATCCGCCCGTCATCACTCTTTAGACACACACGGCAACGTTGTTAAAAGGGAAGCTCCCCGTCATCCTGAATTTCTTCAAATCCTCCGCTGCTGTTCATGGGCGGGGCGGCGGCGGTGCGGGCGTCGATGCGCTGAGCGCCCACAGAGGCCCACTCCGCGATGAAGTCGATATAAACCTTGCCCTCGTAGTCATGGGGTTCTACGCGGCCCACAGCGATGATAGGGTCACCCTTGGAGGCGCTGGCGATTGCACGGCCCATGGAGCCAAAGCCCTTGACGTTCATCCAGGTAGTGGTTCCGTCAGGCTTGTTATAGGCCGCCACGGAGACGGAGCCAATGACGGTGCCGCTCTTTGAGGTGAAGATCTGGGCGTCCTTGGCACAGCGGCCACAGATCAGGCCGGTTTTCTGCGGGACGCCCTCCCGGTTGCAGTCCGGTAAGCCGTTCATGAACATCAGGCATTCTCCTTCGGTTCCAGGGCGTCCAGCAGGGCGTCAAAGTCCTTGCTGAGGACCTTGCTGGCGCTGTCGTAGCCGTGGGCCTTCAAGAAGGTTTTCGCCTCCTGCTTCGTCAGGCCGTGGCGGGAACAAGCAGAATAGAAAAATTTGACCTGCGCGGCGGTAATGGGAGCGTTGGGGTCCTTACTCTTGTAATAAACCTCGCCGTCCTCGGTGTCGCTCTCGATGTCCTGGGTGAACATATCGGAGACACAGCCGAGGGACAGGGCGGCGGAGACCAGGGCGCGTTTCTGGGCCATCTTCACGGCGCTGTTGGCGCCGTCATAGGGAGACTGGGAGCCGGTGCGGCCCTCCCGGGTGTTGCCGGAGCCGTAGGCGGAGGTGATGACGTATTCCTTGCCGTCATAGATCTTGATGAGGTCGCAGCGGACGAGGAAATAGAAAAAGCCGTGCTCGATATCCTCCAGCTTGCTTTCCAGTGTGTAGCGCTGGCAGAGGCCGTAGGCCACGGCCACCTTCTCCGCGCCGGACTTGAAGAGGGTGGGGTTTTTCGTCATGGCGTCGCCGTTCTTCTTTCGGATCATGCCGAAGTCGATGCCGCGTTTCAGGACGGCGGGCGCGCCGTCTGGGGCGCAGATGGTGTAATTGCCGGAGCGGGGGACGGGGGCCACCGTCAGGGCGGCGGCGTTGTATTGGTACAGGGCGAGTTCATTCATGTGCGTTTCTTCCTTTCTGTGGCTTTATGGAGGGTGCGGCAGGCGTTTACCAAATTTGAATTTGGTTCTACATGGCGAAGCTCATAAGTGCCATCCTTAGAGAGTTTCAAGGCATAGAGCGATTGAATTTTCCCGTAACCGCAGCGCGGGTCCCACGAGAAAATCATCTTGTAGGCGGTGAGTTGGGCGGAGAGGGCGGCGTCATGGAGCTGCCCGGTCTTAATATCCAGAATGGCGGGGGCATTATGGATGATGCCAAAGCGATCCATCGTTCCGGCCATTTTCATATTCCGGTCCGCTATGGGACATTCAATCAGTTTCCATTCCGGTTTCCAGTCTTTGAGAAACCGGCGATAGGCTTTCAGGTATCCGGCGATCTCCGGGGTTTCCTCCGGGTCCTCACCGTAGTCGATGAGGGCACAAGCTTCGTGGACGGCGGTTCCCCGGCGGGCGGCAGCCTCCGCCAGCCATGGCCGGTCGGACTTGTAGTCATAGGCGCAGAAGCGGGTGACTTCGGTCACGCTGGGAAGCTGGATGCCGTCAAGGGTGTAGGTGTGGGTGGCTTCGTCAAATGTCAGCATTGGGACCCTCCGTATACAGGACCGGGATACCGAGGGCGTCGGCAAACAGGTCCATGTTTTTATCCAGCTCGTTCAGTAGGTAATCTTTAAAGCAGGGCGGGCAGCACAGCTCCCCGTTGGGCAGGACGAACACGCGGTCGCAATCGTCCTCCGCATTGGGGTTCAGGGGATGTTCGCAGAAGTGGCAGATGGGATAGGTTTTTCTGGTCATAGTTGGGCTTCCCTCCAGACACGGACCGCGTGGGCGATGTCCGTATATTTTTTCGTGCGGTAGCCGCAGGAATCGCAGAGGACGAAAAACAGGTCCTCCTTTCCGGGGGCTACCATCCGTTTACCGCCGTACATGGGGCACCGGGGGCAGGGCGGTAATTCTGCCATCCGGACACGGCGTCTGCGCATCAGATCACGCCCAGCATGTGGGCCAGCACCATGAGCAGGAAGCCGAGGAAGCAGCCGAAGGAGATCCAGGCGGAGAAGTCGGCCCGATCCCGGCGGCGCTCCTCCCGTGTGCGGTTAGCGCGTTTCATGGCGGGGCCTCCTCTCGATCATGTCTACGATTTTGAAAAGCCAGTCGGCGGCGGTGGATGCGCCGATCAGCACGAAGATGAACGTTGTTGTATCCATAATTAAACCTCCCCGAAGTGATAGCACTGGCGCAGGCCACCGTCGAAGGTGACCAGAAACCAGCGGTGCGGAATGTTGATGTAAGTGATGGTGCCGGGTTTCAAGCGGGGATGGTCGTCCTCAATTCGGAACCGCCATGTTCCCCGTGTGCCCAGCTCCGGCGGCGCGGGCGGCTTTGGGTCCGGCTTGAAGCCGCAGAGGTTGAGCTTGCTCATTTTCTGGCACCTCCGCAAAGCTGGCGGGCCAGCGTGGCGGCGGAGATGTAGCCGCTGGCGTCCATGGGATAGCGCTTTCTGACGGTGCGGGGATCCCGTATGCCGGTGAACGCCTTGACGTCCTTGATGTTCAGAAGATTTCGCCCGCCGGTAAAGGCGAGGATCTGTTCCAGATTGTCATAGTAAAAATCGTTGACCATAGGGGCCTCCTTCTTTTGTTTTGTCGTGATTGCGATTGATGGGGCGGTGCGTAGCTAAACTAAGCCGCCGCACTGCCGAGCGTATCTATTCCATGCCATTGCATTGCCAAACGTGGCTGTTCCATTGCAGTTCAAGGCTACACGGTGCTCCGCCTTTCAATTCCATTGCATTGCCTTGCACATCTGTGCATTGCCTTTGCTAAGCGTTTCTCCGCTTTGCCGTTGCATTGCTGAACGATTCGCGGCCCTTCCGTAGCGCTTCATTGCACTGTAATGCTATACCGTAGCTTTGCACCTCCTGACCTTGCCCAGCGTCTCGTTTCCATTCCATGGCAAATCATCGACGGGCTATGCCTTGCCGCTGCTGTTCATGGCCCTTCCGTTGCTGTTCTTTGCGTTGCAGGGCTTAGCTGTTCCGCTGCGTTACTGGATCTCCTCCCAGGTGAACCGGCCTTTTCCACTGTTCCGCCACTGGCCGATACCGGAGAACCGGCCATAGTCCAGCCATTCCCGGACGGCCTTTTCGTGATCGTCGCAGAGGCAGATCACCCGGAACTCGTAGGTAGCGCCTGCGGGGATCTCCTCACTCATGGCAAGGCTGATGCGCTCCCCCTGCGCCGTCTGCGCTCTCAGGGGGCGCTGGCACTCACCAATCGGGCCGTCAAACTCCAACGGGATCACGCGGGGCTCCGGGAAGATCAGCTTGTCGATCTCCTTCTTGTAAGCCTTGATCTTCTCGCTGGCCGTGCCCTTGACCTTGCGGAGCCCGCCGCAGGTGTCCTTGAAAAAGCCTTTGATCTGGTAGTCATACAGGAACGGGGTGCCGTCCTCCATCCGGGGGAACACCGTCATGGCCTTTTCTGCCACGGCGTCAGCGCCCAGCGCGGAAACTTCATCTTCCACGGTGGCGGCATCGGGGGACTTGGAGCCGATAAACTCCCGGTAGATTTCCGGGTTGGCGGGGGATGTGCCGAGGATGGGTTCAGTGAAGGTGAGTTTTACTTTCAGTTCTTTCATGTTGATTCTCCTTTTCGTGATTGCAAGTTGGTGTGAATGGGTGTATGTTTGGGGGTAAGGGGGGATATGCGGTGCAGAAGTAGTTTGCTGGCAGACGCGCCAGATAAATTCACCTTTTCAAGATAATTTCAGGAGAAAAAAATTTGCTCCGTCTGGTCCTGATCCAGGCCCAAAACGCGCTTGATCGCACGGACTTCACCAAGAGAAAACTCCGCACCGCCAGTTTCGTTTAACTTAGCGTTGAATCTGGACAGGCTCAGGCCAACTTGAGGGGCAAGGTCGGCTTGTGTCATGGCCTTTTCGCGGAGGCGCCCCTTCAACATATTTGCGTTCATTTTTGTCACCTCAATTCATCTTTTCAAGATAATTTTATTATACTCATTTATTCTATCTTGTCAAGATATTTTTATTGACTTTTTAAAAAAATATGGTATTATTAAGATAACAAACGGAAAGGATAAGAAGCGATGACAATAGGGGACAAGATCCGGCTGCACCGGAAAGCCCTCGGCTTGACACAAACGGAATTAGGCGAAAAGCTGGGGGTAAAAACCAATGCTGTAAGCAAATGGGAGTGCGGCCGGGTCGACGATATACCAACATCTAAGATAAAAGCAATGGCAAAGCTGTTTGACGTGCAGCCTTCATATCTGATAGACGAAAAACAGCCCGCCCCCACGAATGAGGGCGAGCTGAATGCAGAAGATAAAAGGCTGCTCACGATGATCCACAATCTCTCACCGGAGGACCGGGAACGGATCGTTGCGATAATAGAAGCTCTTGCAGGGCTTGAATAGCAAGCCCCTGCTTTTCCGGGGACAGGGAACGCAATGCCAAAAGGATCTCAAGGTCTGTCATGGGACGCTCCTTTCTATTTGAAACCCCGGCCCGCCGAAGCGGGACCGGGGAAAGGGGAGTGGGCCTATGAGAACGATAGACCCATTTAGCAAGAAAGTCCAATTCAAAGGGCGGATTTCTCTTGCAAAAAACTTGCAAGGAGGGGAAACGTTGAATTTTTCGGAAAAGGCGAGGGCAATGCGCATGAAAAGCCCGCTGACCCTGCGGGAGATCGGCGAGCAGTGCAATGCATCGGAAAGCATGGTATCGCGTTACATTTCCGGCGCGGTGAAACCGCCGGACGATGTGGCCGAAAAGATTCTGGATGTTCTGCGGAACAGCGAGCAGGACGATGACCGGGGCATTTACGCCGCTCACATCGACGATCTGCGGCGGCTGATCCGCCAGCAGCAGAGGGAGAAACGGGTATTGTTCGGGATTATCGTGTTCTTCTTGGTTTTTATGCTGCTGCTCTATCTGGACGCTACTGACGGGGCCTGGGGCGCGATCCAGTACATAGAATAAAAATTTTGATGGGAAGTGGGGAAAATGACAGACCTTAAAGAGATCCTTTTCGTGTGCTCACTTCTATTTTTCTTTTTCGCATTAGTGACTGTGTGGGCACTCATAGCTTCCGTGTTTGAATTGATCTTCAAGAGGAAAAAGATAGATTGGAGCATGTTTAACCTTGCCGATTTTTTCAGAAGTGCTTTTTCAGAAAAACATTCCATGACGGGTAAAATTGTTTATGGAATTGTATTGCCGGCTGCTATTGTGGCTGGCGGTGTAAATGCGGCGCTCTGGCATTTCTGCTCCAAACCGGAGGTCGGGGCTTTTTACGAACAAGATACATACAAGCAAAATTACGCATCCTGGCTGGATACTGGAACGAGCTCAATTTTCTGCATTGCAACAGTCTCCAAGTACGAGGGATACACCATCGAAAATATACGCCTTCCGTATGGGAGGGAAGACAGTGGCGATTCCGAATATGACCCCCAAAAGAATGTTGCCAGCGTGTATATGGGACCGGAAGGGGTAGACTGTGACCTATCCCTCGACCACGTTGCTACTGCTATGGACTACGAATTTCTACGGACCTATACCATTACGAACTATGGGGAGTTCTGCGCAAGCAGACGCGGAGATACCTATCATTTTTCAGACTGCCCATACGTGAACCAAATAAAGCCTGAGAATTTAATTTATTTCAACAGCTGCGATGATGCTATGGCGTTAGGGTTTGAGCCATGCGGTTTTTGTGGCGGATAGGGTATAACAGAATAAAAAAAGGCCGCCTGAGTGCTGGAACACTCAGACGGCAAACCCACCGATCGCAATCACGATAAAGCTAAAGGAGGATCAATCACAGTATAGCACGATCCCCCTGGCGATGCAACAGGAGGATAGGAAAAAATGGCGAAGAAAAGTAAATATGGCGTCCGCAAGGATGGGCTGCACGAGGCGATCCGCACCATCAACGGCAAGCGGGTAGCCTTTCGCGGCAAGACTGACAGAGAGGTAGACCGCAAGATCTTAGAGTACAAGCTGGAGGCGGAGAAGGGCCGGAATTTCCCGGTGATCGCGGATGAATGGGAGCGAGAACACGAGAGCGAGATCTCCGAATCATCCCGGCGGGTATACAGCTACGCCGTGAAGCGGCTGAAAGAGGCGTTTCCGGGGCGGGCGTCTGAGATCGAGCCGGTGGACGTGCGGAACTACATCAAGCGCTTTGAGGCCCAAGGGCGAAGCGCAAACAGCGTCGGCATTGAGCTTGCCGTCTGCCGGATGATCTTCACCCATGCCGTCATCAAGGGCGATATTCGGATTAGTCCGGCGGCGGAGATCAAGAAGAGCCGTGGCCTGCCCTGCAAAAAGCGGGAGGCGCTGACGGAAGAGCAAGAGGAGGCCGTCCGGGCGGCGGGAGAGGCTAAGACGGCCCGCTGGTGGCTGTTCGGCTATTTGCTGCTTTACACCGGCTGCCGCCGGGGTGAGGCGCTGGCGCTGACGTACCGCGACATTGACCGCAAAGCCGGTGTGATCCACATCGACAAGAAGGTCAACTACGCAACCACCAAGCCGGTTTTGGAAAATCACCTGAAGTCGGATAACGGCCTGCGGGATATTCCCCTGCTGCCGCCTCTGGCGGAGGCGCTGCCGAAAAACCGGATTGGGCTGCTGTTCCCCGGTGGCGATGGGGGCTATATGACGCCCTATGAGATCATGAGAGAGTGGCGGCACTATTGCCGGGACGTGGGCCTGAATCAAATCCAGAAGGGCGAAAACGGCGAGACGGTGGAGACGTTCCCCATCACGCCGCACTGCTTCCGGCACAGCTTCGCAACGATCTGTTATGAGGCGGGGCTTGACCCCAGACAGGCGGCTGGGCTGCTGGGCGATACGCCGGAAGTGGTGGAGGCGGTTTATACCCACCTCAGGCAAGACCGGCGGCAGACGGCAGCTGAAAAGCTGACGGCGTATTTCGACGAGAAACCCGTCTCGCAACTGTGAAGTTGCTGTGAAGTTTTTATTCAATTTTTCTACATCAGGTTACATCAAAACGCAATTCTAAAAAACGCTGGAAACGCTGAAACTGCGTGGTTTGATGGACTTTTGTGCAGACTGGTGTAATGTGGTGCAGAGGGTGAATAAATAACCGTCTGTTAACACTTTATGAGGATTTCAAGGGGATTTTTGGCTATACTGTGAAGCAACTGTGAAGCATGGCGAAAACGGCATAAAAGAACAGCGGCTCGGATGGCTCCGAGCCGCTGTTCTTTTTCGGTTAAAGCTCGATCTCTTCCGCACCACCGTTGCGGCGGTTGACAGCATCGACGATCCACACATAGCAGGCAACCGGGTCCGGTTCTCCGCCCTCCCATCCGTCAGCAATCGGGTCACCACCGGCGCGGAGTGCGTCCAGCGTTTCACGGATCAACGCCCGGTCTTGGTCTGCCAGGTAATAAACACAGGCCCCGGAATCATCCAGCACCGCCAGGTGCAGGCAGCCCGCATTATCTTCAAAGCACTTGTAAGTATATTTCATGATCCTTCGTCCTTTCTCCGGCGGGGGCCGGTCTGTAAGTTGATGGTAACATGTGCCGCACCGGTTGTCAACGCTCCCAGCTGCGCTTGTCGGTGTCCTGCATGGTCTCAATGCCGGGGCGCTGGTGCTTCAGCTCTTCAAATCGGGCGAAGGCTTTCCGGCGCTCCGTGCCGAAATATTTTTCATCCAAAACTCGCTCCGTGGTGCCGTCCTCATAAGTGCGGACGATTCGCACGAAGTAGATTACCTGCTTGCCCCTGTAACCGGGGTCACGGGTTAGCTCCAGCCGGTCACGGTAGGCGGCGGTCGCAAGGGCGGCGTATCGCTCCGCCAGGGCTGCGCGGTACTCGGTCAGCTGGCCGATCAGGGCTTGACACTGGGCAATGACACGGGCGGCGCTGTCATCGTTGGCCTTGATGCGGTCGGCGGTCAGGACGTCGGGCCGAAGCAGATAGGCGGTCAGCCGTATTTCTGCTTCCCGGCTGGGGTTGCCGTAGCGCTGGAATAGATCAAGATAGCTCATGCGGCGACCTCCTCGCAGCTGGTGACGGTCCAATAGGCGATCCCGTCGGGGCTGTGCTCGTCGCTCCCCCAACCGATTACCGTTCCGGCGGGGATGGGGGAGAACGCTAAAAGGGCTTCGTGCCGGGAAGTGCGTGTATTTTCGAGGCGGATTAAATATTTCATGTTCGATTCTCCTTTCAGTGGGTGGCGTGGAGGATCTGCCAGAGATCCCCCACAACGGAAACGGTCAGGCCCATTTCA
>ERZ857629.4107-NODE-4107-length-11609-cov-2.267613_pt1 | contig 11609 bp, 12 predicted proteins | sample MGYA00519700_ERZ857629 | MGnify/ENA primary metagenome ERZ857629 (study PRJEB31778, sample SAMEA3449351) | human gut metagenome | biome: human gut; feature: human-associated habitat; material: faeces | place: United Kingdom | collected 2010/2012 ... | reverse complement strand
GGAGTATATTTAACGGATTGATATATTGCGGAGATTGCCACAGTAAAATGAGATACCACACAAGCACCTCGAATAAAGAAATTCACTATTTCACTTGTTCCGACAACAAAGTGGATTATCGAGGAAAGTGTCCGGGAAGACATTATGTCAGAGCAGACGCCCTTGAAGAAGTTGTAAAACTCGAATTAAGGCGACTTGTTGAAATGTTGGAAATTGACGAGTCATATTTTGCACAACTGCTTTTGCGGAAAAATGACGAAGAAAGAGAAAAGGACAAAAAGTTTTTGGAGTCGGAACTGCAAAAAGCGATTGCTCGCAGCGGTACGGTATCGCAACTTTATGAAAAGCTATATGAGGATAATGTTATCGGAAAAGTCAGCGATGAGTGGTTTGTTGAACTGTCTCATAAATACGAAAAAGAGCGTATGGACTTAAAAGCCAAAATTGCGGATACTCGACACAAAATCGAAGAGTTGAAAAACAACAATTCGGAATATGAAAAATTCATATCGGCAATTCGCAGGTTTATGCAAATGGATAATCTGACATCACCGCTGCTTCGAGAGCTGATTGACCATATTGATATTTTTGAAACAGAGGGTACAGGCAAAAGTCGAACGCAACGAATAGTTATATATTACCGTTTTATCGGATATATTGAACTGCCTGATACGCAAGTACAAAATTATACAGCAGATACACGCAAGGGCGTTGCCGTAGAGTATATAACCGAGCGATTCACGGCATAAAAAGAGCAAGGTGTTACCCTTGCTCGTACATACGAATTATATGATAAAACAAAAAGAGTGTTCATAAGTCAAATCCCTTATGAACACTCGATATGGTCGAGGTGACACAACGCAAACTTTTTCATTGTTTTAAAAAGCTATTGTATTGTACCACCTTTTGCTATATCCATAGTTTTAAAAATTGCATTTGGTGCAATTTTGGTGCAGTTTTAAACAATTAGGTTTTCGTTACAATATTTGGAAAACTTATCAATTTCTTTGTTTTGTCTTTTGGCAAACACATCACAATAAGTGTTAATTGTAATTGATATGTCTGTATGCCCAAGCCAAGTCATAATAACCTCAGGTGGTATATCTGCTTCAATACATCTTGTTGCGAATGTGTGACGAAGTGTATGTTGACCGCCTGTTGTTTTAAGTCCTGCACTTTTACATAGTCTGTGAAAATAATCATTTGTTTGTTGAGTTGAAACAGGTCTGTTCATCTTTTCATTGTAAAAAAGCAAATTACAGTCATTTTCAACATAGTTATCTAATACGGCTTTTAATACTGTTTTAAGGTAATCATTGATAGGTACATCTCTGAAACCTTTGGGAGTTTTTGTTTTATCTCCTACAACAGCTTTGTAATCAAGACCTCTTGTAATTGTATTTCTTACATGAATTATTTGATTTTCTAAATCAATATCACAAGGGGTTAAAGCACAAATTTCGCCCATTCTAAGTCCTGAAAACAGTTCAATTAAAAACATTGAATTATAATCAATATTTTTAGACTGATAACGCTTTTTCTTTAAGGCTTCAAGAAAGACTTTTTGTTCTTCACAAGTAAATGCGTGAACCTTTGTATCTTGTCTGTCGGATTTAGGCTTTTTTATAAACGGACTGTCCATAAGATTAAAAGTAATTATTCTTTTGTTTATGGCAAGTTTATATGCTTTTGATAAAGCACTGTAAACTTTGCTGATTACACTATTTGAATATTTACTTTTCAGACTTAAAAGAGAATCGTTAATCTTAGCTTCGCTTAAATTAACAATAGGAATTTTGCCGATTTTGGACTGTTCAATAATTTTTACTGTATAAAGCCGTCTTGTATATGCCGCTTCTTTAATTTCACCGATTTTATAATCGTAATCAGCACTTTCTTTTAACAAATCAACAGTAGTACAATTTGATGTATCGGTTATTCTTTCAAGTGCTAAATCTCTTTCAAATTGCTTTTTCTTGTTTCTGACTTCTGTCTTAGAATCTCCGCTGAAACTTTTACGCTTAGTTTCACCGTTTGGAGCTGTATATGAAATCTGCAATCGCCATTTTTTACGAGTGTTATCAAAAAACAGCGAGCCGTTACCGTTAGTAATAGTGTTATTCATATTTTGCCTTTCCAAGACTATGCACTATTCACTTTTAAAAGTTCAATTGTTATTTCCAATACAGCTCATTATCTTTACACCTGCGTTCAGAAAAAAATTTAATAAAAGCAGATTTCAAAACGAGCTTTGATTTTCCTATATCGGTACAAGGAAAACTTGGGTTATTAAACAAAGTTTCAACCGTATGTTTAGACCAACCTGTTATTTTCCTAATATCTTCTTGTGAAAAGAAAATTATATTGTCGGCACTAAGCGTTTCTATATTAACTTTAAAGCGTTCAATTTCATAATTTATCTTTTCAAATTCTTTTAATGATATAGAAAAATCATTTTCAATATTGTTAAATAACATAGCTATTATAACCTTTATAAAAGTAATAGTAAATAGCTTCTTTTGAATAGTTCTTATATAGCGACAAAAACTGTACACTAACAACGGTAACAAACTTAATTGATATGAATAAATATAATTTATTCAATTGATTTATCTCTTTCAAAATAATCTTTGACAGAAGAATATTCGGTAACATTACCTGACGAATTGTAAACAATTACTTTATGTATTCGCCTTAGAAAAGCACGCCACGATTCATTATCACTTTTTTGTGTGTCCCAGTATTGTTTCTCTAAAGGCCAATTAGAAATGATATATACACGATTGTAGCAAGCGTATTTGTTTGTATATCTGCTCGGTAATTCAAGAGGGTATATATCACAGTAAAGCAACATATCTTTTATCTTTATTGATGACCTAAATTCATCAAATGCAATTACAGGTTGAGCACTGTATGAATCAAAAGGGTGCAAATAGTCGGTAACACGATAAACATTTCCGTAGCCGTTTCTTTCAAGTACACCTCTTGTTTTGCCTGTTCCTGTTGCTCCGCTGACATAAATTACCTCTAAATCAAGTCGGACAGTATCTTTAAAGCGTTCAGTGAGAATTATTGTCCTAACCTTATCTAGCTTTTCTATTTGCAGGATATAATCCTGGTTCTGTGCGAGAATTTCAGCATTTGACATATTGTCAAGAACCATTTGATAAAGCTCCGACATATCACACCTTTTACCTTTACTGTCGGGTGGTTGCGTGCCGTATTCTTCAAATGTACCCTCGATTTTCTTTTCTTGTTTTGATTCGTCAAGTTCCCATTTTCCGCTCTTTTTAATATAATTAACATTATCAGATACAGAGCCTCGACATTTTTCGATATGTGCTTCGGGAAAATATCTTTTAAGCATGGTAAATCTTACTCTTGAAGTGAACACAACAAAAATATGAGTATGAAACATACTGCCTTGTTCGTCTACCATACATAAATAATTCAGCGTTTTAAACTTACTGCGAAATATATCTAAAATATGCTGATGAGTATATCCTTTTTCAATAGGTGAATTTATAGTCAGCTGATACATAAAACTTTGCGTATCTATTTTATATCACGCTCCTTTATTGTTCTTTTTGTTCATAGGTATGAACATTTGAAAAAGTGCTTAAATAAACGATATTTTTGTGTTTGTGCACTGTTGGGTAATACTATCCAACAATGGCTTGTGGCTTCGCCACCGCCATTGCTCTTAATTGATTTACCTATTGAGTGCTTCAATACAGATATTTTGCATTTTTTCAATATTCCTTATTACAGGAACTTTTATAAAATGCAACTGCGAGCCTTGTAATAAAACTATACCCTCGCCTATTTTAAATTTTCGTTCACCTATTTTTTCTATGTATTCGCTTGGTATAAGCATTTCATAGATACTTTTTATGGCAGGCCCGGCCATTATAACAACTCCATAATTTAATCTACTGCCTGCCGGGAAGACTACTGCATCGGGTCTTTGACAAGAGATTACTAATTGAACAGCAAGAGAACGACCGAGCATTAGTATTTCCGATACCTTTCTCATAACTTCTTGTGCCTGCTTTTTATCATTGTTTATAAGCGACAATACATTGGCCACATACTCGTCCCAAATCAGCGTGACAGGAGTACGGGAAGTATCCTTACCTGATTGTCTGTTATGCAATGTGTCATAAACAATATTTAAGGCTTCTGTTGTCTTGTCATAGGGATAATAATTTTTGCAATTTCTTAAATGAGAAAATGAATCATCTTGTTTGAAATCTGCAAAATATACTGTGTTTTTTTCGTTTTGTAAGCAAATGCGTGTAAATATCTGATTTAGAAAATACGATTTTCCCGACCCTGACATACCCGATAATAAAATATGAGAATTTGTATTAACAGACATATCAACATTGATTGGTGACTTTGTTCCGTAATAGTACCATTTGTCATAGTCGTAGGCGAGAAGAATATCAGAATTCTTCATCATATAAAACCCCTCTGTCAGCAGGCTTGCGACCTTTAGCGGTTTTAATAACAATTCTTTTTCCGTTGTTGTTGTTTTTACCACCGTATTGTATTTCCTCAACAAAATGCATATTCATAGCATCGGCTACGGCTTCCTTTTTCTCAATCCACACATCATAAGGAATATTGGAATAGAACTCTCGGACGGTTACATCTGTACCCTTAGCCTTTTTCTTGCTGATAAGAATAGGACAACCGTTTCTCAAATCTTTAGCCGAAAATGCAACCATAAGCTTCGCTTCATCTCGCCTTGCCGTTAATTCGCCAATGCGTTCTAATAACGCAAGAATTAACAAAGCAGGAATAAGAAACACAAATAAATTTATGGTAATATTGAATATCGGCTTAATAATTGGGGGAATATTTGTAATTTCTACAATTTCGTTTTTTAGTATAGTGATTACCCCGGTGAAAGCAACAACAAACAACCATAACAAATTTAGAACAGGCTTATGCACAAACTGAAAAAATCCCAATCTAATTCTTAATAATTGCTTTCTACGATTTTTTTGTGTTATAAAATAATGATTATTTTCCATATAGACCTCCTTTCAGTCATCAGAGATGAAAATACAGCACCTCTGATAACCGAAATTTATATTAAGTTAAATTTTATTAATTGCTTCAATCTTGCCCTTGAAATTGAAAACAATGTCAATAATATCATTGATTTTTGTTTCTTTAGGCAAAGCAATATTATCTCTCAAAAAGAACTTTTCAGCACGCAATCCCTCGACATTTTCATCTTGAAATGCCACGAACAGATTAGTACCATGTACTGCTTCATTCTGATTATTAGTAAAATTAACTTTCATAACTCCAAGTAATTTTGCTTGCATATCCTTTTCCCTCCTTTTCTTTGAATTTTTCAATGCATTGAAATCATAATCGATTACATAAATTATTTTAGCTCAATTTATCATGAAATTGAATTGATTATGATTTTAAAATTTCCAATTTTCATCCAATTATGGTACTATATACTAAAGTATATAGTACCATAATTTTATACGGAGGGTTTGTCATGAAAAATGAAGAAAAAATACTAAATGAGCAAAGAGAACGATTGATACAAGTCTTTGATTATTTAAGGCTTATAGGAGTTAATCAAAGTACTATATGTGAAAAATTATCTAAAAATAAGCCCAATTATGATGAATCACAATTATCACACATTAAAAGTGGTAAAATAAAATATATACCTGATGATTTGTTAGAAAGACTTCACGATATTTATAACATAAATCCATTATATGTAAGGCTTGAATCTGATTTTATGCTTGATACAGAATGGGAAGAATTTAAAAGTTTTGTTAATTTCGTAGATACTTGGGACACTATAAAAAAAGGTGATAAAAACTATCTTCACTTAACTATGAATCAATCATTCTATGATTTCTTGATATCAGTAGATAAAGCAAATTTGATAAAAGACAATTTTAAGAATTTTGAAAAAATATTAGAAAACATAAAGGGTAAACATCAAGAAGACAAAGGAACTTCTGAATATGTTGTCATTCCTAAAAACGAATTTATACAGATAGTTCAAAGTGCCGTGGAAGACAGAAAGCAGTTTTCTGAAATAATTGATATTTTAGAATATTCAGATTATATAAATGAAGATTAAAAAACACCACTATGCAATTCTAACGCATAGTGGTGTTTTCTAATATACATTATTGTTATTAAGCTGATGAAACTGAACAATCATTTTTGTTATCAATTCTGTTTGTTCTTCTGTTAAATCATATTTTTTAATTTCTTTTTTATCAGATAATCCGAGCAAATAATCTGATGAAACATTAAAGTAATTGCACAATTTGATAAGAACTTCAACAGACGGATATTTCAAACTTTTCTCATATGCCGATATGGAACTTTTTACCAAGTCTACTTTATCGGCTAATTCTTGTTGTGTTATATGCTTTTGAGTTCGTAACTCTTTTAATCTTATTCCAAAATACATCATAAATTTTCACCTTTATAAGTAGTATATAGCCTCTTTGTACATTTTCGATTGATAAGTACACTTTTAGTTGACTTGTTTGTTGTTATTGATTATAATTATAATCGTAGTAACTAATATTTTTGATGAATTTTGGAGAGATGAAATGGGAAAGAAGAAAAAAATAATTATAATAATCGCTTCAATCATATTGATTGTTGCATTGGTAGTTTCGATTATTGCAACGGCAGTACACAAAAAATCCAACGATATTGTTTTATATGACAATGTAAAAATTATTACTCAAAACGATACTGATAAAATACCAACTGAGGTAAAAGAAAACGAATTAGTTTTTGATAATAATCAAAATTTCAGTAATGGTGATGTTATTGTTGCAGGCATTTTATCTACTTCGCCTAACGGCTTTATCCGAAAAGTTGTCAGCACCGATACGGAAAACGGAAAATATGTTGTTAAAACCGATAATGCATATTTATCTGATGTATTCGAAAGGGTACATATGGAAAAAAATATAACATTATCCGAAAATAAAGCACTTATTGATGATTCTTTGAATAATTCTCAAACTGCATTAGTTAATTATCTTCATACGGCAGCTGTAGGAGCAAAATCTAATTCTGATAACTCAACAACTTTCTCAATTGATTTTGATGAAAAACTTACCGATTATTTATCTGTAAACGGAAATGTCGAACTAACTCCGATTTTAGACATCAAGTTGGATATAGAAAATAATCAAACTCAATTTTCCATGTCCTTAAAAAATGTAACTGAGGGAGAAATGAATCTTGTACTTTCTGACGGTGCAGATTTTGAAAAACAAATAAATATTTACGATAAAGATCTGGAACCTATAGAATTTTCGTTGGGTTCTGTACCTGTAGTGATTACAAATAATATAAGTTCAAATGTCGTTTTGTCAGGCTCAATAGACGGCAGTATAACAACCGGTATAAAGTTAAACAATAAATTTAGCAGAGGTTTTGCCTATGACAGTAATACAGGTAAAGTAACGGAAATTAATGAAAATTACTCTGAGAAGAGTGATGATAATATTGTATGGAATACAGAAACCGAGGCAGAAGAAACCTTGCAAGCAAATATCAGCTTGAGTTTAACAACAAAACTGTATGATACTTTGGGAGGTAGTTTAACAGGAGGAATTATAGGAAAAGAAAGTTGTAATGTATATTTCAGTAAAGATATAGCGTTTAATGGATTGAATTATGCAGGAAATGTAAACTTGTCGATTGTTCCTTATGCTAATGGTGAAATAATTGTTGATATACCTTTGATAGACGAAAATTTAATAAGTCAAACATTGTTTTCTGCTGAATTAAAGCCTTTGTGGGAAAAGAATTGGGTATCCAGCGGGAATTGGCAAAAAGATATGCTCGGTCTAAGACAAGCGTCAATAGATAAAAACAGTAATGAGTATTTAATGTATCATGATATATTGATGAATTTTCAAAATGATTGTGATATGTCAAAAGATTTAACACTTTGTATGTTCAGAAAAGTGGAAAATAATCAAACTTACAGAGCTGGTGATATTTTAGGTTCGGCAAATGCCGAGGGAGCAACGCTTGTATATTATTTAAGAGATATTAACGAAGACGGTATTCCAGAATTGTTTATCGGTAAAAAAGAACAAGACGATTATTCTGTTTTGGCAGTTTATTCATATCAAAATATTAGTACCGCCAATGAGCAGTGCGGATACTTTGTTTATGGACTTGGTTATTATCATGATGAAAAAAATAAGCAGAGTATATATTTGTGCAGTAATAATGAATTACTGGTAAAATATAATACGGATGACAATAATGAAAAAACGGTGAGCTATAACGGCGGTATGTCAAGAATTATAAACGATGTTGAAAATCCAAACAGAGTTTTTCCTTTTGATACTAATAATTTGGATTGGAAGCCACTTGAAGAATTCAGTCCCGATTTGAAAAATACATTCAAAAAAGAAGTCGTATATACCGCCGACGGCGTTGAAATTAATGCATTTCATAAAATGACAAATCAGGGACCAATTATCAAAATATCAGGCGAAAATAATACCGACAACCAATATTGGTGTGATATTACAGGAGTTATGTATTCAAATAAATATCAAACAGAAAGCGGATTTGAAATTAAAAGCAATCAAGGCAAATTCAGCGAAACACCAATGTTGACTTTCAGAACAGATGATTTGTTAAATCAAAAGGGATATACTTTTACTGTTGCTGTGAGAAATAATAACGGTGAATTGGTAAGAAAAACATATAATGCAGAATAATAGTTTATTAAGGGAGATTTACACATGAAAGAATTAATATCAAAATCAGTAAAATAGTATGTATATTTATTAGTGCGTATATATCGGCTGCTTCGATTTATTATTTTGTAATAAAAATTAGAAGTATTGGCTTTTACAAACAACTGTATTTTCTAAAAGAAGCAATGGATTGTATCAAACATATCCGCTTATATAACCGATACAAGAACAAAAATAGATTATTACAATATTTACAAATATAATAATGACTCAAATTAAACTTAAAATAACTGATTGAAAGGAATGTAAAAATGTAAAAGATTATTAAAATCAACAGGAATTATACAGTGGACGGTTCAGGTTATTATACTTATTACAAATATGATATTTTTAACGGCAATTTATCAATCAAGCAATAAATATGGAGGCTTAAAAATGAAAGAAATAATAACAAAATTGATTAAAATCATATATATAATTATTACTGTATTATGTTTGGTTTTTGCAATAACTTCAGTCTATGTTTTTATAATGAACATTAAAGAATTTGTTGTTAAAAAAGAAATATATCGTTTAATGCAAGGATTAACGAGTATTGGTTTCGTTGCTGTATCGTTATTAGTAGGATTTTTAGTTTTTTATTTCGGGTTAGGGCATTTTTATAAATGCGAAAATTGCAAGCAAAGATTTTGTGTTCGCAGGGATAGTTCAAAACTTGTAGATGAAAAAAGTATTTCTATAAAAACCGAAGTGAATAACTATAATACTAAAAAAGAAGTAATAAGCATAAGCGAAACATATATACCCGGCACAAGAAAAACTTACAAGGTTAAATACATTTGTAAAAAATGCGGTAATGTTACATACAGATATGAAACAAAAGATATAAAGAATATTTAATTTCAAAATAAACGGTTAGGACTTGTCATAATCGTTTATTTTTATAGGTTGCTATATTGCCTTACTTAGCACTCCTTATTGTACCAAAAATTAAGAACTATCAAATTTCACAAGTGAAATTACGACTTCATAAAAATTTTTCTTTAGTAGCTAATCAAAAATTTTCACTTGCTTGACAAACCTTAATTTTCGGTTTTATAAATTTGCACTCGTAAGAGTAGTAATAATTTATTTAAGGAGATTTTACAAATGAAAATCACAAAAGAAATTAACAACTTTAATGAAATTGAGGTTTGGAGCGGTGCAAAGTACACCTATGAAATCATCATCAAAAATAATAAACAAGATGAATTTATGGCTTTGCTTGACGAAATCTTCCCTGACGGTTGCACCGAAACAGAATTAAACGATTTCCTTTGGTTTGATGATGAATACATATTATCAGCTTTAGATATAGAATAAAGTTGATAAAAAACAGCCCTGTCTTGTGGATACAAGGCAGGGTTGTTTTTTTGATTATAATGTATGATTTTAAAAATCTTGTGTTATCTTTTTAAAAAGGCTTGATGATTCTTTTCGCTCATCTATTACATTTCTTTTAATTGCATAGCATATACTCTGCAAATCAGGCATTAATCTAAAAGAATTAATACCCAATGTGTCTAGATAATCTAATAATTCTCTACGAGTACTCTTATGGATTTTTATTAAATAGGTGTTCTTTTCTATAGTTTCCAAGTGCATTTTTTTATCTAAATTATATGGAAACATAAACAAGCCTTGTTGCATAACAATTCTATTATTACATTGATTTGCATCTATAAATAATATTTTTTTTGAATGAAACTTGTCTAACAAATCATCTGTAAAAGGTTTTAGCTGTTCAGCATTAGGCGACGAATTATAATTATGTGTGGTTTTATAGATTGTTTTGCAATACATAAGTATTCTTTGAATTGCAATATCATTGTCACCTTTAGTTTTTTCATATAGAGAATTCAAAATACCATTTATTGTTTCTATACCTTTAATGCATTGATAAGTAAATGAATCTGCTTTAAAATAATCATCTTCAATAGTCGTTAATAATGGTAAAGAGTTGAAAACTATTTGGTTGTCTAAATCGGAATATCGTATATAATAAAAGTCCTTATCTTCTTCGTTTTTATAATTTGTTCCCTTAGGCATAAACAATGAAAAAAACAATGCAACAAATGGATTATATGTAAAATCTAAAAGTCTTGTTGGCAAACCAAAATGTTGTCCGTACGACATGAAATCAATGGCATTATTAACAGAAAAATATTGCAAACCATACTTTTCAAAATTGCTAAGCAATTCAATTTCTCTATTTGTAAGATCACTATTTCTGATAATATTAGGATAAAGTTCTGTTTGTTTTCCATATCCTCTAAATACTAAATTTTTGTTTTTCGCTAAAGACGATAATTCATTAATAACTTTATCTGCACTATATAGAATTTTCGGCAACATAAAAAATGCACCTCGTTATTCATTGATTCTTAATTCTCTATAATTTTATCATATTTGACTTTTATAATCAAGTAAACTGTAAAACTAACAATTACTTTATTACCAATACAAATTTAATATAAAGATTAGCCCTGTCTTGATTTTACAAGGCAGGGTATATTTTAGTAACAAAATTATGAAGTTTTTAAATAGTCTTTTAATTCTTTGCCTATTTTATTCCACACATCTTCGGGCAATTCTCCAAAGTTAAAAAATGCACCATAATAACCTAAAGAACGGCAAATATCTTCATTTTTTATAAAACCACTTGTCTGTCTATCGTCGTCCTCATCAACTGCTTGAAAATAGAGTTTATGTATAGTTTCTATATATTCATCAACATTTTTTATATGATATAATATATAAAATTTTTTTGCTTCATCTTTAGCCAAAGCAATATCTGAATATTTGAAAACAGCTGGAACAGTATGAAGT
>ERZ857629.4106-NODE-4106-length-11614-cov-2.373821_pt1 | contig 11614 bp, 8 predicted proteins | sample MGYA00519700_ERZ857629 | MGnify/ENA primary metagenome ERZ857629 (study PRJEB31778, sample SAMEA3449351) | human gut metagenome | biome: human gut; feature: human-associated habitat; material: faeces | place: United Kingdom | collected 2010/2012 ... | reverse complement strand
ATGGCGAGAGCCTCGCGGACGATTTCCGCGCGCTCACTGTCCGATGCCGCGGTCCATACTGCTCCAAGTCCCATGGCTTCTGCCGCGAGCAGCAGGTTTTCAGTTGCCGCAGAGCAGTCATGTGTCCAGAATTTCTCGCTGACCGATGTGTCTCCGCAGACTACGATGGCGAGCGGCGCCGTGTCGAGCCGGGCATACGGCATTTTTTCCGCCATCGACAAGAGTTTTTCCTTGTCTGTCACCACCACAAACCTCCATGGCTGCTTGTTCAGAGCGCTTGGCGCTGCCATAGCCGCCTTGAGCAGAGTCTCGACCTGTTTCTCCGAGACCGGCTCGGAGGTGAATTTGCGCACGGACTTGCGTGCAAAGATGTTGTTCAGAACATCTTCGGTGTTCCGGACATTGGAATTGTTGCTACATGATGCCATTGCGATAAGCGTTGCGCCCGCGAGAGCGAGCAGTTTTACAAACTTTTTCATGTTTCTATAATGGGTAGTTCTTCGAATCAAAATTAGAAATTAGCTTTTGGAAAAGCAAATTTTCATTTTAATATAGCGAAAGATTGTGGCGAAACAGGCATCTGCTGACGTCTCGATGACAATTTGTCAGTCTTTGGCCGTTGGCACTTTGTTTGTCCTTTTCTTGACCGGCTCCACGAGGGGCATTATGAAGTATAACACTTAAAATACTATAAATTATGATCAAACCATTGGCAGACAGAGTGGTCGTTGAGCCTAAGGAGGCGGAGACCAAGACAGCTTCAGGACTTTATATTCCTGACACGGCAAAGGAAAAGCCGCAGCAGGGAACCGTAATTGCGGTTGGTCCCGGCACCAAGGATGTTGAGATGGAGGTTAAGGTCGGTGATGTTGTGCTCTATGGCAAATATGCCGGTACAGAGGTCTCATTCGAAGACAAGAAATACCTCATTATGAAACAGTCAGACATTCTGGCAATCATCTAATTTACAGTTTATACCGATTTGAGCAGTATTTTTTAGGATAGATTCGTATTCGAAGAACAAATTAATATTATGGCAAAGGAAATAAAATTCAATATCGACGCGCGTGCCCAAATGAAAGAGGGCGCAGACGCATTGGCAAATGCAGTAAAGGTGACGCTTGGTCCTAAGGGACGTAACGTTGTAATAGACAAGAAATTCGGTGCTCCACAGGTAACAAAGGATGGTGTCACCGTCGCAAAGGAAGTGGAACTTGAGGACAGATTCGCCAATATGGGTGCGCAGATGGTCAAGGAAGTGGCTTCCAAGACTAACGAGCAGGCCGGTGATGGTACTACAACGGCAACAGTGCTCGCACAGGCGATAATCAATGTCGGCCTCAAGAACGTCACTGCCGGAGCTAATCCTATGGACCTCAAGAGGGGTATAGACAAGGCTGTCGCTGCGGTTGTCGAGAACCTCAAGGCGCAGTCGCAGGAAGTGGGCGACAACTATGCGAAGATCGAACAGGTCGGAACAATTTCGGCCAACAACGACAACTACATCGGAAAGCTCATCGCAGACGCAATGTCCAAAGTGAAGAAAGACGGTGTAATTACAGTTGAGGAGGCAAAGGGTACCGAGACTGAAGTCAAGGTTGTTGAGGGCATGCAGTTCGATAGGGGATACATTTCTCCGTACTTCATGACCAATGGCGACAAGATGGAGGCCGTGCTCGATGATCCTCGCATCCTCATCACCGACAAGAAAGTCTCTACAATGAAGGATCTTCTCCCGATTCTCGAGCCTATCGCAAGGGAGGGGAAGTCACTCCTTATTATTGCCGAGGATGTTGATGGCGAAGCACTTACAACTCTCGTTGTGAACAAACTCCGTGGCACGCTTAAGATTGCTGCCGTCAAGGCACCAGGCTTCGGCGACCGGAGAAAGGAAATGCTTCAGGACATCGCTACCCTTACCGGTGGTATCGTAGTGTCAGAGGAAAGGGGATTCACCCTTGAGAACTGCACTCCGGATATGCTCGGACGCGCCGAGAAGGTGGTCATCACCAAGGAGAATACGACCATCGTGAATGGTCAGGGCGACAAGGAGGCAATTGCAGAGCGTGCAAACCTCATCCGCAAGCAGATTGAAACTACAACTTCAGACTACGACCGCGAGAAGCTTCAGGAGCGTCTCGGCAAGCTCGCCGGCGGTGTGGCTGTGCTCTACGTGGGTGCAACAACCGAAGTCGAGATGAAGGAAAAGAAAGACCGTGTGGAGGATGCCCTCAATGCAACCCGTGCGGCAGTCGAGGAAGGTATCGTGCCGGGCGGTGGAGTCGCTTACATCCGCGCAGCCGAAGCTTTGAAAGAGCTCAAGGGCGAGAACGAAGATGAAACCACAGGTATCCACATCGTTGCAGCGGCAATTGAGGAACCTCTCCGTCAGATTGCAGCCAATGCAGGTCTTGAAGGCAGCGTGATTGTCAACAAGATTCGTGAAGGGATGGGAGATTTCGGATTCAACGCCCGCACTGAGGAGTATGTGAATATGTTCGAAGCCGGCGTAATCGACCCGACCAAGGTTTCACGTGTGGCTCTCGAGAATGCGGCATCCGTTGCCGGAATGTTCCTCACCACGGAGTGCGCAATTGCCGACCTTCCTGAAAAGGAGGCTCCTGCAAGCCCTGCCGGTGGAGCAGGAATGGGCGGAATGATGTAATGGACGGAGTTGTCTAAACGGTACGCTTGCTTCGTTGCCGGCGAGAGACATAATCCTCACAACCGGGAGGTTGCTCCGGTTATGTTTCCGCCTTGCGCCTTGCAATCGCACCATTTATACAACTCCTCTATATAGGATACTTAAAAAGATGAGAGTGGCCAAAAAGTTTTTAGCCACTCTCTTTTATAATATCCTCTCGAACGGGTCAAGTGAAAAGCCTGCAGCAAGAGCCTCTCGGGCAGCCTTCTGCGCTCCCTCGAGGGAAAGGTCACGGTAGTTGCCGCATTGGATTTCATTGGCGGCCGGCACTTCTTTCGCTTCAATTGCGTCATTCAGAGCAGCGATAAGCGCATCCCTCATTTCGCGGACTTCACGTTCTCCCCAGATTGAAACATAATATCCTTTCCTGCATCCCATCGGGCTCAGGTCAATCACTCCGTCAATATGGCGCCGCAGATTCTCCGCCAACAGGTGCTCCAGTGCGTGCAGTGCATCTGTAGCGAGTGCCTGGTGGTTCGGCTGACAGAACCGCAGGTCAAACTTTGTCACCTTATCTCCGTGCGTCCCCTCCAGAACGCAACACTTTCTTATATATGGAGCCTTCACTTTCCTGTGATCAAAGGTAAAACTCTCCACTTTTACTTCGTTTTCCATCGTTTTTCTTCGTTTGTGTAAACATAAATCCGGTGAAAGGTCTCCGGACTTATTCAAACTCCTTTAAAATTGCCCTAACCTCATCCCAAGTCTCGTCTTCCGAGTGATGGATGCTATGTTCATATTTGTCGAGACAGAGGTTGTCGCTCACGATTTTCACCGCCCCACATAAAGGTAGCGGAAAGTCGGCGATATAATTGAGTTCCATATCGAAGGCACAAGGCTCGACAATGTCGGTCTTCAGCACAAAGCAGTTGCTCGTATAACAGGGAACTCCACCTTCCGCTGCAAGTTCATAGCCATTTCTCCAGTCTTCGAACTCAACGACGTTGTCCATCAGCCGCCAGGTTTTCGAAACCTTCACGACTGTCCCAACCGGAATTGAATTGCTTCCGCAAAATCCCAAGTTCACAATCCGTTCATTTTCAATGCCTTTGCGAAACAGCAACTGCGAGCAGCACCGTATCACATTTCCGGCGCCCACCCCGGTCTTCACAATCTCGTATTCCCCAAGATGCTTTTTCGCCAGCCTCAGTTCGTCTTCTGTTGCAACAAGTATAATCATCACTGCAAAATCGTATGTTTGTTAATCTGTATTTATGTTTTAAGCAGTTGTTTTTACTTAAGCCACCAAAGGTAGGCTTTTTCTGTTAAAAACACTGAGTAATTGTTAAAAATGAACAATCTGTGTGTCTTTATATCTATATTTCGATTTCATCGCCCTTTTCTGCGTTCGGCATAGTCCAAGCAAGTTTGGCTCTACTCTCACTTATCGAAAAGATTCTTTTCTCATCAGTCATGTGCATCAGGTACACTCTTCTTCCGAAAGAAATCTATACGTAATTCATTCCGGTTTTTTGTGGCAATTCATTCCGGTTTTTTGTGGTAGCGCACCCAGACTTCCATACGGCCTGGGTCGCGGTTGTCCCATGAGTAGTAGGGAATGAATTTCAGGTCGCCGCTTTTATGGTGCGCGGTGACGGTGACAATTCCACCGAGCAGCTGAGGGTCAAAAGCGGTGTCAAGTACCGCGTCGGCATCAAGAACTGCATCTGATATGTTTGGATTGTCAGTCTCCTCAAGGCAATATACAATAGGTCCCCGTTGAATCGCTCTACGTCCTTCGTCCGCTTTTACGCGCGGGTCTGCAGCGACCATCTTGGGCTCCATATCCAATGCCAAAGAAATGCTATCTCCCTTTTTCCATTTTCTTTCAATCACTGCATAACCATCACAGATAGAGGCCTTGACGTTTTCCCCATTTACTGTAATCTCATAATTGTCACACCATTGCGGGATTCTGAGTTTTACGCCGAATCTCTTGGGCCATCTTGGATTTATGGATATACTGATATCACCATCCCAAGGATACTCAGTCATTGTCTTCACTGCAACACTTGTTCCTCCGACTTTTACTGTTGTGTTACTTCCTATGTAGAGATTTATCCAAATATCATTTGTTGAAACAGCGTATATGTATCCTCCGACAGATGGGAGAAATCTGGAAATCTGGCTTGGGCAACAAGCGGTCCCATACCAAGGCTTTCTGTGATGATTACCTGCCGAAGCCAAAGGATTGACATAGAAAAACCTGTCGCTTGAGAGGGATATGCCGGCTAATGCTCCGTTGTACATCGCCCTTTCAAGAACGTCAACATAACGTCCGTCTCCTTTGAGCATATTCATCCTTTGGTTCCACATCACCATTCCCACAGATGCACAAGTTTCGCAATATGCGTCCTCGTTTGGCAGATCGAAATCTGTAGTGAATCCTTCGTTGTGCCGCGAAGAACCTATACCGCCGGTGATATACATATTGGCTCCGACGACATTGTCCCACAATCTGTCCAATGCCGGTATGTATTCTGTAGAACCGCTCTGGGCTGCCCAATCTGCCATACCTGTGAACAAGTACATACATCGTACGGCATGGCCGCATATCCTTGTCATTTCTGCGACGGGTTCAGCGTCAACATAGTATTCTGTCCACTTTCCCCAATCCGCTTTTCTGTGACCGCGCTCTTCGAGCAGAAAATGGGCAAGGTCAAGATAGTCTTTACAGCCGGTTTCCCGATAGAGTTTTACGAGTGCCAATTCAATCTCAGGGTGTCCCGGAACCCAATCTCTTTTTCCGGGGCCGAAAATCGAAAGCAGGTGATTGGCAAACTTTTCTGCGACATCCAAGAGTTTTCTTTTTCCGGTTGCATCTTTATATGCAATTGCCGCTTCAATCAGATGACCGCAGCAATACATTTCGTGTTTGTCCATATCCGTCCATTCTTCCCCAGGTTTTTCCAACAAATAATATGTGTCAAGATACCCGTCGGGACGCTGTGCTGCTGCAATTATAGCTACGATTGAGTCAATTTGTGCCTCCAAGGTCGCATTAGGCTCATTTTGAAGAGAATATGCCGCACCCTCGATGGTTTTATAGAGATCTGAATCGTCATAGAACAATCCTTGCCATTTCCCTTCCACAAGTCCTGCCGCCACGGCGAAGTTATTGACCCTTCCTGTCTTTGTGCAGCATTGGTCGAGACAAAACGGGACCGTGGTTTCTGAAAGAGCTTTGATTCTCGGCTGCCAGAAATCGTCGGTAATCTCAACTTGTGAAAACCGGAGTGTTTTTGGAAATGCCACCATTCTGCTCATGATTTCCGCAAGAGCAGGTAAAAATAGCGATGCTTGTCGTTGTAAACAGCAGTTTTATTGTGTTCATACTATTCTGTTTTTTATTGTCATTGTGTGTTAGTGTTGACCTATTGAAAGGGATTCATATACTTGTAAAGCGCTTTTATTCTTCCTCATAAAGGAGATTATTGGAGTATTTGTCAAAAACTCTTTGGCAAACTTCGATTTCGTCTCCGTGTGGTTCCGTGGTATACTTTTCTTTTCCGAAAGTCCATTGCCATTCCCATTCCCGGATGCTCTTGCCGAACGTCTCTGGGTTGAACTTTTCCCCGTGCTCTGCGGTCTTGGTCACGGAGTCGATGAGCCGTTGCCATCGAGGTGCATAGAATCCGCTCACAAGTCCGGCCCAGTGGCGGTAGGCGTAGTCGTGGATGCCGCAGTCCTTGTCTCCCCAAAGTGTCACGAGGTTACGCGCGTTCTGCTCGAACTTGTCAGATTCGCTTTCATTTGAGCCATACGCTCGTGCATCATCAATCCAACGACCGAGAAGAAACTCATTTCTTGTGGCAAGCAAAGCGTCGAGGTCTTTCATCAGCCCCAGCAGATTCAGTGCTTCAGATTTAAAGCCGGCGATATCTCCTGAGTCGTATGCAAGGCACATTGCCACGTGTATCGTATTCGCATATTCTGTAAGAACTTGTCGTGTGACATCTACCAAGTCGTATCGGAATCCGTCGTGACAGCAAAGCGACGTGAACTCTTTTGATGACCCAATCAATTCTCTCCAAGCTGAATTTAACGGTTTTACATATTTGTTTATGTGTCTTTCTGAAATCCTGTTTCCCCATACTGAGAGACTCGGACGTCCTGTCACTACTGACGGGACACATCCACCCGAGACACTTTGGTCAAAAACTGAGCGGTTGAGTCTCTCCCAAGCCTTTTCTGTGTGAGAATAATCCTCTCCATATCTATTTCTGAGGTATCTTCCCATAAATTCAGAAATGTCGGTAGATTCATCTTTCCAAATGTTTTCAAACATTAGCGCATAAATTGACGGCATCTGCTCGATGCCCTCCATCGTCACGCCCAGTCCCATCATCTTCTCTCCGCGCGGATCGGCCAAAGCCGCAGAAGGACCGGACGCCACGTTCGCCACATTTCCGTTGAAATCCGGATTCTGTCCGAAATTATGCAGCATGCACCACACCCACGGCTTTCCATAGTAGCCATTCGTTCGGTTCCAAACAGGCACTCTCTCGCTCCAGAGGTCCAAAATCAGCATCTTGTCGTCCGGAACTCCGGAAAAAAGGGCTCGAATTTCAGGTTCCTTCCAGAAAGCCCCGTTGTAGTAGAACAGCCAGCCCTGCATCACCCATACGGCCTTTGGGTCATACTCCGCCATTGATTCATAGACTTTCCGTCCCATGCCGCTGAGATAGAGCGAGTCATGCGTCGGGGGAGTGTTCTCGTTAAAAGTGTCTGCCGAATAGAGATGGTTCGTGCCATAGGTGCGGGTCTGTTCTTCCATGAACATCTTTCCGATGACCGTAAATAGGCTGTCCTCAGGGTCGAGTATGCTCACGGGGGCGAACCCTTCCCAAGAAGTATGTCGAATCTTTGCTTGAGGGTATTTTTCAGCGAATGCAGGCGGTATGTGCCCAGTGAAGGCTGGCAGAATCGGCGTCATTCCGAGCCTGCGCTCCTTTTCGAGTATGAACTTCTGCAGTTTTTCGTGCCTGTCAATGAACGACTGGGGCAGAGGGCCGCCCCATCCGTCAAGATTTCCCATCCAAAACCAGCTGAAATGCGTCGGGGCGCAGAAAAAACTCTCAAGGTCTTCAGTACTCAGCCCCAGTCTGTTATAGACCCTCTGCCATACGCTGCTCTGTCCCGTCACTGCGAGAGGAGCGTTGATTCCGTTCATCGCCATGAAGTCAATTTCCTTCTGCCACCTCGTCTCCTGCCACCAACTCATGGTGTAGTTGAACGTGCAGTAGTTCAAATAGTAGCGGTATTTGTAGGGCGAAACCCTGGTCACCTTTTCTGTCGGTATTGGCAGCGACTCGGGCAGCGTGAGATTGTCTCCACACCAACTCACTTGACAATGGCAGCAATCCTCCAGCCATGCCTTGAACGCGCTGGCAACAGAGATCCCGTTGTTGCCCTCAAGCACAATCCGCCCGTTCTCCCCATAGAGGCTGAACCAGTCTTTCCCGTCCTCGCGCGGCTCTCCGATGCGTATGTCAAACGCCTCGTCGCGATTTCCTATAGTTCTACGTATGAGCTCCCGTGCCTCCCTTTTCTGCTGCGAGCAGCTGTAGCTGTCCTTTAGTCCCGATGAACATGAGACCGCGAGAAATGCCACCGAAAGAAAAACCGTCACCGAAAGAATATCTCTCCCGAAAACTGACATCTTGTCTCTAAAAAAATGGATTATTGTTTCAAGTGCATTCATATATGGATATGTTTTCATTCGTGGATATATTTTTATGTTCCCGGATATTCCGTTGTCGATGCAAAGATAATCCGATTCATACATATAAATATATGTCCACCGTCTCATTTTATCGCAAAACGGAATGATACGGATTTTCGTTTTTATGATACGAATTTGTCAAGACGGTAATCTCTCGCCCTCTAAATTTGCGGCAACAAGTGAAAAGCCCGTTAATATGCGGACTTTGCGGAAAGAACCGAATTATTAACAAACAATAACCAAAATTTTCTTCGTTTATGAAAAAGATTTTCAGACTGGCAGTTCTTGCCTTCACGACCGCGGCGCTTGCAGCCGTTTCGTGCGCAAAGGAAAGCGAACCCAACAAGGAACCGGAAACTCCGCCGGAGCCGGAAAAGCCAAGGCCGGTGCTTGTGAATGCTGAAGTTACCATCGCCCCTGACGGCGAGACAAAAACTTACAGCCTCGTTGCCGCCGAGGACTGGTACACCAAGGAATGGCGCATCGAGGAAGGAGAGGAGCAGACATGGCTTTCAGTGAATCCTACTTCGGGAACCGGCGATGCAGAGATTTCTCTCTATGCCGAGGGCAATGAAAGTGGTAAGGCGCGTTCGGTTTCACTCTATGTGAAAATCGGCGACTATGATGCTGTGGAGATTTTCGTTTCGCAAGCAAAGAAGGAGTCAAATGTCAACGAGAGCGACCTCGAATTCCTCAAGGCTGTTGTCGAGGGCAATATGCTCGGTGAGGCTACTCCGGAAGTTACTGATTGGTACAATGTTGATCCGGGCGCATTCCCAGGTATCGGTATGACGGACAAGGACGGCAAGTTCTATGTCACCGGATTCGACGGCGCTGCGTTCACCGATTTCCCGGAGAGGATGGTGCTGCCTGAGCTTACAATCATCAATATGCGTGGTCAGGCCGGTTTGACTGGAAAACGCCTTCCTAAGGAATGGGATACTCCGAAACTGGTGAAGATAAATCTGTCTGTATGCGGTCTTGTAGGACCTATTCCTGCCGGTCTCGCCGCATCTCCGCTTCTTGCCGAGATTTATATGGACCAGAACAAACTTTTCGGAGCACTTCCACACAATTGGGCTTCCAAGTCACTTGAAGTAGTCCTTCTGGCAAATGTTAATAATGTTTCAGCGTCTGCTACTCTCCCGAAAGGAACTGAAGATAATGCAAAACTTGGCTACCTTGTTCCTGCTTCTCTTGATGTGATTTTCAATCAGGACCGTAAATCTCAGGGCGATAAGACCCAGATGAAACTCGGCGGCGCGACAGAATGCACTTACCTTGGTTTCGAGAAAGGCTGGGGGCAGGCCCGTTACGAGAAGTATGACCCTGAGGCAAAGAAGGGCGACACTTCCGTTTGGAGTGACTTCCGTCTCCTCTGCGGTTCGACTGCTGAAGGCTTTGACGCAGATCTTGACAGCTGGGCATGGTATTTCTCCAATATGGGACACCCTGGTATGGGAGTTACCATCCCTCGTGAAATGCTCGATTGGGACCAGGCTGCAGCGGATGCCTACACCGCAAAGTGTGAGGAAGAGTACAAGGCATCCCTTCAATAATTTTTCCCCCGAGTTTCATAATGTTTGATTTGACAGGGATTGTCCTCTTTGGGGCAGTCCCTGTCTTGATATTGCGGACAGAAAACACTAAATTTGACAGCGTAAACATCACAATTCGTAGTCCATAATCTCAAAGAAACCATGCAGAAGACAGCCAAAGTCCTGACATCCAGAATTATTATACTCAAGATCATGGCAGGCATTGCCGTGACTATGCTACTTTCCGTCTCGCAGCCTCTCCTGTTGACTGCAGCATCCTATGGCGTGAAATCGCTCAGCGTCGATGACGGGCTCTCGCAGAGCATGGCCTACTGCATACTTCAAGACAGCCGTGGCTTCATCTGGATTGGCACTCAGGATGGGCTCAACCGCTACGACGGCAAGACGGTCAAGACTTACCGTCACGACCCGAACCTGCCCGGCTCTCCCGGCAGCGATCGCTACTTTTCCATCTGGCAGGACTCTGCCTCCCGGCTCTGGTTCGGCACGCAGGACGGCATCAGTATCTATAACCCTGAGCTTGATCGTTTTAGCCGCTTCGACAGTTCCGAATTTGCCGTATCTTCTTCAGGAACGACGGTCTCGGGAGTCTCGGCGCATGAGAGTGTCGAAGTGAACTTCTGCGTCAGGCACATCTCGGGTGACGATGAGGGCAATGTCTGGATTGCCGGAGACGGGGCGTCTCTCATGCGTTTCGACCGAAACTCTAGAACTCTCTCTGACTTTAACCTCCGAGACTGGGCAGACTCCTGCGGGCTTGATCCCAATGCGCTGTCGGTGCGGGATGTTGTTTCGGACACAAGGGGACTCTACCTTGCCACCATAGGTGCCGGACTGCTTCGCCTGAATATTGAGGACAGAAGTGTGACGGTTTTCAGTCCGGTGGGGGGGGGGAAGTCTAAACGAAACCACCTGCATAATTCCATATATGCAGGACTGTCTGCTTGTCGGCACTGCATCTCGCGGAGTGCTTTCCTTCGACAGGCACACCGGAAAGTTCAGCGGATTTTTTCCCGAAGGTTCCAGGAATGCGGCCTCCGCCGGAGCGTCCCGACAGCATGGGGCTTCCGGCACGGTGGCCGGCTCGCTTTATGTTCGCTGCCTGCTCAAGGCATCCGATGGAAGAGTCTGGATAGGCACTGAGTCCGGCGTTCATGTCCTTGACCCGTGTGACCACTCGGTGGAAACGTGGCGTCATGCCTATGGTGACCCCTATTCCCTTTCCGACAATGCCGTCCATTCCATTGCCGAGGACCGTGACGGAGGCATCTGGGTCGGCACCTATTTCGGAGGGGTGAACTACTTCGCCAAGTCGAACTGGTTTCGCAGATACTATCCGATTCCCGGCGAGAACGCCATCTCCGGTCGCTGCATCAGCGAATTCTGCGAGGATGGACACGGCTCTCTATGGATTGCGACCGAGGATGCAGGACTGAATCGTCTCGATCTTGCCACCGGAATCTTCACCTCGGGAGCAGTCCCGGCCTCAAATGTTCATGCACTTCTCTCAGACGGGGAAAGTCTTTGGGTCGGAACCTTCTCCGAAGGGCTCTATCTTCTGAACTTGCGCACCGGCTCCAGAAAGCATTACAAGACGACAGATCAAATAGGCTCGCTCCCGAGTAA
>ERZ857629.4103-NODE-4103-length-11618-cov-4.595693_pt1 | contig 11618 bp, 4 predicted proteins | sample MGYA00519700_ERZ857629 | MGnify/ENA primary metagenome ERZ857629 (study PRJEB31778, sample SAMEA3449351) | human gut metagenome | biome: human gut; feature: human-associated habitat; material: faeces | place: United Kingdom | collected 2010/2012 ... | reverse complement strand
TAAAAATAATGGTCAAAATATTTGGATTTTAACATAGAAAGCGATTTGGGTTGAAGCAAGACAATAGGAGGTCGAGCGTCTCGCTCGACAACAACATCCAAACATTTATAAAAATAAGATTGTATTTAAAATATTTTGGATTTTTGTTTACAAATAAAAAACTTTTAGTAAATTTGTAAACAAATAAATTTTTATGTCTAAAAATATACTATCTATCAGATTACGGGAAGCAAGGCGCATGCAGAAACTCAGCATGGATAAGCTTATAGAACTTGCCGACTTTGTTGTCACCAAACAAAGTCTTTCAAGATATGAGCGAGGCATCATGCGTCCTCATGCCAATGTTCTGTCGGCGTTGGCAAAAGCCCTTAATATAAGCGAAGATTATTTTCTTGGCACCAATATACAAATCGACATGCCAATGCTCCGCACTACATCAAAAGGCAAGTTGCAAGAAGATGCTTTAATAGTCATAGAGTCTAAACTGTCATATTGGACAGAACGACTTCTGACTAAAGAACGCGCTGCTGGCGTCTCCATAGAATTCAAAAATCCTATAGAAAACTTTCATGTATCTTCCCTTGAAGATGCCATTCAAGCAGCCGACCATCTTCGCCAAATTTGGCATTGTGGAGATGGTCCCATCGCAAGTGTGCTTCGCCTGTTTGAGCGTAAGGGAATCAGAATTATGGAAGATGAACTTCCTACAGATGTATTTGGTCTCAGTACTTGGGCAGACAAACACATTCCACTAATAGTTCTCGACACACGCAGTTCCAAGACAACAACAGACCGTCTGCGGTTTACTGCCGCCCACGAGCTTGCCCACCTGCTTCTCTCATTCCCGTCAGAGTCTGACCTGTCTGTGGAAAAACGCTGTGACAAGTTCGCCGGTTTCTTCCTCTTTCCCAAATCCACATTCATAGAGGAAATGGGTGGTGAGCATCGCGACGAACTTATGCTCGAAGAGCTGATAGATTTAAAAGAGGTATATGGCGTATCTGTAGCTGCCCAAGTGCATGCTGCCAAAGATTTAAGGATGATATCCGAAGAACATTACAATTGGTGGTATGATGAAATAATAAAGTCCAACCACAAAGAAAAGGGTTGGGGGTGCTATGCCTTCCCAGAGACCATTGGCAGGGAGAAGAGGTTGGATGCGATAATATTTAACAATGCAAATAAAAACAATATTGTAGATAATCGAAAAGTACAAATTTAAAATAAAAAAACATGAATTTTTCTGATTTTAAAAGAGTTTATCCACTTTCCAAGACATTGCGTTTTGAAGCAAGACCAATTGGTGCTACTTTGGATAACATTATCAAAAGTGGATTGTTGGATGAAGATGAACACAGAGCCAAAAGCTATGTGAAGGTGAAGAAACTAATAGATGAGTACCATAAGGTATTTATCGATAGAGTATTGAATGAAGGTTGTTTGCCATTTGAAAATAATGGTGAACGAAACTCGTTGGAAGAGTATTATGAATGCTATACATCTAAATCTAATGATGAAGAAGCTAAGAAAACATTCATGATAATCCAGCAAAATCTTCGTTATATGATAGCAAAGAAACTTACCGATGACAAAGCCTATGCTAATTTGTTTGGCAAAAATCTTATAGAGCCATATAAGGATAAGGATGATAAGAAGAAGATTATAGATTCCGATTTGATTCAATTCATCAATGAGGCAGATTCAAACCAACTTGATTCCATGTCGCAAGATGAAGCAAAGAATCTTGTGAAAGAATTTAATAGTTTTACAACATATTTTGTAGGTTTCTTCGACAACCGTAAGAATATGTATACTCCAGAAGAGAAGCAGACAGGCATTGCCTATCGACTTGTCAATGAAAACCTTCCAAAGTTCGTCGACAATATGGAGGCTTTCAAGAAAGCGGTAGCAAAACCAGAGATTCAAGCCAACATGGAAGAGTTGTATTCAAACTTTGCTGAATACCTAAATGTGGAGAACATTAAAGAAATATTCCGGCTTGATTATTACAACAAGTTGCTTACTCAAAAGCAAATAGATGTCTATAATGCTATCATTGGCGGCAAGACAGACGACAATCATGATGTTAAGATAAAAGGCATCAATGAATACATTAATCTATACAATCAGCAACATAAAGACGAAAAATTACCCAAGCTGAAGACACTGTTTAAACAGATTCTTAGTGATAGAAATGCCATATCATGGTTGCCAGAAGAGTTCTGCGATGACCAACAAGTGTTGAATGCCATTAAGGACTGCTATGAGCGGCTTATCGAAAATGTTCTTGGCGACAAGGTACTAAAGTCATTGCTTAGTTCATTGGCAGATTATAGTCTTGACGGCATATTCTTGCGTAACGACACGCAGTTGACCGACATTTCGCAAAAGATGTTTGGAAATTGGAGCGTTATTCAAGATGCCATTATGCAAAACATAAAGAAAGTAGCACCAGCCCGCAAGCGCAAGGAATCTGAAGAAGATTACGACAAAAGAATTTCTGCCATCTTCAAAAAGGCTGATAGTTTTAGCATCCAATATATTGATGACTGCCTTAATGAAATGGGTAATAATAACTCGTACACTGTAGAGAGCTACTTTGCAACACTTGGTGCAGTAGATACTCCAACAATGCAGCGTGAGAATTTGTTTGCCCTTATTCAGAATGCTTATACCGATGTTGCGGATTTGCTCAATTCCGGTTATCCTGCAGATAAAAAATTGTCACAGGATGATAATAACGTTGCTAAAATAAAAGCATTATTAGAAGCTATTATGTCTTTGTTGCATTTTGTAAAACCATTGTTAGGAAAGGGCGACGAAAGCGATAAGGATGAACGTTTCTATGGCGAGTTGGCTTCATTGTGGACAGAACTTGACACTGTGACACCATTGTATAATATGGTGCGCAATTATATATCTCGCAAGCCTTATTCTGAGAAAAAGATAAAGCTTAACTTTGAGAATCCACAATTGCTTGGTGGTTGGGATGCAAACAAGGAGAAAGACTATGCAACCATCATCTTGCGCCGTAATGGTTTGTTTTATCTTGCTATTATGTATAATCCGCAAAACGAAGCGTTTCGCCTTTCCAGAACGAACCGCATAATTTCTTAAAACGAAATGTACCGCTGGGGTACTCCCCCACCCTAAAATATTTTCGACCGGCTTACGCCGGTATTCGTATATCCTAAGAACGGAGTCCGGACACTATCCGAACCCCGTTCTTTTCGTTTTGTCGCTTCGCTCCCGCTTTATCGCGCTTCGCGTTACGCCACCTCGTCCAACGCCTTATACGCCGCCACGCTTTGCGCCCTCACGATTTTGCCGCGGAAGGCGAGACGCGAGCCGATGTACGCATACGCACTCGAGGCATCGAAACCCGCATTCGCGCACGACACACCGCCATTCGCGTAGGCGTCATAGTAACCGCGATAGACCACACGGCCTGATGCCGAGCTGAACCAGTACTTGTCTGAATAGTAGGTAGTGGACGAGCCGTTCATGGCTCCGACAGGTATCACGGCCATCAGTTTGCCATGCGCCACGGTGGTTATCCAGTAGTCGCTGTTGCTCATGCCTTTTATCATAATGGTTGTGCCATCGGGTAGCCAAATACGCCACTTGCCGATGTTGCCGCTCGTGTTCGGCAAGTCCACACCGTCCATCATGTCGTACTTGTTTCCGTAGATGTCCTCGTAACCTATGCAGCAGATGTTGTTCACCTGAGTCACCTTTGTGGCTCCGTACTCGTCTTTCTCTATATACCAGGCATACAGGTGCACGCCTGCATCGGAGGTGTTGTTTGTCACATTCGGGTTGATTCCGCTTGCCTCCTCAAAGCCAATGGTGTCCTGCATACCTCTTGACGCTGTACCGCCGGTTGTTCTCATATAGGAATGCTGGCCGGCGCCGCACTGTTCCTGCATGTTCCTGCGCCCATACTTGGCATAGCTCAAGTTGGCAATACGGAAGTGCATCAGCGCGTCTATCTGCTGCATGCCTCGCTGCACGCTGTAATAGTGGAAGTCCGTCCATGACATACTGCCGGTGGTGCTGTTGCCTGTTATGGCAGAGCGCAACTTGCTGCCGACTACCGAGCTGCCCACAACGGCGCACAAGTGCTCGTCATTGGCGAACCACTCCGGCTCCATGTCCTCTATCTTCTCACTGTTGGAGAGGACTACCTTATCGAACTCTGCCGTGTTCAAAATGGAGAAATACAATGCCGTCGCACCTTCCGGAACATCTGATATAAGATACATACCGGCCTCGAAACGGCTGCCCAGAGTCGGAACCACGATGTCTTTCACCACATTACCGCTTTCATCAGCAAATATTGAGCCTACGAGATTGGTTCCTGGCACACTCGGCCAGCGTACTTTCTTGTAACCGCTGACATCGACCATACATACGGAATAGGTGCTGTCTGTGCTGTAGGAGTTCTTGATGGTGTCCTTGCCGCTCATTATCTTCTTTCCGCTGGTATAACCGCCTTGACGTGCCTTGATGTCCGCAAGCGTAAGCACGTCCACGTTCGGCACCGTCGGCATGTGGTCCTTGTCCCTTGAACTGTAGCAGCTGTAGTTCTTGCCGTTCAGGAAGTCGTTGATGCCCTTGCTCCAGAAGAATGGCTCATACATCATCCAGTCGCCCTCCGTGCCGTCCAGCTTTGCAACCGTGCCATCATAATACTTGTTGCTGTCCGTGTCTGCAAGTGGGCAATATGTCATCTCACCGTCAAGGTTGTTCACCACGGTATCCACATTGGCGATGTTCACATTTCTTGTCGTAGCCTTCTTTGTCACCTTCGCCAGCACACGGTGGCGGTTCTTGAAGATTGCCTCTATGTGCCCGCTCGGCTTGTAGTCGTTGCCGTACTTGTAGCCCGTTCCGTTGTCAAGATTGGAGATATTCGCATCGTCTGCCACACTCTCGTCGCTCTCCAGCATGGTGTATTCGGGCTGTACAATGTTCAGTTCGGGGAAGTGCCGCTGCAGTGCATCGTACTCTTCATCGGCCTTGTATTGCGTCAGTCGGTATGTGCCCACCAGTCGGCAGGTATCCACGTTGCCACCGTTCTCGTCCACGCCGCCAATCGCCATCAGCGAGGTCAGCAGGCTGCCGTCGCCCTCCATGTCGATACCAGTCACGCGCAGATACTTTACATTGGTACATCTTGCATACAATGTCTGCCAGTCTATGCCGGGACAATTATCCACCACAAAGCGTGTGATATTGCCCGTGCCCTCTAATGTCAGGCCACTTGTCCTCAGTTTGCCCAAATAGCGCAACTCCAGCGTCTGCAATGTCGCAGGCAGCGTCACGCTCGTCAGCGGTGCGCCCTGTGCGAAGTTCACGCCTGTCAGTGCCGTCCGGCCTGCTTTCAGTGTCTCCAACTTCGTGTTGTTACTCAGGTCTATGCCTGTAAAGGCTGTGGACTTCAGACCGGTCATGCTCAATGTCCGCAAGTTCCGACAACCGTTTACCAACAGGGCGTTCAGCGTTGTCTGTGCCTGGGCACAGCTCACGTCCAGCGTCCTCAGTGCCGTGCAGTTGTTCAGGTTCAGCGTCTGCAGTATAGCGTGGCTCACGTCCGTCAGGTCAAGCCCCATGATGCGGCTTGCGCCGTAGATGTACTGCGGGTCGTTCACAATGAGATCTGTATCCAATGTCAGGTTTACCGTGCTACCCGTGTCCTCGGCCAGCACCGCACTTTGGTGAGGCGTTCCGCTTGTGTAGCCGTAGCCGAAGTAATAACGCTCGCTTGCAGTGATCCGTATCTTCCGATTATCCGAACCGAACTTGTAGCCGAAGTAGGCCGCAAAGCTGTCCTTTCTATATGTCCCGCACACATACTGGCTGTCAAGCAGCGCGAAGCGGTTCTGAATGGTGAAGGTGCGGTGGGCGTACCGGCTGCCCTGCAACGCGTACAGGTAGTCGTAGTAATTGGTCGTTCCGTCAGCACTCGTCACGCCATCCGTGAGCGGTTTGATATACTTATAGATACCGTCCTTGTTGTAGATGCGCTCGCACCAGTTGCCCATCTGCTTCTCGTTGAACACTTTCAGCACATATTCCAACGACATGGTAGAGCGCAGCTTGTCGGCCACCTCGCGCAACTTGTCGGGGCAGCCTCTCACCAGCTCCCACAATACCGAGTCATGCCCTGCAAAGGCATACGAGCCGATGCTCTCGTCCATCGTCTCCCACGTTATCGTGTAGTCGTACTTCAGCACCGAGTCATTCCGCTCGCCGAAGATGGTATCCATGTCGTAGGGAATGAAGTACCATATCTTGCCGTCCCATGTCACGAGCATCATGTTCTTCGCGCGGTTATCGACAGCCATCAGGTAGTCGGTTATCAGATACCATGCAAAGGGCGAGTCGTTGCCGAAATAGCCCTCATATTCGTTCAGGAACTTTGTCGGGTTGCCCTTGCACGAATAAATCCATTCCCAAAGGCGTTTCACAGCTGCCTTGTCGTCCTCATGCGCCGTCGCCCATGTGTCATCGGCCTTGAAACGGAACTCCAGTGCGTCGTCAAACGAGTCCATGTTGCTCGTACCGAACAGACACAGTGCCTCAGAGTTGTTCAGAAACTCCAGACAGATACACTTGTTGCGTTCACCATTGAGTGTTGCTTCGTCATTGAAACCCTCGATACCCTCAAAGCCGTAGATGATGCCGCTGCCGCTCTTCTCGTTCAGGAAGTTGTACTTGCCTAAGTACACGTTCTCACCTGTCCCGTCGTTGTCATAGAACAGGTCCATAGGGAAACCGTCCACGCCGATTCTCACGTCGTAGTTGCCTTTGTATGCCGCCTGTGGCGGAGTCAGCCAGCCGCATTTCTTCCAAATATCGTTCACAATGCGCACACCGCCGGGGTTGTGCGTTGAGGACGAGTCCGAGAAGTCGGCTTTCAGACAGAAAATGTCAATGGGACGTGCCCCCGGCTTGAACGAATACTTGAAGTCAGGAACCTCCACTCCGTTCACATACAACTTCGTGCTGTACTTGCTCTCTCTTGAGAAGTATATGCGGTAGTTCTTTCTCGGGTAGGTCGTCGATGATGTTCCCTGTATGCGCAGACCGCACTGGTAGATGATGAAGTCATACTCCTTGCCGTAGGCCGAATAGAAGTATATATCGACCGGCACCTCGAACTTCTTGTTGTTCGTCTGGTTCACTAAGTTAACGTCGCCCACGATGCGCATCACGCTCTTGCCCATCGCCCTCAGCTTGTCTATATCGACATCAGTGCCCTCGTCGTCCATCACCTGGTTCTTCTCGAACAGAAACACCATCTCATCGCTCGTCGGGCGGTCCACCATGTAGTTGGCAAGTTCCTCGTCATCGCCCAATGCACGGTTGTATATGCGCAGGTTCCTTACCTCCACGTCCGCGCTCTCACTCGTTATCCTGATGTTGGCCGGCTCGTCCTGCAGAAGGCTGTCTGTCGGGGCGTACTGCTTTGCACCGCTCAATATGCCGTTCACATACAGTTCCATCAGCCGGTTGCCCTTCTTCTCCTGGACCACGAAGGCTATCTTCAGTGTCATGCCGCTCGCGAACTTCGTGCCCACTTCCGAGCCTGCGCCCGTGCGCATCAGCGCCTCCTGCGTGGTCAGTCTGAAACCGACATTGCCGGCCATGCAGTCCACCACCGTGCCTTTTCTGTCGGTCACGTTCGTGCAGGTCAGTTCCATCTCGTAAGTTGCGCCTGTAGTCGTCGCGTCGTTGCCAAACGGCTTGTAGCCGATTTCTATGTTCGCACCGTTCGTCAGTTTCAGCGCGTCACCCGTCCAGCCGTTGCTCTGCCAGTCAAAGCCTTCAAACGCCGTTTGAATGTCGTTATAACGCCATTCTGCAGGGTTGCTCTCCGCATTGCTCCTGCCCGCAGCCGTCAGTTTCAGCACAAGCCCGGAGGTAGCCTCGCCAAGATCGATGCTGCTCTCTGTCACGTTCACGCCCAGCTTGTATTCGGTCGTGCCGCACTTGAACACCATCGCCACTGCGCCTTTCTCCAAGAAGCGGTTCGTGTAGGTCTGTACCGTTCTCGGCACGCTCACCGTCTGTGTCCTTATGCCGTCCCTCCACACGCTCATGCTTGCAGGGGTTGCCGTAGGGTCATACGACACGAAGTCGAACAGCACCTGCTCATACTGGCCTGTGTCAATGGTCGGGGTGAGATGGTCTGCTGTAAAGACGCGCCCGTCCTTGAAAATCATCTTGGTTCCGATATATGGGGCACTGCTGCCGGTCTTCAATATGTCGAAATAGATGCTCTCGCTCTTCAGTGTCAGTTCCTCGCTTGCCTTCATCTCGGCCACCATCTGCACGGTATGTCTGCCGACTGCAAGTCCGGACATGGAGAGCGTGAAACTGCCGTTGGTGGTACCGCTCCTTGTGACGGAAACGGAGTCTTTCTGTATGCCGTCCACATAAAGGGTGACGGTCTTTGTGCCGCTTCCGCTTACGCCATAGGGTATGTCCACGTTCTCGCTCACGCCATAGCCGCCTTTTGCGATACACTCGGCGATATTGAAACCACTGCTCAAGGCAAGGGTCACCGCCTTCACGCTCACATAACTCTGCTTGGTCTGCGTCTTGCCTGTTGTCGGGTCTGTGGTGGTTGCCTTCACATAGATGTCCGTCGTGCCCAAAAGAAGGTATTTAGTCAGGTCCAGCGTATAGGTGCCCTTGCTCACGTCCTGCTGCGTGTCGGAATACATCAGTGTCGCGCCACGTTTCATCTGTATCTCCACGATGGCTTTCTGCCCCGTCGATGCTCCCTTCTCGTCACCGCTGCTGTATTGGTGGTCGTAGAACCATGTGAGTGTGGCCTTGTCGCCTTCCTTGATGACGGCCTTGTCTGTCTCCGCCGTCAGCACGATTTTGGTAGTGGAGGTGTCTCCGCCACCGCCGCCTTTTCCTGCCGGTATGTCCAGGCCTACGACCTCTGCGCCGCTCTTGTTGGTCAGCGTCACACGCACGGTGCTCTCGTCATCGCTCAGCTCGGCACTGCCGCCGAATATGGTGTTGGCTTCGACCTCTGCGAGTTTGACGGACACGGCCGCGTTCTGCACAGGATTGGTGGAGTTCGTGTTCAGGCTCTCGTCCACCTCTGTCTCGTTGATGGTGATGTTTACGTTTCCGGTGTTGTCTATCGCCTGTTTCTTTCCGTTTACAGAAATGCTCTTCACGTTGCCCGCACCGCCGAAGTCCTCCCAGCTCGCCACCTGTTCCCAACTGTCAAGGCTCGTGCCGATGAACTGTTTGGTCTCCCACTTGCCCTGTGCCGTCTCGTAGGTGATGCAGCGTCCCTTGGCACGTTTCTTCTCCTCCACGGCAACAATGGCGGTCGCCAATGTGTAGTAACCACTCTCAAGCGGGATTTCCTCTGTCACGTTGCAGGTGTTTCCGCCACTGCCGCCTGTGGCATATTCCTGCCATTTCTCCGCATCATGGAGGTCGTTGTCGGGGTCACCAGTGAACTGCCAGGACTCCCAGCCGTCCGCACTTCTGAATATCATCACGCAGCCGGTGGTGAACACTTTCTCCCCACCGGTGCTCTCGTTGCCGGCAATGGTCTCCAACGCTTCAGACCAGTCACTGAATATGCGGTCGGCATCACCGATAAGGCTGTTCGCCAGCACCACCGGGTGGGTGTTGGCCGCTGCTATGGCATCATTCAGCTTTGCCGTGGCCGCATCGGCAAGCATGGCCGAATTGTTGGCCGTGAGTGCAGCACCCGATGCTACATCCGCCGCGTCTTTGGCCTGCTGTGCCGCAGTTCCGGCAGCTTTCGATGACGCGTCCGCCGTGGTAGCGGCTGCATTTGCGGTCTTGGCCGCATCTTCCGCAGGTTTCGCAAGCAGGGACACAGGCACACGGACAACTTTCTCACCCTGCATGGCCGGGAGTGAGTTCACGCTGTCAAGCGAGGTGACGGTTTCCAGCTCGTCCACGCTCTGACTGTCGGTCTTTATCTGGTTCAGGACTTCCTGAACGACTATTTTCTTCTCCTCGTCTGTCATATCATTCGTTGTTAGGGTTATTATCCAACTGCTCGTTCAGTCCGTCTATGAAGCCGGGCACGCAAAGACGCTCGGCGACAATGCGCACAAGTTTCACCTCGTCATCAGTGTAGTCCGCCTCGCCCTCACTCCCGTATATCTTCATGGCGAGGGAGTGCGCCTTGATGCCGTTCACGTTGTTGTATATCATGTCCGCGAAAGACTCGCGTACATCCATTGTCCGTGCAGATTTGTGATTCACTGCCATGTAAACATTGAAATGCTGAAAATCTATCTTCATATTATGATACATTAGTTATTATTCCGTTCTCTACCGTCACAGTTTTACCCTTGAATCTTCCAGACCAGCCGTTCTGTGGCCACATTCTGTCCGCCTGGATAGTACCGCCCGTTACAATTATATCGCCTGCGTTGACAAGTATGTCACCGTCAAAATACCCCGCGCACATGGTATTGCTGTTCGGGAATGTGGGGGTGCTCCTGCAACTTCCGTAAATTCCACTGCCGCCCATCGGGGCAAGCCCGGCGATGGCGTTGCTGAACATGCCCGCCTTGATATACACGCAGGTTTTCCTGCTCCAGGTATCGTCATAGCCAAGCCTTATCTCAGCCAGGCTGTCGCTCCATTTCATGCAGGCGTTCTGAATATCAAAGCCGCCCACTTTTCCGCCGTCCTCGACGAACACCTTGCCGTATATCGTCGCATTCTGCGTGACGATGCTGCCGTCCTCCAATATCTTGAAGTTGCCGTTGGCCGTGACGATTCCCTCCAATTGTATGTTGGCGGCCTTTATCTTCACACCGTCCTGACCCGCTCCGACAAATGATTTCAGATTACCGTCCCCGTCGATGGCGTACAGACCCGACACCTTGGAAGTGGTGATAAGCCCTGTCTCCTCCAGCATGTTCTCGTCCTTGTCGAACACGGCAGCGGAGATTTTCACAAGACGCTCGCTCTGCTCGAACAACGTGCGGTAGCGGTGCGTCAGCGCCTCGTACTTGTCGGTGCTGAGCACCAGCATATACATGTAGATGTCACCGTCAAACTCCAGACGGAAGTCGCCCGTTCCGTTCCACAGGCCGTTTCCGGTATATTGCACATAGCCTTCGGTCTCCGCAATCTCCTCGCTTATCTCCATGCTGTTGAAGTTGGCGAAGCCTGTCTTGTCCACATTCTCGAAGCGGACCTTCAGCGTGCCGACCTTGGCACAGCGGTAGAAGAATGTCAGATACACAGGCAGGGCCTCTTTCTGCCCCTCGTCATTGGTCGGGAACGTGGGCACATAGCGCAGGTTCCCGTGTTTCTGCAGTATGTACTTGTTGCGTATGCGCACCACCGTGCGCCCCATGTCCGTGACCACGCTTGCGCCGTCGCCTTTCTTGGAGAGCACGTTGCCGTTGGCCCATATCCACTTGTTGCCGACAAGGAAGAACACGGTCTCGTTCTCGGAGTTCCATTTCTCCAGCCCCGATGTGAACGTGGGGTTGTTCAGGTAGCCTTTCTCGCTCAGGAAGTCGTTCCGCACGCTGTCTATCGCGCTCTGCACCTTCCCCTCCGTTATCTCCAGCTTGGTCTTG
>ERZ857629.4102-NODE-4102-length-11618-cov-88.515264_pt1 | contig 11618 bp, 6 predicted proteins | sample MGYA00519700_ERZ857629 | MGnify/ENA primary metagenome ERZ857629 (study PRJEB31778, sample SAMEA3449351) | human gut metagenome | biome: human gut; feature: human-associated habitat; material: faeces | place: United Kingdom | collected 2010/2012 ... | reverse complement strand
CTCTTAAGCAGCTTGAGGAGACAAAGCGCCAGAGGGCTCACAAAGAGGCCAAGCTCATCGCTGACGCCGAGGCTCTCGCAGCCAAGATCGCGGCCACACCGGTTAAGGTGACCGTAAAGGTCAGTGAGTCAGGCAAGATCTACGGATCTGTCACCACCGCTCAGGTCGAAGAGGCTCTCAAGGCCGCCGGTATTGAGGTTGACAAGAAGAACATCACCCTCGGTGAGATCAAGACCGTAGGCGAGTACGAAGGCTCTGTCAAGTGCTACAAGGCTGTCAAGGCCACCGTAAAGGTAACCGTTGAGGCCGAGGCCTAATCCCAAGTTTATGTGAAGCCAATTTTGGCTGACAATATTTTAGACCGCAGATTTCCTGCGGTCTTTTTTCGTCTCTCTTTAGCAACGAAATCACGTTAAAATGTTGCCACGGATCTCTTCTTAGCCCTCTCGGGCGATGAAATCTGCTTGAAATGTCGCCTGTCGCCCACGTCTAACCCTCTCGGGCAACGCTTGAGGCCGAAAATGTCGCCCACAGAAAAATATAAGGAACTATATGCGAGTTGACTTTATCTTATAGTATTGATGTTTAACCAATTACTACCTAACTATGCTTATGTGTGATAAGTCATATGTCAATGACTTAAAGTTCATTGAGTTCATCCGTTATAAGGCACTCTGAAAGACAAGGTACAGAAGAAGATTTCGCAGTTTTGATTCAGGTGCGATAAGAGGCTTTACACACCCGGATCCAAATCAGGATTTAACCTCGGGTGCCCAACCTACATTTGCGCACCCGATAGATCTGCCCTGAATCTGAATGAGATGTCTGAACCTTACGTCAAAGCTGGCTGACGTGAACCGTAAATGCAGGCTTAAGAATGTTGTGGCGATTACGAAACGCTTTCAGCCCATAGTTGGATAGAAGCACTCATTGTACATTGCCGTGAAATCTTGCCCTATCGCTTTCGAGTTTTTCAGCCCGATATGGCTTCTGGGGGAGACTGTCTTAAAAGTAAAAGTGCCCCCAGTGAGGATTGAGAATTCGTAGTCGCCCCTGTATAGGTGTACAGACTTTTCAACTCTCGCCGAGACTTTTCAGACAGTCTGGTGGGCATAGGCGCTTGGTGCGACTGAACGCATTTTGTAAGATGCTTACAGTCGTAAGAGTACTTCAAGTGATTCCCTGAAGAATATGGAAGGACGAGCATTGTCAAATGTCCAGCCACGGCGTTCTTCCCCCGACCCGAGCAAGATGGCTTAAATTGGTACACGGGAAGTATGTTCCCTGTACCAATGGCGTGATTTATTGCGTTAGGTACACGAAAAGGCCCTCCGCGGTACGTTTCCTGTCCCACAAAGTCTGATGGTTTCCCGATCCTTTACGAGTGAGCAACCATGCGCACCAAAACCTCATTTGTCTGACATCCAGCAGGTTGCTTTTCCCGGCGTGAGAATATTCGCGCACCTATGAGTCTGCGGTGTGGTCGAATCGCTCACCACTGGCTTCCAACTCTTCAAGCCTGAATATGGTCAACCTTTTTTTTAGGATAAAGAATGTCATATTGCAGAATGGTGGGTGGCACACAGCAATGTCTCTATGCCTGTATGGATGAAGTTGTATACCAGATATGCTTTCTTGCGCTATATGCGACATACTCTAAATCACCACTTTGTCCATGGCTGTGTTTGTATGCTGCCATTTTACATAATGCGGTTGTGATTTGCTTTCAGATTTATTATCTTTGACAGAATGATAACAACAGGGTAGCACCCTATGGGCGCGTTACCGGAGTTGTGATTTGCTTTCAGATTTATTATCTTTGACAGAATGATAACAACCCACAGAAGAACGTAGGCCGCTTTCTTTAGTTGTGATTTGCTTTCAGATTTATTATCTTTGACAGAATGATAACAACGGACGCGATAAAACGGCGGAGGACTGGGAGTTGTGATTTGCTTTCAGATTTATTATCTTTGACAGAATGATAACAACAAATTCAGCCCAAAAATTACACCAAATGACGTTGTGATTTGCTTTCAGATTTATTATCTTTGACAGAATGATAACAACTATGCTCGTCAACAGAAACTCCAAGCTTCTGTTGTGATTTGCTTTCAGATTTATTATCTTTGACAGAATGATAACAACCGCAAGTCGCAAAGAGAACATCTATTGCTTGTTGTGATTTGCTTTCAGATTTATTATCTTTGACAGAATGATAACAACGTGTGAAGCTGCTATTGCCGAGAATCGTCAGTTGTGATTTGCTTTCAGATTTATTATCTTTGACAGAATGATAACAACCCTGTACTATGGTATTCTTGCCGAAAAGGTGTTGTGATTTGCTTTCAGATTTATTATCTTTGACAGAATGATAACAACCTTTGCGATTTCAGCGTCAACAGTCTCATCGTTGTGATTTGCTTTCAGATTTATTATCTTTGACAGAATGATAACAACACTAAAAAAATTGAAGTATGGCAAAAGTAGGTTGTGATTTGCTTTCAGATTTATTATCTTTGACAGAATGATAACAACAATATTCGCCGCGGCATGTTTGCATACACAGTTGTGATTTGCTTTCAGATTTATTATCTTTGACAGAATGATAACAACCCTCCAGATCTTCGTATCTTTGCATTTGTAGTTGTGATTTGCTTTCAGATTTATTATCTTTGACAGAATGATAACAACCTAAAAAAAATTGAAGTATGTCAAAAGTAGGTTGTGATTTGCTTTCAGATTTATTATCTTTGACAGAATGATAACAACTTGTCCGTTGTGGTCGTTGTGAGCATTGCCGTTGTGATTTGCTTTCAGATTTATTATCTTTGACAGAATGATAACAACTTTTAGAGATACTTATTGTATTGTAAGAGAGTTGTGATTTGCTTTCAGATTTATTATCTTTGACAGAATGATAACAACCTGTTATAGATAATAACTTGTAACACAATGCTATAGCTGTTGTTACCGAAAAATAAAATCCAGCATGGAAATGCTGGATTTTATTTTGTTTGTGGCGGAATTCAGATTCAAAATAATTCCAACTGGACGAATAAATTTGGTGTTTCTTTGGGTTTATGTTCAGAATATAGTTCCATGTTGCCAAATTGTTTGTCTGTGATACAGAGGATCCCAACCTGTCCCAAATCAGGCAAAAAAGACTTTACCCTATTGATATGTGTTTGTGCATTTTCAGAAGATGGACAATGTCTCATGTAGATGGAGAACTGGAACATTATGAATCCGTCTTCTATCAAGCGTTTTCTGAATGCGGCAGCATCCTTCCTTTCCTTTTTTGTGTCAGTAGGAAGATCAAAGAATACTAATACCCACATGATTCTATATTCATTAAACCTTTCCATTTATTCCATTTCAGGGAAGGTCAATTTTCTTAGTTGTCCAGAGAAGCATTTCTGCAGTGAAGATACTGTTTGACTGACGGCTATCATCAATGGCCTTCTAGTCCCGCCTAAACATACTTCTTTTACAGGTAATTCTAATAAAATCTTTTTTATATTAGTGTCAAATTCCTCTGGTATGCCACTTCCTATAATATCAATTACTTGCTTATCTACATAAGGCCGATATGGTTCCATTATGTCATCAGCCAGGCAATATGCATCATACCTGTTGTGGTGATGTATACCTAATGTCGGCAGTAAGCCCGCACCAACTAATGCTCTGGCTACTATTGCCCGCAAGATGGCATAACCATAATTAAGCATTGTATTTACAACACCATTGCCATCTCTGACAAATTTGGGATTATCTACAAAGACCGTCTTCCAGTAATATGCTGCAGCGCGTCCTTCAAGGTTACCAGTATCACCGCTTCTGACTGTTTCTGCCCAAGCCAACATATTCTTGGCTTCAAAACCTGTGGAATATTTAAGGACAGCCGCTTGATTCTTGATCTTACTTTGTACGGTCTGTTGCCACAATTGTTTTTTCAGTGGCAAAGACGCATTGATTTGCTCCGAATATCGTTCTGTTTGAATAGTATTGCCGTACAATGGAAGCAATAGCCCTACTGGCATATGCCTACAATCACATGTCACAACAGCACAATTGTTTTCAAGTAGGGCCTCCAATAGACCCTCTGTGGCAGTTATTTGCTGATTGTCCAAAACGACAACCCCAATATCTTCTATCGGAATTGTTTTCACGGTCTCCGTGAATGTTTTAGGGTTGTCAAAATCTGGCATGTCACCATCTGACCCAGGCCTTTTGATTACCAATTGCCCTGACTTTAATGAAAGGTATGCTGGGTTTCCGAAATATAAGGATCGTTTAATCATTTTATACTATCTATGATATTTGTTATCCGACCTAATCGATCAACCTTAATAGGAATGCATATATCCTTTATCATTTCTCCTGAGAGGGCTCTTTCCATCTTATTCAAAGGGGAAAATTCTTTCTTATCAACGATAGAAACAGCCATAGTCTCACTAACAAAAAAACATTGCCTTCCAGAAGAGGATACCATCTTATAAATACGATCCTTGTCAATAACATCATTAATATGTCCAGACTCGATTTCATCAGCTGTCGGGACATAGACCAAATCATTAGGAGAGAGATAAAACAGGAGCTTATCTCCGTTGGCGTTAACATCAGGGACGGGATGCTCTCCATTCTTTTCTCTCATGATTACATCGATAAGTGGGATGGTAGCGAAGGTCCGCTTGCCTTCGGATTGGTAAATCGCAAAGAATAAATTAGTCCCTTTGTCTGCCTCAACAAATTTCTTGGACTTACATCCTGATTCTCCTATTGCAAACTTATCCGCTTTCTCATATTTACGAACCTTGCGTATTGGTTTGTGGTACATTCCATTATTTAGATCAACGATATTTGCATTCATCTTGTCTATCCCATCCGGAGAGAATGCTATAGTAGGCTTATTATCATTTGATTCCAAATGTTTCAGTAAGATGTGTTGAATTCCGGAATCGGTTATACTACTTTCTATAACCTCTTTAGTGAAGCTCTCGTCCAAAGTGGTCCTTACTGCGAAAAATCTATCTTTAGAGTCGCCAGTGTAGTAATAAACAGCCATGGAAGATATATCAGGATGTGATCGAGTTAAATTATATTTTATTTCCTTTAAATTATACCCCTTATTAAGATCGGATAATACTTCATTCTTTATAACCTTATCAACAATACATGAAGGATTCTTAAGCGCTTCATTGATAGGCACGTTCTTTTGTCGTCTTAAGTTTACTTCACCATAAACAGTATCCTTGTGCAGAGACTTCCTGATCGCCCAGTTATCGCCTTTTACTTGAGCTACTTTTATCTTTTTGCCATCCTTTATTACTTCGTATTTGTTTGATGATTTGTTGATTACCCTGATGTTCTGCTTAAAGCTGACTATGATATCTCTCAAAGAACTCTTTACTTCTTTGACAAATGTATTCGAAGGCATCCTGATTACCCAATTATAATCTCTTTTACGTCCATCATGAACCTTATCACATAGAAGTCGTTGAAGGTCATACCTGCTGATTCTGGCACCCTTACATGCGGATTCGTTGTTGAGATAACTGATTATATTCCTTGTGGCACAGGCAATTACAATAGCGTCCATTGCATGATGGCGATGGTCTATCCTTTTTTTGTTGAAACCACGTTGATATGAGATTGGCACGGTCGGCACTTCCTTTCCGTTTGCGTTAACCGCAACGAAACCATTGGTTTGCATAACATCATTCATACGCTTGAATCTTGGCATAATGATTTCGTCCCAAATCTTGTTTATTCCCCAATCTTTTTTCAACCGATCTGTCACACTTCCTGTACAAGTTATGACATTCTTGGAGATATCCTCTTGCTCACCTTCCACTCTGACGACATTTGAAAGCAGAGTCTTGATGACTTTACTGATGTATCTACTGTCGTTCAGCTGTCTCTGAATGAATTTTTCAGGAATATTCTCCGACAATAGGTTTCTCTTTTTGGCTATACTCTTCTTTCCTGAATAGTTGTCTTGGACAAACTTTTCATAAGCTTCAACAGATAAGATTTTGACCGTCTTGCCTCCATTTAATGTCACGATCTCTCCTTGATGCTTTTTGATAAAGGAATATCCAAGCATATTATCCTTCAGTTTGTTAACTTCTGATTCACATATAACCTTATTGCTGAAAGAATCATCGAAATATACAGCCCGTGGAATGATATGCTCAATTTCATATTCAGGAGAGAATAGCTTGCCCAGTGGAATTATGGCACCTGTATATGGAGACCTGTACTTTTGTTCCAACCAAGCTTTGTACTTCAGCATCTCAGAAGGTGTGGGACGCTTGGCGTCATCCAATTTGCTGAATTTGCCCAAGATTTGCTGAATGTCATCAGGAACATCAGTGTTGTCTAGTACAGCTTCTTCATATATGCGTAATAGGTCTTGCTGGCTTGGAGAATTTGGGCGTACATTTTCTATACCATATTCTGGATTCAAGAACTCTTGCAGCATAGCCTTTATCCTTAAATTGGTATTCTCGTTCTCCAATATTTGATTTGAGATCCTTTTCCTTTTGTCCGCAGAATTCTTCAGTTCTCTTCCCAGTTCAATATGAATTTCGTCAATCTGTCCTTCGGCCTTCCAGATGTCTCGTACTGTGCGAAGAGTTTCAAGAATCACACTTTCCACAATGGGATTACGTAATGAGTGCTGTTTGAATGAATTAAGATAAACATCGATGTCATCTGGCCCAGACCATTTTACAATACTCTTGGCCTCAGAATGCCTATCATACACAATGTAATTGGCAAGCCATACTGGCAAACCCTGAAAATCATGAATATCTTTTAATCCAATAGATTTTTCGCGGACGCGATTCCTGATTCTTTCATCATATTCTCCAGTAAGAATCATGTTGATCCTTTCATGGGTATTGGAATCAATAGAATCTTCTTTCCAATATTGCCCCATCCTCATTAATGGAAGAAGTTTTTTTATGGCTTTTTCCGAATATGCGCCATAGTCTTTCTTAAAAGAAGGGATTCTTCTGAATACTTCCACGAAAGCGTCTCCTAAAAAATGTCTTTTCGCGAATGAAGACAAAGCCTTGGCAATTTCTATCTTATCTTCTACAGAATATAGAATATGCCATAATTCTCTTTCTGTATTCGATGTGAGAAATTCAGAAGGGACACCTGCCTTTGACAGATATTTCAACATTAATGAACGTGTCTCATTACAGGGGTAATCTTTCTCTTCAACATAGTTCCAACGATAAGTGTCTCTTGCCGATTGGGGCAGCCCGAATTCTGGATAGCAGAGAAAAGTTTTCTGATTAATAGATTGCTTGTTGTTAAGCCAATCGTATAATTTTGAGTATGAGGTATAATTCGGTAAGAACTGAGATGTGACATCTATATTTTCTTTTATACTATCGTCAATCTTTCTTTCTCTTTCATATATCCTTAGATTTGTAATGAACTGCCATAAACGGAATTCTTGGAACAGAGGATTACTCTTTGCGATGCATTTTAACGGTATTGTCACGCATTCACCAGTTCCCTTATCTATGTAGTGCCTACTTTCCATCGGGCAATCATTGATTAGGTATTTTTTACTTTTCAGTGGTCTCTGGTAGAAGAGAATATCATTAACAAAAAGATAAGTGAAATCCCTGCTTGCTATACTATTGCGATAAGCGGTGTTATTGGGATATAAAGCAGTTATGCATCGTTCGTACAGACCTATATCGTTGAGTTCGGGAATAAATTTCTTCTGTGCCTCTAAAATCCTTGCCAGTTCTGCTTTGTAGTATTTCCTCTCAACAACTCCGACAAGTTTACCTCTTACCTTGCATTCAAATTCAGCAAGTAAGGCATCGTAAATATATTCGCCTATTGTTTTATTGGTTTTGTCAATATCTGCTTCGGTCTTTTTCTTCAACAATCCCCAATCATCTTCTTTAGGCATCCTGAAGGATCTCTTGATATTTCCTTCTTTATCTACTTTGGGCTTTCCGTCTTTTTCTAAATCTGTGGTTACAATGAAATCTTTTACCTTACCGATCCAGTCAGGTTTTTCTGGGAATGTCCTTCTATAGATGAATCCGTTTTCTAACACTACATTATACCAAAGATCCTTTCCTTTCTTTTCACCGGTCTCTATTAAATCAACAACTTTAAGCGAGTAGTATTCTTCTGCTTTTTGTGTATTCTCAGAAACATCTTCTCCCCGTAACTGATAATAGCCTCTCTTTTGATTGAAGTTCAATAATATCCAAGCTAATTCATATTTTGAGACCGGTAGGCTCAACGCTTTTTTCCTCAAATAATAGATTGTCCAGTCATAGGGGATGTTTTTCCCGCTTTCTAATAATGTCTGATGACATTTCTTGAAATCTTGCAACATTTCATTATATGATTTCATAAATAGAAATTCATAATGCTGACAAGAATTTAATTTCCACGCTATTTTAGGCTCCAAATCTGGCTTAATCTTTCCATATTCATCCAAGCATATTTTGTAATGTTCCGGTAAAAAATTTAAGATTGATAGGACACGGTTCATACGTTCACGTCTTAAATGTCCACGCTCGTACAGTCTGCGTGTACCTCGGTGTTGTGTCCTTTCTTTGGTTTGTGATATAGTGTTGCCTCTATTGAAATCACCGATAGAAGCTTGGTCCATAGGGATAATGCGAGAACCCGATATTGCGATGTTCTCGAAGGATTCTTCCCCATCATCATTTTGGGACACATTGATCAGTGCCCATCCAATTGAGTTTGTACCCAAGTCTAGACCAAGTATTTTTTTCATTGTAGTTAAAATTTTGTTTTTACCTAAAAAAAAACATATATTTGTCGCATCTGAAGCAAATCACAATAAGGATTATTCCGTTGTGAAAACATCCAAGGTGGGGAAGTTATTCCTCGCCTTTTTTTATTGGCTTCAATATTAGTGTCTGTCACAAACTTACATAAAAAATATGAAATATTGTATACTTCAATAAAAATAGACTATTGTTGTGTTTTGAAAAGCATGATTAGCGTTCATCCATTTGTATGCTGTAAATCAACTAAATGTAATAGTACGCTATGACTGATGTCAGTGAATGAGGTGAACAAGGGAATTTTGGCAGTAATCTATACTTGCAACAGGTGCTATATCGCACAAAATTGCTTCTGTAGTGTTACTGCTTGTCTTCGACGGAAGCTGAAATGTCACAAAGTGTTCTCGACAAAGTGATCGCTTATTGCGGAGTCTTATTAATTGACTATTAATGTGTTACGAATTATTGTCGGTCATGGCTGGAGGGTAATGTTTTGTAACTTACTGACTAATAGTTCTTTATCAATCACGACCGTGCTAGTGACATATAGGACGGGAACGATCAATGGCGTTTTTATTGATGAAGATGTGTTTCAAGCCCTATCTGGCAACGTTTTGGGAGGCAAGGTGTTGCCGTGAGTGCGAGTGCTATGAATTATGGTGGCATATTCATAGAGGCAAAGGATAATGTGGGCGGAATATTCCGGCACTTGAATATTCATTAGCATATTCATTGACCTTTTGGGAAAGGTTGGAGTTGATTGGAAATTTTTTTACTTTTGTTTGGACAAACTGCCATGATGGAATTGTTTGTCTGCTTGCTTTCCTGGCAAGCATGGCCGGAATTATTAACACGTTAATGAAGATTAGTTCTTGAATATGAAAGAATACATCATCGCCCTGGATCAGGGCACGAGCTCGTCAAGGGCTATTGTTTTCAATAAGAGAGGCGAGGCTATGGCCGTTCGCCAGAAGGAATTCACACAGCATTTCCCGAAGCCGGGGATGGTGGAGCACGATCCGATGGAGATCTGGGCCACCGAATATGCGATGATGACTGAGGCGGTCACATCGCTTGGACTTGGGGGAGCGGACATCGCCGCCATCGGAATCACCAACCAGCGCGAGACCACTATCGTGTGGGACGCCGAGACAGGAAAACCTGTTTATAATGCCATCGTGTGGCAGGATAGAAGGACTTCTGAATATTGCGACTCGCTCAAGGCCGCGGGAGTGACGGATATGATCCGCCGCAAGACCGGCCTCATCATCGACGCTTATTTCTCCGGAACGAAGATACGCTGGATCCTTGAGAATGTACCGGGAGCCCGTGAGCGTGCCGAGCAGGGAAAACTTCGCTTCGGCACAGTGGACAGTTGGCTGGTGTGGAACCTGACCGGCGGACACGAGCACATCACGGACGTGAGCAACGCCTCCCGTACGATGCTGTTCAATATCAACACACTGGAGTGGGATGAAGAACTTCTTGATCTTCTGAATATTCCCGCATCGATGATGCCGCAGGTCAAATCCTCATCGGAAGTTTATGGAGAGACTGATCTTTTAGGCGGAAACGTTCCTGTCGCGGGGATAGCCGGTGACCAGCAGGCCGCTCTGTTCGGTCAGATGTGCACCGAGCCGGGATCCGTCAAGAACACTTACGGCACAGGTTGTTTCTTGCTGATGAACACAGGTGAGAAGCCGATAATGTCTAAGAACAACCTTCTCGCCACCATCGCGTGGAAGATCGGCGACAAGGTGAATTATGCCCTTGAAGGGTCTATATTCGTTGCCGGCTCTGTCGTTCAATGGCTTCGTGACGGCCTTGGAATCATCAAGAGTTCATCTGAGGTTGAGACTCTTGCGGCCTCTGTACCGGACAATGGTGGAGTCTATATGGTGCCTGCGTTGACGGGACTTGGTGCTCCGTACTGGGATCAGTATGCTAAAGGCGGGATATTCGGAATAACCCGTGGAACCACGGCGGCACACATCGCCAGAGCGGCTCTTGAAGGCATCGCATTCCAGACAATGGACATTGTCTCGGCTATGGAGAAGGATTCCGGAATCCATCTCGGGGAATTAAAAGTGGATGGCGGCGCGTCCCGCAACAACCTTATGATGCAGTTCCAGTCCGACATCCTTGGCGCCAAAGTCATAAGGCCTAAAGTGACCGAGACGACGGCTCTCGGTGCGGCTTACCTTGCCGGGCTGGCTGTCGGCTTCTGGGAGAGCCTTGATGACGTGAAGAAGCAATGGGAGGCAGACAGCGTCTTCACTCCTTCGATGGATGAGGATGCCGTCAAGGCGGCCAAAGCCGGATGGGCCGACGCTATCGGACGAACATTAACCAATAAGTAGTGAATATTATGAATCCATATTTCGCCGAGTTTCTCGGCACGCTAGTACTAATCCTTATGGGTGACGGAGTCTGCGCCTGCACCAGCCTTGAGAAATCCAAAGGCAAGGGCGCCGGTTGGGTAGTGATAACCTTGGCGTGGGGCTTTGCCGTGATGTGCGGAGTTTTCATCGCTGGACCATATTCAGGAGCGCATCTCAATCCGGCCGTGACAATTGGTTTGGCCGTGGCTGGCTCGTTCCCTTGGGCTTCGGTTTTAGGCTACATCATCGCGCAGATGTTAGGTGGCTTTTGCGGTGCGACCCTTGTCTGGGCATTCTACAAGGATCATTACGATGCCACTGACGATCCGGACACGAAACTCGGCACATTCTGCACGATGCCGGCCATCTACAATCCGGCGAGGAACTTCTTCTGCGAGTTCGTCGGAACCTGGCTGCTGGTGTTCTGCATCCT
>ERZ857629.4101-NODE-4101-length-11620-cov-13.754864_pt1 | contig 11620 bp, 10 predicted proteins | sample MGYA00519700_ERZ857629 | MGnify/ENA primary metagenome ERZ857629 (study PRJEB31778, sample SAMEA3449351) | human gut metagenome | biome: human gut; feature: human-associated habitat; material: faeces | place: United Kingdom | collected 2010/2012 ... | reverse complement strand
CCTCATCGGTCTGTTCTAAGGTACAGGACATGGCTGATAACGCAAAGTGGTATGTGGCACATACCTATTCCGGCTATGAAAACGCGGTAAAGGCCGCCATCGAGAAGTCCGTGGTCAATCGCGGTATGGAGGACATGGTCCTCAAGACCGAGATCCCTCTGGAGACTGTCACCGAGGTCACGGAGACCGGCGTGATGAAGGAAGTGCAGCGGAAGATATTCCCCGGCTACGTCCTCATCAAGATGGTCATGACCGATGACACATGGCATCTGATCCGCAATATCCGCGGCGTCACCGGCTTCGTGGGCGAGGCAAACAAGGCCATCCCCCTGACGGATGACGAGGTGGCGGCTCTGGGCATGGAGAAGCGCGAGATCGTCGTGCTCTACCATGTGGGCGACACGGTACGCATTACCGAGGGCCCCCTGTCCAGCTTCACCGGCACCGTGGAGGAGATCGAGCCGGAGAAGAACAGGGTGCGCGTGGTCGTATCCATGTTCGGACGCGAAACCCCTGTTGATCTCGAGCTGGATCAGGTCGAGGTCAGCGAGAACTGAGCGCAGACAGTCTGCGCGGAAGGCACGGCACCCGTGTGCCGGTGCAAGTGGGAGAGACGCTGCGCGTCTCGCCAAGAGCGGCTTCCAAGACAGCCGCTACCACATCTTATTGAAGGAGGTGCCTACAAATGGCACAGAAAGTAGTTGGATACGTCAAACTGCAGATCCCCGCGGGCAAAGCAACTCCCGCGCCCCCCGTTGGCCCCGCTCTGGGTCAGCACGGCATCAACATCGCCGCTTTTACTAAGGAGTTTAACGAGCGCACCAAGAATGACATGGGTCTGATCATCCCCGTGGTCATCACCGTGTACGCCGACCGCTCCTTCAGCTTTATCACCAAGACCCCTCCCGCAGCGGTCCTCATCAAGAAGGAGTGCAACATTGAGTCCGGTTCCGGCGTTCCCAACAAGGAGAAGGTCGCCACCATTTCCAAGGCCTCCATTCAGAAGATCGCCGAGCTGAAGATGCGCGACCTGAACGCCGCGTCTCTTGAGGCTGCCATGAGCATGATCGCCGGTACTGCCCGCTCCATGGGTGTTACCGTCGGCGAGTAAGGAGGGTGTAAGAAATGTTTAGAGGTAAGAAGTATCAAGAGAGTGCCAAGCAGATCGACAAGGCGACGCTGTATGACCCCAAGGAGGGTCTGGAGCTGATCTGCAAGACCGCTTCCGCCAAGTTCGACGAGACCGTTGAGCTGCACGTCAAGCTGGGCGTTGACTCCCGTCACGCCGACCAGCAGGTGCGCGGTGCCATCGTTCTGCCCAACGGCACCGGCAAGTCCGTCCGCGTTCTGGTGTTCGCCAAGGGCGACAAGGCCGACGCTGCCAAGGCAGCCGGCGCCGACTACGTGGGCGAGATGGATCTGGTGGAGAAGATCCAGAAGGAGAACTGGTTCGACTTCGACGTGGTCGTTGCTACCCCCGACATGATGGGCGTCGTCGGCCGTCTGGGTAAGGTGCTGGGCCCCAAGGGTCTGATGCCCTCCCCCAAGTCGGGCACCGTGACTCCCGATGCCGCCAAGGCAGTGCAGGAGGCGAAGGCCGGTAAGGTCGAGTACCGTCTGGACAAGACCAACATCATCCACTGCCCCATCGGCAAGGTTTCCTTCGGCGCTGACAAGCTGTTTGAGAACTATTCCGCTCTCATCGGCGCCATCATCAAGGCCAAGCCCGCCGCTGCCAAGGGTCAGTATATCAAGTCCTGCGTGGCTGCGTCCACCATGGGCCCCGGCGTGAAGATGAACGCCAACAAACAACTGTAATATTTGAGGGCACCGCGATACCGACTCCACCGCACAGCTCCCCGGCATATTTCCCGCCGATCTGCGTGGAAGCCTCTTGAAATACACAAAGTATTCCTGCGAGGCTTCGCCTTGCCCGGCGAAAAATCTGCGCGGAGATCTGAACGGCGGCTCGGTATCTTGGCACCCGACGGCTCTTTCAGGAAGTGCCCTGAAAAAATGCCGAAACACTGTTATCTTGGGCTTGACAAGCTGTGAGGCCTTGGATATAATAGTGGTTGCGTTCCAAAGACAGCAGGTGGCGTATGCCGTAAGTCCTGCCGAGGATGGCACATCGTTATGATTGCTTTTCACCGTCCTCATGTCCTTTGGCATGGGGACGGTTTCCTTTTTTGAACGCACCGAAATTCTAACGGAGGTGAAATCAAAGAATGCCCAACGCAAAGGTTCTGTCTGAAAAGCAGGCGATCGTGGCGGCGTTGACCGAAAAGCTGCGGAGTTCCGCAGCCGGTGTCATTGTTGATTACAAGGGCATCACCGTGGCAGAGGATACCGCTCTGCGCGCGGAGTGCCGCAAGAACAACATTGAGTACGCTGTCATCAAGAACACCCTGCTGCGTTTCGCTTTCAACAACTGCGGCCTGAACGAACTGGACGATCAGCTCAACGGTACCACTTCTCTGGCTATCTGCACTGACGATCCCGTTGCTCCCGCGCGCGTGATGGCGGACTACGCAAAGAAGCTGAAGGACAAGTTCGAGATCAAGGGCGGCTTCATGGATGGCAAGGTCATCTCCATGGAGACTGTGAACGCTCTCGCGTCCATCCCCGCACTGCCCGTGCTGCAGGCACAGGTGCTGGGCACCATGCTGGCTCCCATTTCCGGTCTGGCTTGCGTGCTGAAGCAGATCGCCGAGAAGAACGGCGCAGCCGCCGAGTAATTCGGCACCCTTTCCCGCGGGTGGACGCCCGCCACAACACTTAACAAAAATCTCAAAAATAGGAGGCTATCACAAATGTCTGAGAAGATTACTGCTATGATCGAAGAGATCAAGGGTTTGACCGTTCTGGAGCTGTCCGAGCTGGTGCACGCTCTGGAGGAGGAGTTCGGCGTTTCCGCCGCTGCCATGGCTGCTCCCGCTGCCGGTGCTGCTGCTCCCGCCGCTGAGGAGAAGACCGAGTTCGACGTGGTCCTGACTGGCTTTGACGCCGCTCAGAAGATCAAGGTCATCAAGGTCGTCCGCGAGATCTCCGGTCTGGGTCTGGCTGAGGCCAAGGCTGCCGTTGAGAGCGTGCCCCACACCCTGAAGGAAGCTCTGTCCAAGGACGACGCCGAGGCCATGAAGAAGCAGGTCGAGGAGGCCGGCGGTAAGGTCGAGCTGAAGTAAGTAAAGACTTCCATATAAAAGTCCCTCTGCGTGAGCAGAGGGACTTTTTTGCGCGGTAAAACCAACAGCCGCCGGCACCGCCGGCGGCTGTTGGTTTACATAATGATAAAGACTACTGCTTTTTCCGCAGGTGGGAGACGCCCCATACCGCCGCAGCCAGCAGGGCGACGGCGATAGCGACGATCACCGCTGGACTGGGGGAGGCAACCACGGCGACGGGCTGCCACGCGGCATAGAGCGTCATGTCGTGGGTCACCGCCGCGGTGAAGTCCCACGGGCGCGTCAGGTCGTAGTTTGCGAACCAGCCGCCGAAGTCGTAGCCCTCGCGGGTGGGCTCCTGCGGGGCGGCAATCGCTTCGCCCCAGGGGACGGTCAGCGATTCCACGGCGGAGCCGCCGTTGCTCTCGAAGGTCACATGGCACTGGTCGGAGATCTCCACGGAGGAGTCCTCCGTCGTGACGGGGAACAGCTCCATGCCGTCGCGGGAGGAGACGAGGAAGCTGCGCTGGGACAGCACGCCCGTGCCGCTCCGGGACAGCACCTTGAGCTGGAAGGAGGCGACCACGGTTTCCGCCGCCCAAGCCTCGCCGTCGCCGAAGGACAGGAAGTGCAGGCACACCGCCTGATGCCCGTCCCGCAGCGGTATCACGGAGGAGGTCACGCCGCTGTGCAGCAGCAGACTGTCCGGCTGGAGGGCGAAGAAAGAGGGATCGAAGGTGACCTCGTCCTGCATGGCGTACATGGGCTCGTCGCCTGCCGTGCGGTGCAGTGTCACCGTGACGGTCACGGTGTCGCCGGGGAGGGCGTTGCAGCTTTCCCACCCGTTGACGGACAGCTTGAAAATGTACGCCGGTTCGTCGCCGTACGTTACGGCGGGCAGCAGCATCACGACCAGCAGCAGGCTCAAAAGCAGCCGTTTCATATTAGTTCAGGAAGTCCTTCAGCTTCTTGGAGCGGGAGGGGTGGCGCAGCTTCCGGAGAGCCTTCGCCTCGATCTGGCGGATGCGCTCACGGGTGACGTTGAACTCCTTGCCGACCTCCTCCAGCGTGCGGGTGCGGCCGTCCTCGATGCCAAAGCGCAGCTTCAGCACCTTCTCCTCACGGGGCGTCAGGGTGCTGAGCACGTCCACCAGCTGCTCCTTCAGCAAGGTGAAGCTGGCGGCCTCGCTGGGCTCGCTGGCGGCCTCGTCGGGGATGAAGTCGCCCAGATGGCTGTCCTCCTCCTCACCGATGGGGGTTTCCAGCGACACCGGCTCCTGCGCGATCTTCAGGATCTCGCGCACCTTGTCCACGGGCATATTCATCTCCTCGCTGATCTCCTCGGGGCTAGGGTCGTGACCAAGCTCCTGCAGCAGCTGGCGGGAGACGCGGATGACCTTGTTGATGGTCTCCACCATGTGGACGGGGATACGGATGGTGCGTGCCTGATCGGCGATGGCGCGGGTGATCGCCTGCCGGATCCACCATGTGGCGTAGGTGGAGAACTTGTAGCCCTTGGTGTAGTCGAATTTCTCCACCGCCTTGATAAGACCGAGGTTGCCCTCCTGGATCAGATCGAGGAACAGCATACCGCGCCCCACGTACCGCTTGGCGATGGACACCACCAGACGGAGGTTCGCCTCGGCGAGACTCTGCTTCGCCTTTTCGCCCGCCTTGATCTGTTTTTTCAGCTGCGCCAGCTCCTCGTCGGACAGCACCTCGCCGTCCGCCTCCGCCTGCGCTACGCGCTCCTCCGCCTCGCGTCCGGCGGACATGGTGGTGGCCAGCTCCACCTCCTGGTCGGCGGTCAGCAGGGGCACCTTGCCGATCTCCTTCAGGTACATACGAACGGGGTCGTCGATGTTGAAGCTGTCCACCAGCGTGTTGGGATCGACCAGCTCCTCCTCCTCGATCTCCGCGATCTCCTCCATGGCGGGCTCGCCGTCGTCATCGGGCAGGTCGGCAAGGAAGTCCTCCGCGCCCACCTCAATGCCCAGCTGCTCCAGAGAGTCGTAGATGGAGTCCATCTGCTCGCCCTCCAGATCCATCTCGTCCAGCACCTCGGACAGCTCGGCGGAATCCAGCTTGCCCTTCTTCTTGCCCTTGGTAAACAGCTCTTTCAGCTTCTCGTGGGTGTTCAGCAGGGACGCCGCCGGCAGCGTGGCGATGGTTTTCTCGTCCAGCGCGCCTTTGGCGGGCTTGTCCTGCGCCGGCTTGTCCTGCGCGGGAGCGTCCTCCAGCAGTGCGTCCGCCATCTTCTCCAGCTGCTCCGCCGTGTACTTTTCGTCAGTCATGTTCGCTTTCCTCCGTAGCCTTTTTTGTCTTTATAGGTGTCTCTGGCAGCCGCCAGCGGGTCAAAGCCGGCGGTGCGCTTAGTGTATTCTTCCTTGATGATGCGTATGTAATCCGCCAACGCCTGGGGTGCGTTGGCTGTGGATTCCGGTTTTTGCAGCAGGGAGGTCAGGTGGTTCATCTCCTCCGCAGTCAGCACGGCTGCCATAGCTGCCATGCTGACGTGACCGCGCCGCTGCCACAGCTCCCCGTAGATGCGTCCCAGCAGGGGGGAGGAGAATTCCTCCGCTCGCACAGGTGTCTCATCGGGGAACAGGCTCTCGTCCTGCGACAGCAGGCGGATGACGCCCTCCTCCGCCATGGCACTGCGTAGATTCTGATAGCGGATGCTCCGCTCCGCGGGCTGCAAGCTGGCCGCCGGGTTCAGCTCCCTGCGCTCCTGCTGCTTCCGCGCCTTGGCGCGCTGCCGCTTGGCGGCGCGGCTTACCTCCATCCGCATGGCGTCCACCGGCAGGGACGCCGCCTCGGCGGCGCGGGTGGTATAGACCTCGCGCTCCACAGGGTCGTCGAGTTTACATAATGCCTCGGCTATCTCCACGGCGTATCCGATGCGCCCCTTGTCGTCCTTCAAGTCGTACTTTCCGGCGATCTGGGACATCGTGAATTCTACGCTGTTTTCGCTGCCGGACAGGAGGTTTTCAAAGGCGTCCCGCCCTTGGTATTTGATGAAGTCATCCGCATCCTGCTTTACATAATTCCCGTCCACCAGACGCTGCGGCAGGCGCAGCACCTTCACCTTGAACTCGGTGTTTCGCAGCAGCTCCAAGGCTCTGTCCGTGGCAAGCTGCCCCGCCTTGTCGTTGTCGTAGCACAGCACCAGCTCCTTGGTAAAGCGGCTCAGCAGCCGCACCTGCTCCTGCGTCAGTGCCGTGCCCATGGACGCCACGGCATTGTCAAAGCCCGCCTGATGCAGCGTCACCACGTCCAGGTTGCCTTCGCACAGGATGATGTTGGGGCGTTTCGTTTTCTTCGCCAGATTCAGCCCGTACAGCACCCGCCGCTTGCTGAACGCCACCGTCTCGGTGGTGTTCATGTACTTCGGCGAGGAATTGTCGATCACGCGGCTGCCGAAGCCCACCACATCGCCCCGGCTGTCGATGACCGGCAGCATCAGCCGGTTCCGGAACTTGTCGTAAATGCCGCCGTTTTTCCCGGCTGCCGCCAGTCCCGCCGCCAGCAGCTCCTCCTTGGAGTAGCCCTTGGCGCGCATGGCGCGCGTCAGCGCGTCCCACTCGTTCAGCGACGCGCCCATACCGAAGCGGACGGCGATATTTTTCCGTATCTGCCGGCGATCCAGATAGGACTGCACCGCTGCACCCTGCGGCTGCTGTAGCTGTTCATAGTACCACCGCGCCGCCGTCCGGTTCAGCTCCAGCACCCGGCGGCGCATACGGTCGGCACCGGTCTGCTCCTCCTCGGCGGGCAGGGGGAGGTTGGCGCGCTTCGCCAGAAACGCCACCGCCTCCGGGAAGGACAGTCCCTCGATCTCCATGATGAAATTGATGACCGAGCCGCCCTTCTTGCAGCCGAAGCAGTGGTAGATCTGCTTGTCCGGCGCAACGGAGAAGGAGGGCGTTTTCTCGTTGTGGAACGGGCAAAGACCGAACAGGTTGCTGCCCTTGCGCGTCAGGGTGACGTAGCTTGACACCACGTCGGCGATGTCGTTCCGCGCCACCACCTCGTCCAGAAATGTGTCGCTGAACCGCATGAGAGCCCTCCTTTCCGCCGCTTGCGCGGCATGGATGATACCTTACATTATACTATACGGAATTACCGTCCGAAATCCTCTTTTTCTCCGCAACTTTTTCCCCAAAAACCGCAAAACCGCCCTTGCAGGCGGTTTTGTAGTTTACCATAACATAGAAACTATACGTTATTGTCAACCAAATCGACGGGCGGCATCGTGTCCCCCCCGGAAGGCGGGACATCGGGCACCGCCGCCGGAGCGGGCGGGCAGTCCGGCTCCAGTATTGTAGGAGCGGGGGAGAGGGCGGGGCAGCTTTGCGCGGCAGCCTCCTGTGCGGCCTCCTGCGCGGCGGCTTCCTGTGTGAATTGCTGTGCGGCTTCCTGTGCGGCGGCTTCCTGCGCCGCCTCGTGCAGCCGCTGGTTTTCGGCGCGGGCGGCAGCCTTCTGCTCCCGGCGGGCATCGGCGGCGGCGAAGAACGCCCGCACCAGCGTCAGCAGGAGGAAGAAAACGACGACCGCCAGTCCGACCCAGCCCGGCGTGCGGATGTGGAAGAAGTCGCGGATGGTGAAATACTCCTTGTACATACCGAGAAAGTACAGTGCCACACCGCCGGCGGCGCACAGAATACACAGCAGCAGGCGGAAGAATGCCCGCACCTTATGCTCTCTGCCGGTCAGATACGCCACCAGCAGTGCCGCCGCCAAGAGAAACAGGGCGGGGGACTGGCAGCAGAGCAGATACCCAAGCGTTGTATCCATCATTATGGTGCGCCTCCCTTACAGCTGGCACTTGCCGCGGGGCAGGTACTTTCCGTCGAGACCGGCCAGCACCTTCCCGGAGGAGACGGCGACCTTGCCCCGCAGCCAGACCTGCCGGATGGAGCCCTTGGTCACAATGCCCTCGTAGGGGTTGTAATCCGCCGCGCCCACCATGTCCTCGGCGCGGATCACATGGTCGGCGGCGGGGTCGTATACCACGATGTCCGCGTCGGAGCCGGGGGCGAGGACGCCCTTGCGGGGGTACAGTCCGTACAGCTTGGCCGGGTTCTCCGACAGCACGCGGCACATGGTTCCCAGACCGATCTTCCGCTTGGCAACGCCGTAGGTATAGACCAGCTCGCCCCGGGTCTCCACGCCGGGGATGCCGCCGGGGATGGTGGTGAAATCCTCCCGCCCCGCCAGCTTCTGCGCCGTGGTGAAGCTGCAATGGTCGGTGGAGATCGTTTGCACCTCGCCGCGGCGGATGGCGCGCCACAGTGCCTCGCGATCCGCGCTCTTGCGGAGAGGGGGAGAGCAGACGTACTTGGCACCTTGCAGCCAGTCCTCGTTGTAGTACACGCTGTCGTCCAGCACAAGGTACTGGGGGCACGTCTCCACAAACACCTTCTGACCGCGCCAGCGGGCGTTTGCCACCTCGTCCAACGCCTCGATGTTGGTGGTATGGACGATGACCACGGGGATGTCCACCTGCTCGGCGATACGCAGCAGGCGACCCACCGCCTCTGCCTCCATGATGTCGGGGCGCGTCTCCGGATGGCAGTATACGCCGTTCTCGCCCCTGGCTTTTTTCTCGGCGATCAGCGCGTCAATGACCCCGGCGTTCTCGCAGTGGACGCCGCAGATACCGCCCTTCTCCTTCAGCTTCTTCAGAGCCTTGTACATCGCCTCGTCGCCGATCATCATGGCGGGATACGTCATATACATCTTGAAGGAGGAGATGCCCTCGGCGTACATATCGTCGATCTCACTCTCGATGGTGTCGTTCCAGTCGTCGATGGTCATGTGGAAGCCGTAGTCACAGGCGCACCTGCCGTCCGCCTTCTCGTGCCACAGCCGCAGACCGTCATGGAGCGTTTCGCCCTTATTGGGGCAGGCAAAGTCGATGATGGTGGTGGTGCCGCCCCGCAGTGCCGCACGGGAGCCGGAGGCGAAATCGTCCGCCGTGGTGGTGTTGCACACGTCCAGATCAAAATGGGTGTGGGCGTCGATAAAGCCGGGGAACAGCAGCATACCGGACACGTCCACCACCTGCACGTCGATGGGGGGAATGTCGCGGCGGACATCCACGATCTTCTCGCCCTCGACCAGAATATCGGCGCGGCGCGGGCCCTTGCCCGTCACCACGGAGCCGCCCTTGAACAGCAATCTCATCACAAGACCTCCTCTTATGTTGTTTTCTGGGGACAGTATAGCACATTCGCCGGGAATAGACAATAAAAATAGCGGAGCCATCGACGGGCGAACGTAAAAAATGGGCAAAAGCGGCGCATAAAACAGTTGCATTTTTGGCGGAATCGTTGTAAAATAACAGTGACAATCCAAGATTGGTAGCTGTAAGGAAGTGCTTCGCGCACGGGCTGAAACTATCACTCGGCGGACGCTTGAGTGTTTCAAACCTCCCTGACGGGGTTTGAGGCACTTTTTGTTTACCGGGGAGTAGAGCCATATTGAGGAGAGCATACGAACACTATCGGAAACAAAAGGAGGAATACACATGGTTCTGGTAACAAACGGACGGCTCATCACCCGCGACAGCGAGGGCAAGGGCTATTACGAGCACGGCGCAGTGGCTTACGAGGGCACCAAGATCGTGGAGGTAGGCGAGGAGGCAGCCCTGCGCGCCAAGTACGCCGAGGCGGAGATCGTGGACGCCAAGGGCGGCGTTATCATGCCCGCCCTTATCAACGCACATACCCACATCTACTCCGCGCTGGCGCGGGGTCTGAGCATCGTGGGCAACAACCCCACCAACTTCTATGAGGTGCTGGACGGTACATGGTGGGCCATTGACCGCCACCTGATGATGGACGGCACCCGCGCCTCCGCCACCGCACTGTACATGGACAGCATCAAGCAGGGCGTGACCACCATCTTCGACCACCACGCCAGCTATGGTGAGATCCCCGGCACACTGTTCACCATCAGCGAGGAGAGCCGCCGTCTCGGTCTGCGCTCCTGCCTGTGCTACGAGGTCAGTGACCGCGACGGCGAGGAGAAGTGCTTGCAGGCGATCAAGGAGAACGCGGACTTCATCACCTACTGCCAGAAGCAGAACGACCCCATGCTGGCGGCCATGTTCGGCGGTCACGCGCTGTTCACCATCTCCGACAAGACCTTTGACCGCATGGTGGAGGCAAACAACGGGCGCACCGGCTATCACATCCACGTGTCCGAGGGCATGAACGACGTGTATGACTCCCTCCAGAACTACGGACGCCGCCCGGTGCAGCGTTTGCAGGATCACGGTATTCTGGGGGAAAAGACCATTCTGGGGCACTGCATCCACGTGAACACCGCCGAGATGGACATTATCAAGGAGACGGGCACCATGGTGGTGAACAACCCGGAGTCCAACATGGGCAACGCCATCGGCATCTGCCCGGTGCTGCAGCTGTACAAGCGGGGCATCCTGCTGGGCATGGGCACCGATGCCTACACCAACGATATGCTGGAGTCTCTCAAGGTGGCCCTGTGCTCCCAGCGGAGCCAGAACTGCCTGCCCAACGTGGGCTGGTGCGAGGTCACGGATATGCTGTTCCATAACAACGCCAAGATCGGTGCGCGGTACTTCCCCGATGAGCTGGGCGTGCTGAAGGCCGGCGCGGCGGCGGACATCATCGTGATGGACTATAAGCCGTTCACCCCGTTCTCCGACGAGAACATCGACGGTCACATGATCTTCGGCATGACCGGCCGCCAGTGCCAGACCACCATCGCCGCCGGTAAGGTGCTGATGCAGGATCGCGTGCTGGTGGGGATCGACGAGGAGGCGGAGAACGCCCACATCCTCGAGGCCGCCAAGAAGCTGTGGGGCGATTTGAACCACCGTACCTACTAAAGCCCTTAAAGGGGGGATATATCCCCCCTTTAGATTCCCCCTCACCAGTTGACATCGGTCACTGGTGTCGCCACCCAAGGCGGCTGGGGCGATGAATTTTTGCCACGCGCAGGTCACGGCAAAAATAATTCTATTATTTGAAACCATAACGACAAGGAGGATGACCTATGTCTGAAAAAATGTATCCCATTCCGTTCAAATCCCTGATGAACTGGGTCGTGACGGAATACGCAAATTCCGGCGAGATCTTCGGCGTGCGTAAGGCGTACCACGCCACGGGCAAGAGCCTGCCCATCTTTGGCGAGCGCATCGAGACGCCCTTCGGCCCCGCTGCCGGTCCCAACAGCCAGCTGGCGCAGAATATCATCGCCGCCTATATGGCGGGTGCCCGGTTCTTCGAGGTCAAGACCGTCCAGAAGATGGACGGCGAGGAGCTTGCCGCCTGCGTGCCCCGCCCCTGTATCCTCGCCAACGACGAGGGCTACAACCAGGAGTGGTCCACTGAGCTGACCGTGCCCCAGGCCATGGACGAGTACATCAAGGCGTGGTGCGCCCTGAAGGTGCTGAGCAAGGTCTACGG
>ERZ857629.4099-NODE-4099-length-11629-cov-3.376361_pt1 | contig 11629 bp, 12 predicted proteins | sample MGYA00519700_ERZ857629 | MGnify/ENA primary metagenome ERZ857629 (study PRJEB31778, sample SAMEA3449351) | human gut metagenome | biome: human gut; feature: human-associated habitat; material: faeces | place: United Kingdom | collected 2010/2012 ... | reverse complement strand
GCTTCAATTTTGAACGCAAAAATTTTTATGAAAATACAAAAAGAATTTGGCAGTTTTTCGGATTATATTTGGGGTTTTACTGGTCATAAAGTCGTCTATAACTCGGACGGCAAGGTCATCGTTTCGAACAAACTTTCGGATAAAATTTCGAAGGACTTGAAAAAACGAGGAATGAAATACGTCGGAACAGTGATTGTTTATTCGTACTTGCAGGCTATCGGCGTTGTCAACGACCACGACAAAGAATGTTTTTTGCATAAAGAAAGCTGATAGGTTTTTGTATTTTTGCTGTCTAACTTTGGAATGATAAATCAAACCGAATGACATTGAATTCGGTTGACAATTTTGAGCATTAATAAAATAATTTTGTGTTCAAACGATTATTGGCGATTGCCACAAAAAAAATGGCTTTTTCCAACAAAAAAGGCGAACCGCAAGGTTCGCCCTTTTTAAAAGAAATTTATTGAAACTATTTAAGTTCAACAGTTGCACCTGCTTCTTCAAGTTTTTTCTTGATTTCAGCAGCTTCTTCTTTCTTAACGCCTTCTTTGATTGCTTTCGGTGCAGCGTCAACGAGGTCTTTTGCTTCTTTCAAGCCAAGACCTGTGATTGCTCTAACTTCTTTAAGAACTGCGATTTTGTTAGCACCAGCTGAAGCCAAGATTACGTTAACTTCAGTTGCTTCTTCTTCTGCTGCTCCGCCTGCTGCCGGTGCTGCTGCTGCAACTGCAACCGGTGCTGCTGCTGATACGCCGAATTTTTCTTCCATTGCTTTAACTAATTCTGCTGCTTCAAGCAATGTTAATGATTCGATTTTTTCTAAAATTTCTGTAACGTTGCTCATTTTATTTCTCCTTTAATTTTTTTTGTTTTTCGTGTTACGCCACTAAGCGGCTTTTTGTTTTGCAACTGCGTCGATTGCTCTGACCAAACTGCTCATTACCGCATTTACAGCGCCTGCGATGCCTGTTGCCGGTGAATTTACGCAGCCAAGCATTTTTGCATAAAGTTCTTCTTTTGAAGGAAGTTCTGCAAGTGCCTTTGTTTGTTCCGCATCTAAAAGTTGACCGTCCAAACCTGCTGCAACAATAACACCTTTTTTCTTTTCTTTGATAAACTTAGCAAGAACTTTTGCCGGTGCTGCGGGATCTTCAAAACCAAATGCTACTGCGATAGGTCCTTTGAATGTTTCGTCGAGCACTTCAAATTCTGTTCCTTTAATAGCCAACTTTGCCAAAGTGTTTTTTGTAACCATGTAATCACCGCCGACTTTTTGAAGTTCACGACGTAAGCATTGAATTTCTTCAACTGTCATGCCTTTGTATTCGGTAATGATGGCTACTTTTGCTTTTCCCATTTTTTCTTTTATGGAATCTGCTTTTTCTTGTTTGAAAGCTTTTGTTGCCATTTTTGCTCCTTTTTATTTTATCGACCTGTTTTTCTCCCGTAAAACAAAAAATTTTACGAGTGAAACCAATCGTAAAATCCAAATTAACCTTTCTTTTGCAAGAAGATATTAAATTTTGATGTTACCTGATTTGGGTTTTGTTTTAAGGATTTTCGGTTTGATTTTGCTTGTCCCGCCGTTATTCACGGACTTTCAGACTTGTCGAAACTCTTTCGACCGCTTTTGCTAAACCGAGGTTTCCCCCAAACGTCTTTGGCTTCATGCTCATACTATTAAAAACATAATTAAAAATCAAGACCGTTATTTTTATTTTTTCTCTTTTTACTAATATATTGCTAAGGTGATTTTTTCCTGTTAAAATAATTTTGTTATATTTATAAAAGGAGAACTGCCATCAGTAGAGATTTTAACCAAACAAACTCGTTATTAAATGAACGTATTACTTCAAAAGAGGTCAGATTAATTGACGACGAAGGCAACAATCACGGAGTTGTTCCAACCTCAAAAGCATTGTTAATGGCGCAAGACAGAGATTTAGATTTAGTAGTTGTTTCACCTAACCAAGAACCCCCTGTTGCGAAAATTCTTGATTACGGCAAATATAAATATGAAATGGCAAAAAGGGCTAAGGAAGCCAAGAAAAAACAAAAAGTCGTTGAAATTAAAGAAATTAAAATCAGATACAAAATTGATGTTCACGACTATCAAGTCAGAATTAAAAGCATTAAAAAATTCCTCGCAGAAGGTAACAAAGTGAAAATCGTTGTTATGCTTCGTGGTCGTGAAATGCAGCACAATCAATTGGCTTACGATTTGGCTGAAAGATTTTTGACAGATTTGAGCGATGTTAAAATGACAGTTGAAAGAAAGCCTTCTCTCGAAGGAAGAAACGTCATAACGATTTTAGCACCTTAATCAAAATTTATTCTTTACTAAAAAACTGCTCAATCGAGCAGTTTTTATTTTTGCAAATTTTATTTTTGAACGAGCAAAACTGTGTAATCACCGTATTTATCCGCTCTTTTTATTATCTCTTTAAACCCGATGTCATTCAGTATTTGAGAGATTTTCTTATAATCCCACACTGCCATTGAGAGAGGTTTGTTATTGAAATCTTTGAAAACCGCATTTGTCATCTCCAAATCACAATGCCCCGATTGTACCGAAAAGACAAAGTAACCGCCATTTTTCAAAGAGTCATATATCAATTTCATGGATTTTCTTATGACCGCCTCATCGTTAAACCAATCGTAAAAGCCTGACGCAACCATTATGTCGGGGGCTTTTCTGCCAAAGTCAAAATCCGCATCATTCAAGGCATTTGCAACTTTATATTCAAGTTTCAAACCTTTTTTATCCGCATTTTCCTTAGCCTTTTTCAACCAGCGTTCGTCAATATCTCGGATTTGAGCGAAAACTTCACGGTCTTTATTTTCCTCTAAAACTTCCAAAATATATTTTGCAGGCCCTGCCGCAATGTCGCAAATAAATACGTCATCTTTTTTAAACAAAACATTGTCGACCGCCTCTTTAATATTTTTGACAAGGTTTTCTTTTCTTGTTCTGACAACCTGCCAGCCTATGTGGTTGAGGTAAATTTTGTCAATCAATTTTCCAATCCAATTTTTACCGTGCGCCTTGTTCTCATAAATGTAATCCAGCATTTCTCCCGAAGTAAAACCTTCCGTCGAAGCAAGTCTGATGCCTTCACTCCATTGTCCTGCCGTATTTACAACCGCTTTGATGCAATTAACTTCAATTTTTTTCAATAAATTCATCTTTTTTCTCCTATATTCTTTCGTAAGATTTAGCCGCAAACAAGTAAGCATCTGTCAAATCCTTATCGTCGGGATGACCTTTGTATGTTTTTGCCTTTTGGTGAAATCCCTTGATATTAATCGTATTAACCGCAGATTTGCCTAATTTTTCCTCAAAATATTTTTTGCACCTTAACCCCGAATAAATCCTGAACACGGGCATTCCTGACGTCATCAACAAGGCATAATTCTTAACTTTCAAGCCCTCAATCAAATTTTTCATACCCTCAGGAATAATTCTTCTGCCCAAATTCGGAGCCGCAAAAATTACCAAGTCAAAAGAACTCAAATCCTTTTTTGCAACATTTTGAACAGAAACCACTTCTGCATCTAATGCCTCTGCCGCAGAAACCGCAGCCTTTTTCGTATTCCCGGTTTGAGAATCATAAATAACCGCAACCTTTTTGTCGATATTTTTATACTTCAACCAGTCCAAAACCGCACACTCTCTCAACTGCGCCTTCAATCTGTTGAAAACGGTCAATTGTCCAAGCACGATAAACAAAATCATAAGCCATTCAAAATAAGAAAAACCTCCGATATTACCAATCTTTCCCACCAATTGCAAATATGCCGCAATCGAAAAGAACATAATCAAAACAAGTCTTTCAACTTTGCCCAAAGGTCCCTGATGCTGCCAATTTGCACCCAATGCCTTTGACAACATGCCCGTGTAACTGACAAGAAACATCGACGCCATAGCCAACATTCCGAAAAACGGATTACACAACGGGGACATTGCAATCCCGATTAACACAAAAATGTCAGAATATCTGTCGGGCAAAGCATTCACAATCTCGCCCTTCAATCTCAAATTGCCTCTTTCTATCGCAATAACTCCGTCAATCGTATTCAAAGTCATTCTAAACAGAGTCAAAACAACTGAAATCAAAAGCAAAACAGGCTTTTCAGGTGCAAGAAAATAACAAAATCCAGTCAACAACGCAACGCCTGTCGCCAAGTAACCAAGCAAATCAGGGTCAACAAAAACCATCTTCTTCGCTATCGGCATCAAAATCTTTCTGTACGGAAACTTCAACAAATACAAATCCATGGTAAACTCCTTTTTTTACATCAAAAATAACTAATTCGTTATATAATTAGTTTACCATTCAACTATTTATTATTCAATTGTTTACCGTTTAATTATTTACATTTCTTAATATCTTTGTACCAAACGACAAGTTTGTCGATAAGTGCTTGAAGTTCATCGTCAGTCATATTGGGGGTTAGAGCGTTAGCGGTTTTATTATAATCAGCCCAAATTTCGTCAATGAGGGACGAACCTTCGGGAGTAATTTTAATAATTTTCACACGGCGGTCGCCTGATTTGTTGTTTCTGGTAATCAAGCCGTCCGATTCAAGTTTGTCCAATAATTTTGTAATATTTGAGGCTGTTACGAGAAGTTGTTTACTTATTTCATTTTGCTGAATACCGTTTTCGCCGCCGATATAGCGAATAATCATAAGAATATTGAATTTTGAGTTATTCAGATTTACTTTGGAAAGAGTTTTTTCAAGCCCTTCGTTGAGAGTATTCCACAGCATGCCCGTGATGTAGATGAGCCTTGTGTGAGGGTTTCTTGGTTGCATATAAATTTCTGTTTTTTCCATAGATATATCCTTTTATAGAGTTTCTTTTTTAGTATGCAGAGATTTAAGATTTAACACTGCTTGTTGAATTTCTGCGGTAAAATCCTGAGCGGATTTGTTGTCGTAGGTAATTTGTTCACCGATATAAACGTCTGAGATAAAGGGGACGATTAATGAATCGACTTTCGGTAAAATTTTATCAGGGCCGTTTATATAAATCGGGATTATCGGAGTGTCAGGTTTTTGCTTTGCAATGTGAGCAATACCTGTTTTAAAACTTCCGATTTTATTATCGTCGCCACGAGTTCCTTCCGGGTAGATTATAATTATTTCTTTGTTGTCCAAAGCGTCATAAATGCCGTTAAATAGAGTTTTTATATTATCTTTGGTAATTTTTCTATCAATCGGAATAATACCAATCAGAGTTTTGAAGAAAAAACTTTTAAATTTTGTATTACAAAAGTAATCGGCAGCGGCAACAGGGTGAATTTTGTTAATCATGCCGACAGGAAAAAGGCTCATCAAAAGCAGAGTATCAATGTGGCTGTTATGGTTTGCGATTATAATTGCAGGTCCGTTTTTGGGCAAATTTTCATATTTTCTGACATTCACGCCCAGCACGAAAAATATAAACGGTCTTATAAAAAAGAGAAAAAACAAATATTTCAGCATTTAAATTCCTCTTACAAAATATCTATGCTAAACGTGTAAGCAATGTAGTGGAAAAATAGAGGAGCAGTAAAAATCAGACTGTCCAATCTGTCCAAAATTCCGCCATGCCCGGGAAGCAAAGTTCCTGTATCCTTCACACCGATATCTCTTTTGACGGCAGACATTGTAACATCACCCAAAAATCCCGCAATAGCAAGGATTACACCCACAAAGCAAGATTGACCGAGAGATAAAGGCGTTAAAAAAGGAGCCAATAGAATTGAAAAGATCGTCGAAGAAAGCACTCCGCCGAAGAAGCCTTCCCAAGTCTTATTCGGGCTGACATGGGGAATAATTTTATGTTTTCCGAAAGTTTTGCCGAAAACATACTGCATGAAGTCATTTCCAATCGTAAGGAGTAACACGAACATTAAAAGACCGATTCCGCCGCCCGAAGGGTTAATGTGTTCGGGGAAAATAACGTAAAGTCCGAGATACCCGATAGCATAAACCGTCGTCATCAAGCCCCAATGAATAGTTCCGCAAGATTTCAAAAATCCGTCCGTATTTTGTGTCAAAACCATTCTTATCGGGATTAACAAAAACATATACAACGGCACAAACAAATAAAACATAACTACCCAATTTGTATAGATAAAATAAAATTGGACAGGAATTGATAAGTACGTCCAAAACAAAACCCTTCTGTCCGAAGGCCTTGTTGGTATCATGGAAAAATATTCTTTCAGCGCCAAATAACTAATCAGCATTACAAAAATAATTGCCGCAATTTTGTTGAAACAAAATGCCAGCGTAAACAAAATCAAAATTATCCAAAAAGATTTCATTCTCGTGATAAAATTTTCCGTATTTTTTTTGAAAAATTTCAGAACATACGCAAAAATATTTATAAAAATAACCGCCGCATAAACAACAATAAGGCAAACTTTGACATTATGAGTCAAAAGAATATGCTCCATTTTCAAACTCCATAAAATCTTACTAATTATAAGATACAGGTTTTAGCCGCTCTTGTCAAAAAGAAAACCTTCGAGATGACTCCCGAAGGTTTTAAAAAAATCGAAAAACAAATTATACCAAACCTTGCGCACGCATTGCCTTAACGATTGTTTGGAACGCAGCAATGTTAGCACCTGCCGCATAATTGCCTTCCATACCGTATTTTCTGGAAGAGTTATCACAAGCCTTAAAAATGTTAACCATAATTTGTTCAAGACGTTTATCAACTTCTTCAAAAGTATAATAATATCTCATTGAGTTTTGGGACATTTCAATTGCGGAAGTCGAAACACCGCCTGCATTTGCAGCCTTTGCGGGAGCAAAGAGAACATCATTTTTTTGAAGATAAGAAATTGCCTCTGCCGTTGTCGGCATGTTAGCACCTTCACCAACCGCAAGAACACCGTTGTTAACCAACTTGGTTGCAGATGTCAAAGTCAATTCATTTTGAGTTGCACAAGGAAGTGCAATATCTGTTTGAATTGCCCAAATCGGAGCATCGTTTTTGTCAACCGTTTCAATGTATTCAGCGTCTTTGTGCTCTCTTAAATATTCCTTAATTCTGCCACGTTCAACTTCTTTGATTTGCTTAATTAATGCCAAGTCAATTCCGTTTTTATCATAAATACATCCGTTAGAATCACTCATTGCAATAACCTTCGCACCGTATGACTGTGCTTTTTGACAAGCATAAATTGCAACGTTGCCGGAGCCTGAAATTGTAACGGTTTTACCTTCGAAAGTAAGATTACCGTTTGCTTTAAGCATTTCACGCATGTAATAAATCAAACCGTACCCTGTTGCTTCCGTTCTTGCAAGAGAACCGCCGTAACCAACTGCTTTTCCTGTCAAAACGCCACCTTCATAGCCATTTCTTATTCTTTTGTATTGACCAAATAAATAGCCGATTTCACGAGCACCTACACCGATATCGCCGGCAGGAACGTCGACATCAGGACCGATATGTCTGTATAATTCAGTCATAAAACTTTGACAAAATCTCATAACTTCACTATCTGATTTGCCTTTCGGGTCAAAATCGCAGCCACCCTTTGCACCGCCGATAGGAAGTCTGCTTAGAGCATTTTTGAAAATTTGTTCAAAACCCAAAAATTTCATAATACTTTGATTTACGCTGGGGTGAAATCTTAGACCACCTTTATAAGGTCCGATTAAAGAACTGTATTGAACTCTATAACCTCTGTTAACGTGAACTTGACCGTTATCGTCCATCCACGGAACTCTAAAAGTAATAATTCTTTCAGGTTCAACTATTCTTTCCAAATAAGCATTTTTTTCGTAATCGTAATGAGATTCAATAACCGGTTCAAGGCTTGTCAAAACTTCCGTAACCGCTTGAATAAATTCGGGTTCATTAGGATTTTTTGTTCTTGTTTCTTCTAAAACTTTTGCTAAATAACTATTCATTTACTGTCCTTTTCTTTTTTAAGACTGATTTTTCTTATTTATACTCTTTTTGAAAAAAAAGTTCAATATTTTTTGTTTTTTTTACAAAAAAACATCAAAAAATCAAGAAAAAAGTTAAAAAATTCTCAAATTTTGATGTTTTTGTAAATTATTTGCGTCTTTTTAAAATCCTCGCCATAACGACATCAGAGTTATCAGCCCAAACGCAAAGGATATTGAGAACATTTTCCACACATTTTGACATCGTTTCAACGGAAACAAATTCGGTTTGAGAGTGGAAATTTATTCCGCCTGCACCCAAGTTAGGTGTCAAAAGCCCTCTCAACGTCAACGCCGAACCGTCAGTTCCGCCTCTGACCGAATTTTGAACGGGAGTCAATCCGCTGCGTCTGATTCCTTCTTCCGCATAAGATATGACTTCGGGAAATTTTTTCAAATTCTCTTTCATGTTCAAATAGCGTTGTTTCGGGTTAAAAGTTATTTCACAACCCTTATTTTCCTTTTCGATTTGATTTAAAATCTTTTCAATAAAAGCAATTCTTTTCTTTGCATTATCAAGGTCAAAATCACGAACGAGCATTTTTATAGTCGTTTTTTCGGCAGTACCCTTAACTTCATCAACAAAATAGTAACCTTGCTTTCCTCTTGTCGTAGAAGGAGTTTCGTTTTTAGGGAGTTTTGAAATAAACTCATTTGCAAGTTCAAGCGAGTTAATCATCTTCTTGTAAGCGTAACCGCAGTGAACCACTTTGCCTTTTATGGTAATTTCAGGGTCAAATGCGTTGAAGGTTTCCGTATCGAGTTCAAAAGGCGCACCGCCGTCCACCGTGTAGCCGACATCTGCAACAAAATCTTCCGCATTGAACACCGTCATACCAAACCCTGTTTCTTCATCGGGGGTAAAAACAACTTTAATTTCAGGTCTTATAATTTGTGGGTTATCTTTAAGCACCGCAAGCGTTTCCATAATTTCCGCAACCCCTGCTTTATCATCAGCACCCAAAAGAGTTTTTCCGTCAGAGGTGATAATTCTGTTACCTATTTCATTTTTCAAATCTTCCGCCTTAATGACCACACCGTCCGAGAGAACAATATCTCCGCCCTTGTAGTTGTGAATTTGCGGATTTACGGGACCTGTCGGAACATCGTGAGCGGTATCCATGTGTGCAAACAAAGCAATTATCGGCATTTTCTTATCACTGTTTGACGGAAGTTCCGCCGTAACAATGCTATGGTCATCAATGTTGACATTTTTAAGCCCCAATTCTTTCAATTCACCAGCCAACAAATTTGCAAGATTTTTTTGCTTTTCCGTACTGGGAATGTGCTTTTCAGCCATTTCGGGGTCAGAGCCCGTATCAATTTTCACATATCTTAAAAATGATTGAGTTAATCTTTCTTGATTTATCAAATCAGACATCTTTTTTTCTCCTTGAACATTTGCCGCAAAAGTTTGAGAAACAGTTGCAAACAGAAATATCATTAAACTTGCTAAAAATTTTTTCATATAAACCTTCCTCAATTTTATTTTAGTACAAAGAAAAAAGATTGTCTTTTCAGACAATGAAAAACGAAACAATAACGGTTAGTCTGAATGTAATAAGGGAGGTATTTATGGAAAAAGATAAAAGAGAAAAGGAAAATTGCACCTGTAATAACGAAATGTTGTCAAGAATAAATCGTATTCCCGATGAATTTTTCTACAACAATTGCGATTGCCAAGATTGTGATTGCGAACATGTTTCAGGCAAAGAAGAAATGCTTTGCAGTTGCGGATATATGAACAATCCGCTCGGAATGGACTTCGGAAATTATTCTTGCCAATGCAACGGAAAAGAAATTACATAACAAACCAAAAGATGCAAAGTTTTAAGACTTTGCATTTATTTTATTAAGAAAAAATTTCAATCAAAATTCCCGAGAAAATACTGATAAAAAGAATTAAACCGATTATCATCATTGTATCTTTGACACTTTTGTTTTTCTTAATCAAAACCAAAAGACCAAGCCCTGCCCCCGAGGAAAGCCCTGCAATTACAGAGCCGAAACTCAAAACACCTTTTAAATACATCATTGTTATCAAAACCGAAACCGCACAGTTTGGAATAAGTCCGAATAAACCTGCAAATACAGGCTGAATGAGGGAATTATTCAAAACACAAGCCGCAATTTTTTCTATTGAAAAAACTTCAAAAAGATAATTTAACACAAGGCAAATTGTCAAAATGAAAAGAAATATAATAAACGTGTGCTTTATCGGGTGCAAAAACAGGTTGAGTTTTTTATTTTCGGAAAGATGGTGATTGCAGCAGCCTTTTTCGTCCTCAACATCAACAATATCAGTATTTTTGACGACGGAAGAAACAGGTCTTTTTATAATAGCATCAATTGCAAATCCCGAAACTACCGCCAATAATAATTTAATAAAAATCAAATATCCGACAGTCGAAAACTCCGAAGGGTTTGCTAAAAGAATAGGAATAGCCTCATCAGAAGTTGCAATATAGACAGAAATTAAAGTACCCAAAGATACAAAATTTTTGACATATAAAAGCGATGCAACGATTGAAAATCCGCATTGCGGAATTATTGCAAACAAAGCACCGAATAAAGGTCCGACTTTTTTGGAATATTTCAAAAGAAAGGAGATTTTTCCCGAATAATAATTCTCAAAAATTTCTATGAAAAGAAAAATTACAAACAAAAACGGGACAAGTTTCAAACTGTCAATTACAGCATCTGTAACAAAATCAGGTACCATTTGTAAAATATTTTCCATACAACCTCTTAAACTATGGAAAAATTATAGCACAAAATATTTCACTAACATTTTTTTTCGTGTATTATTAAATCAAATAATCCCAAAATAAAAGTACAAAAAACAGCGAGGTAAGGATATGAACTCGTCCGAATACACAGCAATAGTTGCAGGCAGCGGCATTGCAGGTCTGTACACAGCATTAAGACTTTCCGAATCATCAGAGCAGCACAAGATTTTATTGATAACAAAGTCCAATATCCGAGAATCCAATTCAAGATACGCACAAGGCGGTATCGTCGGAGTTATGCACGAAAACAAACTTGATTCCGTAACTTTGCACGTAAAAGATACCTTTAAAGCAGGTGCAGGCTTGTCAGACTTGGGCTCTGTTCAATTTATTTCCGAAAACAGTGAAAAAGTCATTAAAGACTTGCTTATGCACGGTGTTGACTTTGACAGAGATGAAGAAAACAATCTCAAATTCACAATGGAAGGTGCACACAGTGTAAGAAGAATTTTGCACTCCGGCGGTGATGCAACGGGCTTGTGCATAGAAAAAGCACTTGCTGAAAAAGTTATCGCCCAATCCAACATTCACGTTTTAGAAGAAACTTTTATCGTCGAACTTCTCGTTAACACAAAAAACGAATGCCGAGGCGTTATAGCGCTTAATAATATTACGGGCGAATACGAAACCTTCTACTCAAATGCCGTGATTTTGGCAACAGGAGGCGCAGGACAACTTTATAAACATACGACGAACCCTTCTGTTACAACCGCTGACGGGCTTGCAGCAGCATACAGAGCAGGTGCGGTTATGCAAGATATGGAATTTGTTCAATTTCACCCGACCGCATTTGAAGCAAAAACCGAAGAAAACATGTTCCTTATCTCGGAAGCCGTAAGAGGCGAAGGTGCAAAACTTCGGGACGAAAACGGCAATACTTTTAT
>ERZ857629.4098-NODE-4098-length-11632-cov-3.002419_pt1 | contig 11632 bp, 11 predicted proteins | sample MGYA00519700_ERZ857629 | MGnify/ENA primary metagenome ERZ857629 (study PRJEB31778, sample SAMEA3449351) | human gut metagenome | biome: human gut; feature: human-associated habitat; material: faeces | place: United Kingdom | collected 2010/2012 ... | reverse complement strand
GGATTTTCGGGAATAAGCTTAAATTCGGGAAGGGGAATGTGGCCGAACATCATTCCGGGAACCTTGCGTCCGTCAGCTGCCTCAAGACAGGCCGATGTGTTTTTGTACCATTCGATCTGAGAGGGCAGAATATAGGCATGGGCGTCGCCGCTGATGTTGCTTTCCGGCTCGGCATATTCGCTGACTCCCGTATCGATGCACCAAATGTTGAGCTTGACCTCTTTGCCGGTGCTGTCGTATATCTGGGTTACGGTGTTGCCGCAGCGGCTGGAATGATTATATCTGACCAGCACTTCCCAGGATGTATCGGGAACTTCATATCCTTCAAAGGAAAGGCAGTGGCTGAGGGATTCATATATCTTTATCTGATCGATTCTCGAAACCAGACAGTGCTCGGCATCGTGGTTGCCGAAGGTGGCCAGCCAGTATATGTTGCGTTCGGCAAGTATGCTGTTGAAATCGGTCAGTATACTTCTGATGTCTTCAATTCGCTGATCGAGATCGCCGACGAACTGATCCATTATTGTGTCACCGTTAAGGATTACAAGATCGGGCTTTGTTTTGTCGAGCATTTGAGTTACGGCAGACGCGGTTTCGGCGTGAAGTTTTCCGTTGTTGCGGTTGTTGTGTATGTCGTTGATCTCAAGAATTTTCAGTTTTCCGTCGGAATTAAACTGGATCTTGTGCTTGGTGGTCAGCGATTTGTTGAGATACCGGAAAAAGCTTATCTCCCCGTCAAACTGAACGTCCTTTTTAACCGAACGGAGCAGAAGCATAAGTGCGTCGTTTGCCGAAACGGCATCGTCATCGTCAACGTCGGCCATAATTGCGCCGGCCTCGCTGAGGGCAGCCGTTCCCACCGATGCCTTCAGTGCAAGAAGGGCGTCGGTAGCGGTCAGCGACCCATTAAGGTCGATGTCGCCGAAAATGGCGTTTGCTTTTGATTTAACGCTGTCGAGGGTGGGAATCTTGTCTTGGTCTACAACAAGGCGGATATCGTCGATATTAAAGACGGTATTGTCAGCCTTTCTGGTGTTGTACCAGGTGAAAACAATGCGCTTGATCTTGGCCTTGTCAACGGTTGCGCCTTCATCAAGATCGGGAAGGTTAGTCAGATCAAGAGAAATATCGTGCCAGCCCTTTTTAAAGAGCTTGATGCTCTGGGTAAAGCTGTATCCCGTAAATTTTTCGTCCTCCGATACGAGGGTGATTTTTATGCTGTCGTTACCCAAAACAAAGTGATCGACACAGAGCTTAAAGGTGAGGGCGGTGTATTCGTCGAGATTGATAAAGTTGGCGGTGCGGATATACCATCTTCCGCGGATACCGTCGGCATCGGCCTCTTCTTTTGCAGAAGTCAGCTTAATGCTGGCATTGCCCTGCTCCTTGTTTTCGGTGTCTACCGAAAAGGTGGATTCATATGCGGCGGTGTTGCGCCAGCCTTCGGCATTATCACAGGCGGCAACCGAAACCGTTTTTTGCGGCTTGGCTGTTTCTTTCTCGGCCGAAGCAGTGGGTAAAACCGATGCCGAAAAGGCTGTGGCCAAAGCAAGAAGCAGCGAAAGTGTTTTCTTCAATTTTAAAACCTCCAAATGTGCTGCACAATGCGCAAAACTGCGGTCCGACTGCTTTCGGCCGCTGCCCGACAGGAAATTTGCGAAAAAAACGGGCAGATCTTGCCACAGCACAAAAATCATTACAAACCAAATGTATCACAATTTAACACAAAAGTCAAGGATCAAATACACGTTTTTGCAACATTCGCATAAATATTTTTTAAAGCTTCAAAGACAGTAAAAATGGATTTTCCCGCGCAAATCCGAGCTTTTTGTTCGAAATTATAAAAAGATTCAAATATAAAAAACGGATTTCCGGCCTCAAAAAGCAACCGTAAAACAAAAATCCCATATACGAATTTTTTTGAAAACACAGACTCCCGCCCCGGCAGGCTTTATATTTCCAACCTGCTTTTTGTTCTTCACGCCCTTGTGGTTTTTCCTCGCCGCTTTTGCGGCGTCATTTTCATTTACAGTGTCAGTGTCATTTTCATCAACATTATCATATACATCTTCATTATCATTAACATTAACATTATCATTATCATTAACATTATCATTATCATTATCGGCTTTTTTGGGTTTTCGGAAAAAGCCTTTGTTTTTTTGGGTTTTTGCAAAAAGCTTTCGGTTTTTTGTTTTCGGAAAAAGCGCAAAAATACAGGAAAGGCAACGGGAAAAATAAAAAAGAAGCGCAGCAAAGACTGTTACGCTCCTTTTGAGGTTTGCTAAGAGGTTTTGTTAAAATGCTGAAAATCAGGTTGGCAGGTCAGGCAGTCGCCGGGCCGCCGGTTATTGCTCGCCTTTTTGCTTTTTTATCATTTTAAGGCGGGAATGCTCTTCCATTTCTTTTTCTTCGAGTGATTCGGAAATGGTGGCTATCTGATTTTTAAATCGGGGAATGACAATGTTTTTTAAGGCGTTGGCGCGTTTCTGAGTTTTGCTGATGGCTGTTGCCAGGCGATATACGCTGTTTTCGATCTCGAGCAGGCGGGCGGTCAGCTTTTTGACCCGGTCGAATTTAAAATAAGCCTCGTCAAGCAAGGAATTGGTCGAATAAAAGCCGTAATAATTCTTCATAGGCGAGGAAGGAGTGAGGGTGACGGTGGGAATTTCCACACCCATAACGCTTCTTGAACTTATGGAAAGGCCGTTTTCCACAGGGATGGCCGTTGCAAGATCGTCGCAAAGGCCGAGAGTGACGTTGGCGTTTTCCAGCGCCTTATACGCCTCGCTGAAGCTTTGGTCGATCTGCTGCTGAATGTCCTTTGCCGAGTCGATAAGGCCCATAGTTTCCCGTATGAGAATGTTCCTTTTGCGGTCGAGCAGGCTGTATCCGGTCTGAGCCAGGGTCAGCGATTTTTTTGCCGCCATAAGATTGGCTTTTGTGGGGCTTACTGCGGTTGCCATTGTATGAGCCTCCTTTTCCGGTTAATTGGTAAATAGCGCGGGAATTAAAAAAATATGCGCTTTCAGGTGAAATGTATCAGGGATGCTTTGCCGATAAAAACAGGTGAATTGCTTAAAAGAATGATAACCTGTGTTAAATCAGTGCTTTCCGTAGTGTTCGTCGAGGGTCTTGTCGTCGATACGGTCGAGCTCGGAACGGGGAAGAATGGAAAGCAGCTTCCAGCCCAAATCGAGGGTCTGATCTATCGAGCGGTTTTCGTTTTCGCCCTGGGTGAGAAATTCCTTTTCAAACCGTTTGCCGAATTCCATATAAATTTTGTCCACATCCGACAGCTCGTCTTCACCGATAACAGAGGCAAGGGATCTTGCGTCCTGAACCTTGGCGCAGGCGGCGAAAAGCTGGTTGGAAACGGCGGCGTGATCGGCCCTTGTCATATCGGCGCCGATGCCGTCCTTCATAAGACGGGAAAGGGAGGGCAGCACGCCCACGGGAGGATAGACTCCGGTGGCGTCGAGGGTGCGGTCGAGCACGATCTGCCCCTCGGTTATGTATCCGGTAAGGTCGGGAACGGGGTGGGTGATGTCGTCGTTTGGCATGGTGAGAATGGGCAGCTGGGTGACCGATCCTTTTTTGCCCTTGATCATTCCGGCACGCTCGTAAAGAGAAGCAAGGTCGGAATAAAGATATCCGGGAAAGCCGCGGCGGCTGGGGATTTCGCCCTTTGACGAGCTGAATTCGCGCAAAGCCTCGGCGTAGGCTGTCATATCGGTCATAACCACGAGAATGTGCATTCCAAGGTCAAAGGCCAGATACTCGGCGGCGGTCAGGGCAAGCTTGGGGGTCAAAATACGCTCGATGATGGGGTCGTTTGAAAGGTTTAAGAACATAACAACCCGCTTTAAAACGCCGGAAGATTCAAAGGAACGGCGGAAATATTCCGCAACGTCGTTTTTTACGCCCATTGCGGCGAAAACAACGGCAAATTCCTCGTCCTTGCCCGATTTGGACGAAAGCTTGGCCTGGCGGACGATCTGGGCCGCAAGTTCGTTATGTTTCATACCTGCGCCCGAGAAAATGGGCAGCTTTTGTCCGCGGATAAGGGTGGACATAGCGTCGATGGAGGAAATTCCGGTTTGAATGAAATTTCTCGGATATTCTCGCGAAACGGGGTTGATGGGCGAGCCGTTGACATCCCTTCTTGCGGAGGAATATATTTCTCCAAGGCCGTCTCTCGGCTTTCCCGCGCCGCTGAAAACACGGCCGAGCATTTCGGGAGCAAGAGTCATTTCCATGGGGCGGGCGGTAAAGATGAGGCGGGTATCTTTAAGTGAAATCCCCGATGTGCCTTCAAAAACCTGCACAACCGCCTTGTCTCCCGCAAGCTCGACCACACGGCCGACGCGTTCTTCGCCGGAGGCGGTGTATATTCTGACGACCTCTTCGTTTGCGACCCCTTCAACGCCCTCGAGGGCGATAAGAGAACCGCTTATTTCTTTAAGTCCGATGTGTTCGGTAATCAAAAAATCGACCTCCCTTCAGCGTTTAGAACGGTTTACGGCGGCAACCGTCTCGTCGATCTCTTTGTTGAGACGGTCGAACGCGGCGGTGTCGTTGTTGCCGATGTCGCTCTTCATTTTAAGAAGCTTTTCGAAAATGCCGGTTTCGGTAAGCCTTGCGAGAGGAATGCCCGCATCGGTGACGGTTTTGGCCTTTTCGTTGAGCTTCAGTATCGTTTTCATCATAAGGAACTGCTTTTCAAGAGGAACGTATGTATCGTCCTTATGATAGGCGTTTTGCTGCAAAAAGCCCACGCGGATGACCTTGGCGATCTCCATAATCAGCTTTTGATAATCGGGAAGAACATCCGAGCCGATGAGCTTGACTATTTCCATAAGGGAGCTTTCTTCACGCAGAATAGCCAGTATTTCGCCGCGGTATTTCATAAAGAGAGGATCAACGTTGGTATTGTACCAGTTGGAAAGATCCCCGTCGTATTCCGAATAGCTTTCCATCCAGTTGATGGCCGGATAGTGTCTTGCATAGGCAAGGCTTTTGTCCAGCGCCCAAAAGCAGCGGGTGAAGCGTTTGGTGTTCTGGGTAACCGGCTCGGAAAAATCCGAGCCCTGGGGTGAAACGGCGCCGATAACGGTTATGGAGCCTTCCTTTCCCGAAAGGGTCATAAAGTTGCCGGTACGCTCGTAAAAGGCCGAGAGGCGGGAGGGAAGATAGGCGGGATAGCCTTCCTCGGCAGGCATCTCTTCAAGACGGCCGGAAATTTCGCGAAGCGCCTCTGCCCAACGGGAGGTTGAGTCGGCCATCATGGCCACATCATATCCCATGTCGCGGTAATATTCGGCCAGGGTTATGCCCGTGTAGATAGAAGCCTCACGGGCGGCCACGGGCATGTTGGAGGTGTTGGCGATAAGCACGGTGCGGTCTCTGAGCTCCTTGCCGGTTCGCGGGTCGATAAGCCCGCCGAATTCGTCAAGCACCTGAGTCATTTCGTTTCCGCGCTCGCCGCAGCCGACATAGATTATGATGTCGGCGTCGCACCATTTTGCAAGCTGATGCTGGGTCATGGTCTTGCCGGTGCCGAAGCCTCCGGGTATTGCGGCGGCGCCTCCCTTTGCAACCGGGAAGAGGGTGTCGATAACGCGCTGACCGGTTATAAGGGGCTTATCCACCGTAAGCCGCTCCTTTGTGGGGCGGGGCTGGCGGATGGGCCAAAACTGGCAAAGGGTAAGTTTCTTTTCGTTGCCGATCTTGTCCTTAATGGTGACAATGTGGTCGTTTAATTTGTATTTACCGTTTTGAGCGGCAAAGGTAACCTCTCCCGAAAGGCCGGGAGCAAGCATAATTTTGTGTACAATGGCGGGAGTCTCGGGACAGGTGGCATATACCTGACCTTCCTCAAGATAATCGCCCGCCTTGACGGTCACGGTTACGTCCCATTCCTTTTCGGTGTTAAGGGGAGCGGTGGCATTGCCGCGCTGTATGAAGGGACCGAATTTCTCCTCGATTTCGGGAAGGGGACGTTCGATACCGTCGAATATATTTCTTAAAATTCCGGGACCGAGCACGAGAGCCAGGGGACTTCCCGAGGTAACGACCGGCTCGCCGGGGTTAAGGCCGGTGGTTACTTCGTAGACCTGAATGGTGGTGGTGTCGTCTTTAATTCCGATGACTTCTCCGACCAGCCGTTCATTGCCCACATAGACCATTTCCTGCATGGAAAAGCCCTCGGTTTCCTTAACCGTAACAACAGGACCGTTTATTCCGTAAATAACCTTTTTGTTCAAAATTTTCGCCTCCGGTAAAGGACTATTCAATGACAAGTCCCGAATTTTCCATAAACCACTTTTGCTGAGATGACAACCGTTCGTCAAGAGAGTCGTCGATCATCATTTCTCCGTCGGCCGACTTGACGATTATTCCGCCGAGTTCGATGGAGTTGTCGATGTGCAGCGTTATGGAATTGCCGAGATAGGAGCAGATTTCGGCGGCATATTTTTTGTCGGCTTCTCTTAAGATAAGCTCGGCGCACTGGCCTTCCATCTGCTGTCTTATGTTTTGAGCCGACTTGATAAGCAACTGCTTGTAATCGTCGGTTCCTGTAAAACTCTTTATTTGTTCTTTGGCCTTTTCAAAAATTTCAAGACGCACCTGCTCGCGGCGTTTAAACAGATCGGCACGAGCCTTATTTTCGGCCGCCGAGATCTTAACTCCCGCCGCCGTATTTATTTCGGAAATGCGCTGACGTTTTGTGTTGGCTATTTCCGCATCAAGTCTTGTTTTCGCCTTTTCGAGAGCGTCTTCAAGGCGTTTTTGAGCGTCACCGACCGTCTGCTCGGCCTTTGCCTTGGCGTTGTCGCTCATGGCTTTCATTATGACGTCTGTTTTTTCAGCTGACATTTTAAACACCTCAAATCTTGATTCCGATTGCCTCTCGAATGTATTTTGTTATGGAGTCGCCCGATCTGCCCGATCCGTGTCGGTCGGGAATTTCTATGACAAGGGGTTTTGCACGGTGCAGCTTGAAATCGTCGATCTGTTCTTCTGCCAGAGAAACGAGTTTTTCGGTTATAAGCACCGCACCGATCTGATCGTCGACGGTGGCGTCTTCAAGAGCCTTGACCACCCCGTCCCTGTCGTGGACGATGACCCCTTCGATACCCGCAAGGCGCATACCTAAAAGGGTGTCGTGATTGTCGCTGATAAGGGCAAAACGCATTGCCGGTACCTCCTTTCAGCCGATCTTAGGCGTTGATTATCATAAAGGAGATGATAACTCCGTAAAGTGCGAGGGTTTCGCCCAGAGCAACGAAGATAAGGGATTTACCGAAGGCCTTAGGATCCTCGGTGGTGGCGCCTATTGCGGCGGGAATGCCGGCGCCCAAAGCTATACCGCCGCCGATAGCGGCAATACCGGTACAAAGACCTGCGGCAAGATATTTAAGACCGTCGCCGTTTGAGGTAACGGCTGCAGCTGCTGCGGCAGCGTCGCCGGTGTCGGCAAAGGCGGTGACCGCTCCGGTTATGCAAAGGGCGGTTACTGCAACGAGGGTTGCGAAGTGTATTTTCATAGCCTTTGTGGGAGCTGCACCCTTTTTGTAGCAGCGCAGAGCGTTATAGATTGCAAAAAAGATGGCCACAGGGGGGATAAGGAACATTACAACAGAAAAGACAGACATTTTAACATACCTCCGAAGATTTTAATAAAGGTTTTAGGTTCAAAAGATTAATATTTAATGGGCTTGAACTCATGTCCCGAGCCCTCAAAGAAACGGTTGAACATCTCGTAAAATTCGAGACGCAGGCTTTGTACGCCCACCAGCAGCCCTTCCAGCACAAGTACGAATATGTTTCCGAAAACGACCACTATCCAGAATCCTACCGAATATTCGCCGAACATATTTGCAAGGGAGAAGAAAACGCTCATCATTCCGGCGTGGACAAGTACAAACGCGCCGACACGAAGGAAGGAAACGGTGTTGGTGACATAGGAAAGAATGGCTTCAAACAGCTCAAAGAATCCTTGGGTCATATAGCCGCCCCAGCTTTCGGGCTTCCAGTCCTCCTCGCCGTCGCAAAGCTTGATGAGGGGATCCTTAAGCCAGATGCAGGCTATGGGGATGACTATTCCCGCCAAAACAATCGGAAGGGTGGGGATGTTAAGCGAGAGGACGGCGTTTGCCGCAAGGGTTATTGCCCCTGCGTAGAAAAGCAGTCCGCAAAGGCCGTTTTCCGAAAAGAGCGCTTCGCCGATTTCCCGCTGTTTGAACTTGGAATAGATGTTGAGTATAAGCGCAAGAAGCATAAGCACGACGCCTATTCCCACGGCGCTGTAAAGGATGGTCATAATGTTGGACATTATTTCGATTGGTTTATGCTCGGGGGAGGCCACAAGCCCCAGCTTATAGTAGAGGGGATTGAATATTTCCTCGAATCCGAAGCAGGAACCGAAAACCAGTCCAAAGAAGGAACCCGCTATTCCGCAGGGAATAAGCAGCTTGCCGAGCTCCATCTTTTTGAGCTTGTACATAAAGTAGCCGACTATCGAAAGCACAAGTCCCTGACCGAAATCGGCAAACATTATGCCGAAAAGCAGGGTATATGTTATGGCCACGAAGGCGGTGGGATCGATCTCGCCGTATTTAGGCATTCCGAACATCTTTATGTAGAACTCAAAGGGACGGTGCAGAACGGTATTTTTGAGCTTTATTGGGGGAGAAAGCTTGGAAATGTTTTTGTTTTCGTTAAAGGAAACCGTTATGCCGTCCTTGCCGTCGAAAAGCTCTGTCAGCCGCTGGGCGTCGGGCTTTGGCACCCAGCCCATCATAACAAAATGATCGCCGTGACGGGAAACGTAGTTTCTCAGCTCAAATCTCGTGTTAAGCATACAGAGCTTGGAATAAAAACTTTGTATGCTTTCGGTGCGGTTTTCAAAGTATGCCTTGAAATCGGCCTTTGTTTGCTCGGCCCGCTCGGCATCTTCTGCAAGCTGTTCATTCAGCAGCTCTATGGCTTCCGAGGGAGAGTCGACGGCGCCCGGGATATATATTTTTTCAAAAAGCAGTCCCGAGAAAATTTTATCGACCTCTGCGGCGTATTCGGCAGGCACGATGTACATTCCCCAATAATAGTCGTTGTCGTGGGAGAAGGGGTAGAAGATGACGTCGGGATTGTCGGCGTATGCCACAAGCATCTTGTATCCTTCAAGGGGCAGCCGGCCGAATCTTACCGATACAAATTCCGTTTCAAAAAAGTCGTTTATAGGAATGTCTATGGTTTCAAAATGCCTCAGAATATGTATGCAGGATTTACAGTATTCCTGCTCCTTTTCTATCATAGCCAGCTCTTTTTGAAAACCGCTTATGTCCTTTTCGATCTTGTCAACCTGAGCCCTTGCCTGTTCTCCCGAAAGAGGAAGATCGTCATATTCGCCCTCGGGAACGGTAATTCCGGCAGATTTTATGAGACCGTTCAAACGATCGAGCTGAGCCTTGTAGGGATTATCCTCGCTGAGCCGGGATGCGCCGCTTATAAGCGACATATTCTCGGGATGAAAGCATCCTGCGTCACGGCAAAGGTCGAGGGTCTCATCCAGTTTTTCAAAGCTTCCGCTGACCGTTGCAAGTTCCATTTTTTCAACTGACATTATATCACCTCAAATCAAACGGGAAGAAGTTCCGTAATTTTTTCGCTGCCAAGGGAGTATCTTACCCCCTCCACAAGGGTGGTCAGGCAGTCGTATTGGTTATTTGCGAGCAGCATATATGCCGAAAGTACCGATGAGGGAGAGGTGTCAAACCGCATGGTTTTGCGGCAGATGTCTCTCACTGCCCGTCCGGCGGCAATGTCCGCCGATATGCTGTTTTTGAAGTAATCGGAATATTTCGACTGCTCTATAAAGCTGTTTACATCCTCGGCCTTTCCTTCACAAAGCTGTTCAAGCACTTTTTTCTTGAAAATGCCGTGAATGGAAAGAAGCCGCGATTTTATTTCGCCGGGCGTGGCGTCGAAATATGTCTTTTGGCGAAGTATCATCTGAAGATTCAGAAAATCGGCTTTTATTCCGAAAATCTCAACAATTTTTTCGTCCCCGTCGGATATTTCGACAACCTTTTTGCAGAAATAGTCTTCAAAGAGAAATTCCATAAGCGAAAGATCAATGGGCTGGCCATCCGCCGGACGACAAAGGGAAACCATAAGAATCATATCACGTTTTTTAATGCAGCCTAAAAGATCGTCAAAATCCTTGGCCGCCCTAAGGGCTGAAAGGTCGATATCCAAGTGCCGTTCGAGAAAATCGGGAAGGGAAGGACGGAAAAATTCCGACTTGCCGGCGTTAAGAAGCCTCGCAAAGCTCATTACAAGTTCCTTTTCGCAATCTATTATCGAAAGGCGGTAAAGCTTGGATCCTAAGGCAAAATCGAAACCGAAAAGCTCGGCAAGGTCGGTATAAAGCCGTTCCTTGAGTATTTTTTCGAGAGATTCGCGGTTTACGGCGGCATCGCTCAGATTGCCGAATCCGTCGGCATAAAAGGAATTTTCCCTTATGGAAGCGGCCAGCTCCTGAAGATTTGAAAGACCTGCCATCTGGCAAAGCCTTTCCTTTGAAAAGAACCTCCCATATCGCGCCCGCGCCTTTTGAGCGGCGGCAATTTCGGATTTTAAGTTGGCAGACATAAAGTCTACACCTCCGTTACCGCGCCGACAATGTGTTTAAGCCAATTGTCCTTTTCGGCGTTGTATTTTGCGTCTATGGCGTCAATCTGTTTTTTATACTGGTCGGCCTGATCGGAAATGCGGCGATCGGTTTCGGCCGTTTTGTTTTTTTCGTATGCTTCAAGCTCGCTGTTAAGCTTTGCATAGCGGCTGTCGTGCAGTTCTTTAACACTCTCGGCGATATGAGAATCTATTTCGTCCCGCTGTTGCTCGGCTTTTCTGACGTCTTCACGAAGGCTTTTGTCAAGCCTGAGTATAGCAGAAACATCGTTTATATTCATAAAAACCGTCTCCTACTCTGTCTTGGGGCGGTATGCTTTACCGCCGCGGTTTTAAAAACAAAATTACGTCCGTTTTGGTTTTTCGTATTTCGGCCTTCTGCCGGCAGGTCAAAACGGATGTCTGTCCGAAAAAATAGCTGAAACCGCCGGATTTGCGGCGGTTCCCCATTTTTATTGATGCTCTTCGATATAGTGGACAAGGTCGCCTACACAGCGAAGCTTTTCGACCTCTTCGTCGGGTATTTCAACATCAAAAACATCTTCAACCGACATTATGACGTCCACAAGGTCGAGGCTGTCGGCGCCGAGCTCGTCGGCCATGGACGATTCCATCGTGACCTGGCTGGGCTGAAGTTCCAACTGGGTGCAGATAATATTTCTCAACTGTTCAAAAACCATAATCGAAACCCTTTCTTAATTAACTTAATAATATCAATATGATAAACAAGCAATATATTTTTCAACTACACACGGATAATATAATTCTTTCCTTCCCGTTTGTCAACCGTTAATTTTATTTTTTTAATTTTTCTCCAAAATAACGGCTGAAAAATGATATTAAATGGCCCGAATATACATATCAAAAAGATATGACCGTTAAGCAACATCCGAACACGCCTGAAACGGCCTGATAACGGTGCTTTCCGGCTTGTCGT
>ERZ857629.4093-NODE-4093-length-11644-cov-2.701096_pt1 | contig 11644 bp, 8 predicted proteins | sample MGYA00519700_ERZ857629 | MGnify/ENA primary metagenome ERZ857629 (study PRJEB31778, sample SAMEA3449351) | human gut metagenome | biome: human gut; feature: human-associated habitat; material: faeces | place: United Kingdom | collected 2010/2012 ... | reverse complement strand
TGGCGGATGTGTACTTCCTGCGCCAGAAGGAGACTAAGGGTCTGGGTCACGCGATATGGCGCGCGAAGAGCTTCGTCGGTGACGAGCCCTTTGGCATACTGCTGGGCGACGATATAATGCTCAGCGACACACCGGTACTCAAACAGCTTGTCGACGCTGCCGAGACGAACCACTGCAGCGCTATCGCCATCAGAGAGTTCCCCGGCGAGGAGATATGCAAGTACTCCTCCGTCAAGCTCGAAGAGAAGTTGTCCGACCGCGTATACCGCATTGGCGACATGAACGAGAAGCCGACCATGGCGGAGCGCCTTTCAAACTACGCCATCATGGGGCGCTACGTCCTGACCCCGGCGATCTTCGATATCCTCGCGAACACCGCCCCCGGCCGCAACAACGAGATCCAGCTCACCGACGGTATGAAGCAGCTGTGCCATGTCGAGCCAATGTGCGCCGTGGACTTCGAGGGCCGGCGCTACGACACCGGCAACCTCAAGGGCTATCTGGAATCGATAATCGACTTTGCGCTGAAGAACGAAGAGGCCGGCGAATGGCTGCGCCAGTTCATCATCGACAAGGCGGAAATGCTGAAGTAAAGCTGCACAGTATAAAACGGATCCCCGGAACCATTGGTTCCGGGGATCTTCTGTTCTTATTCAAGCTCGAACGCACCGGTGTAGAGCTGGTAGTAGGTGCCCTTTTCCTCAAGCAGCTTTTCATGGCTGCCGCGCTCGATGATGCGTCCGTGGTCGAGCACCATGATGACGTCCGAGTTGCGCACGGTGGAGAGACGGTGGGCAATGACAAATACCGTTCTGCCCTCCATGAGCTTATCCATACCGCGCTGGACGATGGCCTCGGTGCGGGTGTCGATGGAGCTTGTGGCTTCATCGAGGATCATGACCGGGGGATCGGCGACCGCGGCGCGCGCGATGGCGATAAGCTGGCGCTGTCCCTGAGAGAGGTTCGCGCCGTTGTTGGTGAGCATGGTGTCATAGCCGTCGGGCAGGCGGCTGATGAAGTCGTCCGCACCGGCGAGGACTGCGGCCTTGCGGCACTCGTCGTCCGTCGCATCGAGGCGGCCATAGCGGATGTTGTCCATGACAGAGCCGGTGAAGAGGTTCGTGTCCTGAAGGACAAGGCCGAGGGAGCGGCGCAGGTCGGCCTTCTTTATCTTATTGACATTTATGCCGTCATAGCGGATCTTGCCGTCGGCGATGTCATAGAAGCGGTTGATGAGGTTCGTTATCGTGGTCTTGCCCGCGCCGGTCGCGCCGACAAAGGCGACCTTCTGTCCGGGCTCTGCGTAGACGCTGACGTCATGCAGCACATCCTTGCCCTCGACATAGGCAAAGTCGACGTCGGTCAGGCGCACATCGCCGCGCAGGGGAGTATAAGTCAGGCTGCCGTCGCCGTGGGGGTGCTTCCACGCCCATTTGCCGGTGCGCTCTGGCGTCTCGGTCAGACTGCCGTCCGGATTCTCGGTGACGTTCACGAGCGTGACATAGCCGTCGTCCGTCTCCGGCTTCTGATCCATCAGCGCAAAGACGCGTCCCGCGCCGGCCCCGGCCATGACGATGGAGTTTATCTGCTGGGAGAGGGTGTTGACGTTGCCGGTGAACTGCTTTGCCATATTCAGGAACGGGACAAGGATGCTGATGCTGAAGGCCTTGCCGGAAAGGCTGAGGTTCGGTGCACCCGTCAGCAGCAGTACGCCGCCGACCAGCGCAAGCACGACATAGAGGATGTTGCCGATGTTGCCGATGATCGGGCCGAGAATGCCGGCGTAGGTATGCGCCTTGAAGCTGTCGTCGCAGAGCTTGTCGTTTATGCGGTCGAAGTCCTCAATGCTCTGCTCCTCATGGCAGAAGACCTTGATTACCTTCTGGCCGTTCATCATCTCCTGCACGAAGCCCTCGGTATCGGCAACAGAGCGCTGCTGCTTCACAAAGTAGCGCGCAGAGCCGCCGCCGAAGCGCTTTGCGACGAAGAACATAAGCACTACGCCTGCAAGCAGGATGAGCGTCATCCACACGCTGAAGTACAGCATGATCGCGAGCACGACCAGCACTATCGCGCCGGACTGGATAAGCGTCGGCAGCGACTGGCTGATGAGCATACGCAGGGTGTCGATATCATTGGTGTAGTGGCTCATGATATCGCCGTGCTGATGGGTGTCGAAATAGCTGATGGGCAGATCCTGCATGTCGTCGAACATTTCGCGGCGGAGCTTGTCAAGATAGCCCTGGGTCATGTATGCCATGAGCTGGGTATAGGCCGTCATGGATATCAGCGAGAGCACATACAGCACCGCAAGCAGCGTGATGTACGGGATGATCTCAGCCTTGGCGGAAACCCAGTCACCGCTGAGGTACCACTTTTCTATTACGGCCAGCACGTTCTGCAGGAACAGCGACGGGATCGAGGACACGACCGCCGAGAACAGTATGCAGAACATTGTCAGCGGCGCCATCACTGGGTAATACTCGAACAGCTTCTTTACCGCTCTGCCGAGAGCCTTGGGGTCGGCTGCGCCCATCGCGCCGCCCTGGGGTCTGCCTTTGCGCATATTACTCATCGTCATCACCTCCGCTCGTCTGCTGTTCATAGGTCTCGCGGTATATCGGGCTGTGCGCCATAAGCTCCTCATGGGTGCCCATGTCGGCAATGCGCCCGTTGTCCATGACGATTATCATGTCCGCGTCCTGTACGGAGGCGATGCGCTGGGCAATGATGATCTTCGTCGTCTCCGGGATATATTCGCGGAAGCCCGCGCGTATCATCGCGTCGGTGCGGGTATCGACGGCGCTGGTGGAGTCGTCAAGAATGAGCATCTTCGGCTTCTTGAGCAGCGCCCTCGCGATGCAGAGACGCTGCTTCTGGCCGCCGGAGACGTTCGTGCCGCCCTGCTCGATGTGGGAATCGTAGCCGTCCGGGAAGGAGCGGACAAATTCATCTGCCTGCGCGAGCTTGCAGGCTTCGATGATCTCTTCATCGGTCGCGTCGGGGTTGCCCCAGCGCAGGTTCTCCTTGATCGTCCCGGAGAAGAGCAGGTTCTTCTGCAGCACGACCGCCACGGATGAGCGCAGCGCTTCAAGGTCGTACTCGCGCACGTCCCTGCCGCCGACGCGGACGGTGCCCTCGGTCGTGTCGTACAGGCGCGGGATGAGCTGCACCAGTGTCGACTTGCTCGAACCCGTGCCGCCGAGGATGCCAACGGTCATGCCGGAGTCGATATGCAGGTTTATCCCGGCGAGAGCAAACTTCTGCGCCTTGGAGGAGTATTTGAAGGAGACGTTTTCAAAATCGACGGAGCCGTCTTTTATCTCCGTGACCGCGTCTTCCGGGGAGGACAGGGACGGAGTTTCGTCCAGCACCTCGCAGATACGTCGCGCGGACTCGGCGGACATCGTCAGCATGACATAGACAAATGAGAGCATCATGAGCGACATGAGTATCTGGAAGCCGTAGGTCAGCATGGCGGATATCTGGCCGACGTCGATGAGCGTGCCGCCACTCGTGATGATGAGCTTCGAGCCGACGGTCAGGATGAAGATCATGTTGAAGTATATGCACAGCTGCATGAGCGGGTTGTTGAGCGCGACGACGCGTTCGGCATACGTGAAGTCCTTGCAGATATCGCGCGAGGCATGGCCGAACTTATCCTTCTCGTAGTCCTCGCGGGCAAAGCCCTTGACCACGCGCATCGCGCGCACGTTCTCTTCAATGGATTCATTGAGCCGGTCATACTTCTTGAACACCGCGCGGAACGCGGGCATGGCCGTCTTCGCGATAAGGAAAAGGCCGAACACCAGCACGGGTATGACTATCACAAAGGTCAGCGCAAGCTTGCCGCCCATGATAAACGCCATGATGACCGCGAACAGGAACATCAGCGGCGAGCGCACCGCCATACGGATAAGCATCATGAAGGTCATCTGCACGTTGCTTATATCCGTGGTCATGCGCGTCACGAGCGAGGCCGAGGAGAAGCGGTCTATATTCTCAAATGAGAAGCTCTGTATGCGCGCAAACATATCGTGCCGCAGGTTCTTCGCGTAGCCGGAGGAGGCCTTCGCGCAGGTGACCGCGGCGACCGAGCCGCAGCCGAGCGAGGCCAAAGCCATCGCCACGAGCAGCAGTCCCTGCTTCACAACGTCATGCAGCCCGGCAGCCTCCTGCCCGGCAGCGGAAAAGGCCTTTATCGCATTCACGAGATCGGCCGTGAAAAACGGGATCAGCACTTCAAAAAATACCTCGCCCGTTATAAATATCAGCGTCAGGATCGTGGGCTTTTTATATTCCCGCAGACTCTGCGCAAGCTTCTTTATCACTTTCGCATTCGCATCCTTTCTTTAAGGCGTCACCGCATTATTCGCTGCCGCCTGTATATTATACATTGCCGCCTATATATTTAAGCGCATTGTCTACCATTACATCGGTGATGGTAATGAGCTGCGCGCGCTGCTCCTCGCTCAGCCCCTCGCAGAGACTCTCGAAGGCTATCTCGTCCGCCTCGGCCATGCGTTGACTCAGCCCCTGTGCCTTCTCGGCGGAGCGGACGCATTTATAGCGCCGATCCTGCTCGCTGCGGCAGCAGCTTATATAGCCCTTTTTCTCGAGCCGCTTGAGTATCTCGGTCATGGTCGGGTGGGAGACGTGGCTGACGTTCTCAAGGTCGCGCTGGTTTATCTCGCGCGTCTCGCTTTTTTCCAGCTTGCGCAGCTCGCACAGCACAAAAAGCTGGACGCCGGTCAGCCCCTCGCCGCTCATATAGTCGTCTATCTGTTTCTTCATCGCCCGGTGGAGTATCGAGAACCGTACCCCCCGCGGCGGCGCTTCTTTCAACGTACAGCACCCCCTACGAAAATAATAAGTAGTGTACTACCTATTATATCCGCGGCAATTTTTTTGTCAATGAGCAATCGCAACAAAACACGCCAAAATGTCCGGAGACGTTTTCGGAAATGTTGACAAAGTGCCATATATCTGTTAATCTATATTGAATTTGTTATTAACAGAATGTTGACGGGAGGAGACGGCGATGACGGATTTCGGCATGCCTACTCTTATTGAAATACCTGACCTTGAGCAAAGCGCTGCGCTCTGCCGCAGGCTCGGCCTGAGGTTCATGGAGATAAACATGAGCTTTCCGCAGTACCAGCCGGAGTGTCTGGACGCGGACAGGCTGCTTGAGCTGAAGGAGAAATACGGAATATACTTCACCGTGCATATCGACGAGAGCCTTGACCCCGCCTGTGTCAATGCGGGCGTTGCGCAGGCGTATCTTGACACGATGCTAAAAACCGTGGAGCTTGCGAAAAAGGCCGGTATCCCGGTGCTGAACATGCACTTGCAGCGCGGCGTGTATGTGACGCTCCCGGAGCGGCGCACGTATATCTATGCCGAGAATCAGGACTTCTACCTCGGCAAAATGCGCGAGTTCCGTGATAAAGTTACCGAGGCGATAGGTGACAGCGCTGTGATGGTCTGCGTCGAAAACACCGACGGGGGCGACTGCTTCGCCCTGCCCTTCCTCGCCGCCGCGGCGGACACGCTGCTTGAAAGCCCCGCCTTCGGTCTGACGCTCGACGTCGGGCATGACTATCTCAACCGCAATGTCGATCAGGCCTTTATCCTCGCACGCCGGGAAAGGCTCCATCATATGCACCTGCATGACGCACTCGGAAAAAATGTCCATCTCGCACTCGGCGACGGGGAGATAGACAAGGAGTGCTTTTTGAACCTCGCCGGGGAGCAGGGCTGCCGCGTGCTGCTGGAGACGAAGACCGTTGAAGCGCTGCAGAAATCGACCGTGTGGGTGAACCACTGGCTCAACCGCGGCTGCAATTCGGACGAGATCTGGGACGTGTACGATGCGCAGCGGCAGAAAACCGGCAAGCTCCATCGGCGCGGCGAGCAGCTCGGCGACGGGGAGTTTCATCTGGTGATGCACTGCTGGATGAGAAACAGCCGCGGGGAGTATCTGCTCACCCGGCGCTGCCCGGAGAAGAGCTACGGCGGCAGATGGGAGAGTACCGGCGGTTCCGCCCTCGCGGGCGAGGACAGTCTCACTGCTGTGCTGCGCGAGGTCAGGGAAGAGACGGGACTGACGCTCGACCCGTCAAAGGGTAAGTGCCTCAGACGCTACAGCCGCGAGCATTATATCTGCGACGTCTGGCTTTTCGAGCAGGACTTCGACCTTGGCGATATCGTGCTTCAGGAGGGAGAAACCTGCGGGGCGATGTACGCGTCCCCGGAAAAGCTGCGCGAGCTCGCGGACGCGGACTGCTTTGTCCCCTTCGAGGAGCTTGAAGGCATACTGGAAATGTGAGCATATGTTAAATCTGACCGGTCAGATAGGCCGGTCAGATTTTTGTACTTGAACTTGATGAAGATAGTGGTAAAATAGTATATTAGAATAGTATGCAAAAGACTTGACTTGCAAAGGAGACACGTGCTTGAGCTTCTCTGTCATTGTTTCTGTTATAATCATCATAGTCGCTGTCTCAGCCGCCGCGTCCTTCGTCCTGCGTGATAACGAGGGGCGCATCAAGCCCGCGCTCGCGGTGCTGTCGCTGGTGCTGGCGGGATTTGCCGCAGTGCTCTGCGCCTACGGCAGCGAGAACGGCACTATCTACGCCAAGGCGGACGGTGACCCGCAGGAGACGGTGCGTCAGTTCTTTGACGCCGTATGCGCCGGGAATTATTCCGTCGCTTACGGTTGCCTTGAAAATTACGGCAGCCTTGGCCTTGAGAACTCCCCCTCGACGGAGACGGGCGAGCTTGTGTATGCAGCGCTCCGGGAGAGCTACGCTTATGAGCTTCTGGATCAGGCCGAGGTCGATAAGCTCAGCGCCCGGCAGAGGGTGAGCTTCACGTACCTGAACCTACCCGCGATGGAGGAGGACGCTGCGGCCGAGACAGAGAGCGTGCTGGAAAAGCTCGTCCGCTCCCGCCCGCGCAAGGAGGTATACGACGAGAATGACAACTATCTCCCCGCCGTCACCGACGAGGCATACAAGACCGCGATAACCAATGTGCTGAAAAATGCTGACAGCTACCGCACGGCCGCGGAGCTGACAGTAGCGCTCGACTATGTAGACGGCCGCTGGCTCATAAACGCGGACAGCGCCCTGCTCAGCGCCCTAATGGGCGGCGCGGCATGAATGAAGCGAGAGGACATTTCCCATGAGTGATAAAACCGATTACGGCTTTGACCTTGATTCCATACTGGCGGAGTTTTCGTCGGACGGCGGCGCGCAGGATACAGAGCCGCCCAAGCCGGCGCGCCCCACGAAACCTGCGGAGCCTGTAAAGACGCCCGCTCCCATACCCGACCCTGCACCGAGAACTGCGCAGCCGGTACGGCGCGCTGCCGAACCGGCGCGTCCTGCGGCTCCCGCGCCTGTCCCGGTACGGACGGAGCCGAAAAAAGCGAATGCACGAGAATTTGATTCTGACTTTTTCAGGTACAGACCCGAAGCAGAAAAGCCGCAGCGCCCGGCAAAGCCCGCCGTGCGCCGTGCGCCGGTGATACGCGAGCCGGAGCCCGAACCGGAGATAGACGAGGAAGCTGTCGTTTCCCCGTCAGTGCGTGTGCTGCTGGGCACGCTCTCGCTGCTGCTGGCAGTCGTGCTGCTGCTGTTCGTGTCGCTGAATGTCCACCCCGGCTCCGAAGCATCCAGCTCCGCCGCGAACAGTGCGAAGTCCGATCTCGTCGGCAGGCTGAATGTCTATATGAACAATGCCGCAAGCGACGCGCTCGGCGAGCTTGCGTACATCAAGAAGCAGTACACTATCGATTATTCCGCGACCTCCGCACCGAAGCCCGATGAGAGCCGGTTCGTCACCTACGGTATCGACGAGGCGGACAAGGTCATGGACGTCATAGAGCAGGCGCGCACCTTCGGCCTGCTCGACGGGCAGGATGTCATCTTTGATCCGAGCGTCGAGTTCTACTGGGATTCGGATATACGCTGCTACTGCGATGAGACCATACTCGCCATCTGCTGGAAGGAAAAGATCAACGACCGCGTCTGCTCCTTTGTCGAGGTAAAGCTTGCCGACGGCTCCCAGATCCGCCGCAAGCTCGTGAACGACACCTTCGGTTCAAATGAAAAGGCCGTAGCTTCAGAGCTGTCGAGGAGTGCGAACGCCGTCATTGCCATGAACGCCGACTATTATAAGTACCGCGACCTCGGCGTGTGCGTATATCAGGGGCAGCTGTGCCGCTATGAGACCTCGTGCGACGTGCTGTTCATCGACTCCAGCGGCGACTTCCGCATGCTCCGCGCTTCGGAGCTTGGCAGCCGCGAGGACGTCGAGCAGTATATTGCGGACAACAACATCCAGTTCAGTATGTCCTTCGGCCCGATACTTGTGCGCGACGGGGAACTCCAGCAGCTCACCGGCAGCTACGCCGGGGGCATCGGCGAGATGTACGAACAGTATTCCCGCTCCGGCATCGGCCAGTATGATAAGCTGCACTACCTTATAGCGACCGTCAACCATTCTCAGGACGGCACACCGAGGGCAACCGTCAACCAGTTTGCCGAGATACTCTACGGCAAGGGCGTGCAGAACGCCTATAACTTCGACGGCGGCCAGACCAGCGAGGTGCTCATAAACAACGAGCGCTACAACTATGTCGACTGGGACAACGAGCGCGAGGTCAGCGATATACTGTACTTCGCGACCGCGATACCCGAACAGGAGGTGGGCTGATGAATGCAATAGCCATTTCCGCCGGCAGCATCACTGTCTATTGGAGCTCGCTCATCATCGCGCTCGGCATCCTCGCCGGGCTCGTGATGGGGCTTTCGCTGTGCCGGGACGATAAGTGCCGCGCATCGGCGGTGCTCTGCTTCTACCCGCCCGCGATCCTGTTCTCCGTGTTCTTCAGCCGTCTTATCCATTGGTACAGCTATATGGAGCAGTATGCCTCCTTCGGCGCTGCCATAACGGATTACTCCGCCGGCGGCTACTGCGTCTCCGGTGTTGTACTCGGCGTACTGCTCGCAGGCGCGATAGTCCATTGGGCGGGGCTTGTCGGGCGCATCGGTTCTCTGTTCGATACAGTTCTGCCCGGCGTCATTCTGAGTGTCGCTGTCCTGCGCCTGTCGGAGAGCTTCGGCAATATCTGCCGCAGCAAGATATCAGTGACAGTCCCGCTGCTCCAGCGGCTGCCATTCGCTGTCGCCTCGACCGACTCTGCCGGGAACGTGTCGTATAAGTTTGCGACCTTCTTTGTGTCCTTCCTGCTGCTCACACTGCTGTCGCTGGTGCTTGTGCGGCTGTACGTACACCGTCGGGATGTCCCGATGCTGCGCGGCATGAGCCGCACGGGCAACGTCGCGCGGCTCGGGCTGGTGCTCTTTGCCGCAATCGAGATCGTCCTTGACAGTACGAGAAGCGACCCTGTCTCCATCCATTTCGCGTTTCTCACCATGTTCAATAAGTATGTGGGCTTCATAAGCGTGACGATGTTCGTCTGCGCGGTCTGCATCCTCTGTGTGTTCCTGCACTATTTCAAGGGCGTCAAGCGGAACGGGACAGGCCGCCCCGCCCCGCTGCTCGCGGGCTATATTGTCTCGCTCGTCGGCGTCGGCGCATCTGAGTATCTTGTGCAGCGCTTCACCGGCATGTTCCTGCTCTACCGCAGCATCCAGACGCTCTCCGCCGCGCTCATGGTTTTCGTCGTCTTCCGCTGCTACGCGCTCTGCTGTGATGAACCGGAGTATTGATCCGGCACACTGATAAAAAGAAGGAGACTGCACTATGTTCAAGACCCTCAAAATGATCGTTAAGTACAGCCGCATGAAGAAAGAGGACGATAAGCAGAGACGCCGGTATCTCAAACTATCGCGGGAGGAGCTAGAATCTCTGCCCGATGCCGCGTTGTTCGATGCGCTCACGGCGCGGACGGAGGCAAAGCTCATCAAGGCCGGAGGATTCATTGACGGTGTCGATTCCTTGTCGGACGCGGAAAAGGTGTTTTACATAGCGTCGTATTACGAGATGGAGGTCAACAACGGCGGGCTCTGCCAGTTCTTTGTTAACTCCAGCCGGATGCTTGCTCCGCAGCTGCCCGGCTGCCTTAGGGAGATCGGAGCCGATGAGCATGCAAAGCTGTTCGAGACATTTGTTGCGGACAACGGAATTGACGTTAATGAGCTGTCCTCGTTTGCTGTCAACAGTTACGAGGAATACGAAGCGCGGTGCGAGAGCTATCCTTTTGATGACTTTGACGACAAGTTTTATGAGCTTGACGCGATCACCGATCTGCTCACGCCGTATGCAAGGGAGCATATCTCGGAGTTCTGATCTCAGCGCACGGAAGTAAGCTCTGCACGGAATACTTTCCCGAACAATGCCCGGCCATAGACCGGGCGTTGTTCGGAAGCCGGAAACAAATGTCGAAATAAAAATCCGGATTATTTTATTTTCCGTATTGACTTTGTATGTTCATTGTGCTAATATATACAAGCTAAAGAAATATCGCGGGGTAGAGCAGCTGGTAGCTCGTCGGGCTCATAACCCGGAGGTCGTTGGTTCAAATCCTTCCCCCGCAACCACTATTTCCAACAACGTGTTTAATGTACTCTGTATATTGAACACGTTGTTATTTTTATCCCCTGAAACATCAATGCGCTTGATAAGCAGCTTTACGGCCTTTTCATCGGGGTTGTTCTTCAAAGCATTTAGCCATTGCCGGATAGTATCAACCGTGTAATCTTCGGGCGGCTCCGTCGCTTCCAACGCCTTTATTTCGTCCTTGATCTCCGTCATACGTTGGCCAATATCGGAAACAACATCAGACGGCAGCACACCGGAGGACAGATTTTTCAGCAGCGTGTCATATTCTTTTTGCTTCTCGGCTATTCTTGCGTTCAGAACGTCATAGAATGCCGTCAGGCGGTTTTTGCTGTCGCTCTGGTATCTGCGCATGGCTGCGGTTATAAGCGTCTGGTTAGGCTCTGAAAGCAGCTCATGCAGGTATTTAATAGCGGCGCTATCCACATCCGACATAAGCACTGTAGGCCGTCCGCAATGCTTGGAGCAGACATAGCGGTAATAGGTGTGTCCGCTGCGTGTACCCTTGTAAACATGCATCTTTGCCCCGCAAGAGCAATAGACAAGGCCGGAACACATATAGTCAGCCTTGCGGCCTGCGTTCTTTCTGCTGTTCATTATCGCTTGTACCTCCTCAAATTGTGCCTTTGTGATGATTGCCGGGAAAGCGTCATCTATCCGTATGGCTCCGGGCTTCTGGCGCCGCTGGGCGCGTTCTGCGGCCTCCTGCGGCGTGTACAGATATACGCCGGTATATTTCTCATTCCGAAGCATTTCATAAATCTGCGTGTATCTGATGGGCTTCCCGCGCTTGCCAGTGATCCCGGCCGCGTCCAGCTCCGCTATTATATCCTTGAATCCCGCTCCCTCCTGTGCAGCAGTGAAGATACGGCGCACATAGGCCGCTTCAAGCTCGTTGATAACATACTGCTGATTTACCACATCATAACCGAATGGAGCATAGCCGCCGTTGTGCAAGCCCTTCAGGGCGGTTTCCCGATGTCCCTTCTGCACTTCCGCTGACAGGTTGTCCAGATAGTATTCGGACATCGACCACATAAGCGCCCGCATG
>ERZ857629.4089-NODE-4089-length-11652-cov-2.907390_pt1 | contig 11652 bp, 11 predicted proteins | sample MGYA00519700_ERZ857629 | MGnify/ENA primary metagenome ERZ857629 (study PRJEB31778, sample SAMEA3449351) | human gut metagenome | biome: human gut; feature: human-associated habitat; material: faeces | place: United Kingdom | collected 2010/2012 ... | reverse complement strand
ACGAAGAGCCAGCGGGAAAACGGCAGGTCCCGACATTCCGCCGGTAACATTCTTTATGATGGGCTTTCTTGTTTTAAGGTCTATTCTCATGCCCATAGGGGTGTTTATAAGGCTCACTCCGTCGGCACCGCCCGCCTCGCAGGCTTTGGCAATTTCGGCAATATCGGTGACGTTGGGCGAAAGCTTCATAATTATCGGCTTTTTGACCTCTTTTTTGACCGCCGCCGTAACCTGCTCGGCAGAAGCTGCGCAGGTTCCGAAGGACATTCCGCCCCCGTGGATATTGGGGCAGCTTATATTTATCTCAAGAAAATCCACCTGATCGCATTTGTCCAGTCTGCTTGCCACATAAACATATTCCTCAAGGGAAAAGCCGCTGATGTTGGCCATAACTCCTTTGTGAAATACCTTTTTAAGCTTGGGCAGTTCCTCGGATATCACCTTGTCCACACCGGGATTCTGAAGTCCCACGGCGTTGAGCACGCAGGAAGGGCACTCGGCCGTGCGGGGTGTGGGGTTGCCGAATCGGGGTTCCTTTGTGGTTCCCTTAAAAGAAAATGTCCCGAGACAGTTTATATCGTAAAGCTCGGCAAACTCATATCCGTATCCAAAGGAGCCGCTTGCCGGTATTATAGGATTATCGAGGGTTTTCCCGCAAAGATTTACCTTTAAATCTACCATATTATCTCCTCCCTGAAAAGCACCGGGCCTTCCCTGCAAATTCGTTTGTTTCCGGTCAGCGTCTTGCAGCTGCACCCCATACAGGCGCCGAAGCCGCAGCCCATTCTCTGTTCAAAGCTCAGCTGTCCCGATATGCCTTTATCTATTGTGCTTTCAAGCGCCTTAAACATCGGTTCCGGCCCGCAGGTAAAGAAATAATCAAAGTCGATGTCCTTTATCGCATCGGTAACAAAGCCCTTTATTCCGTAGCTTCCGTCGGCCGTGCATATAAGCACCCTGTCGGCGATTTCCTTAAATTCTTCCTCGAAAAATATTTCTTTTTCAGAATTAAATCCCAGTATTACCGAAACCCGCTTGCCCTGATTTTTAAGCTCCTTTGAAAGTTTGTAAAGAGGCGGAACCCCCCCCCCGCCGCCGATAAGCACCGGCTTTTCGGTCTTTACGGTCAGATCATATCCGTTGCCGAGCCCTGTGAGAATGTCAAGCTGTTCTCCCTTCTCCATTGCGCTCATTTTTTCGGTGCCCTTGCCGACAACCTTATAGATGATGAGCAGCTCCTCGGCCGTATAGTCGCAAACCGAAATGGGGCGGCGCAGGAAAAATCCGTCCAGCTTGATGTTAACAAACTGACCCGCCTTTTTTATGGCCGATGTATCTCCCGAAAGCCGCATTTTATAAACGCTTTGGGCGATTTTTTCGTTTTGGGTTATGCTAAAAAGTCCCTGTTTCATAATGTCCCCTTTTCATAAACGGTTTTGCCGTCGCAAACCGTCAGCAAATTTTCTCCGAAAACCTTGGCCCCGTCAAAGGGCGTGGATTTTCCCATGGAAACAAAGCTTTCGGAATCAACGGTGTATTCCGAGTTTATATCGAAAATCGCAAAATCCAGTCCGAAAGGAATATCAAATCTCTTTCGCGGATTTATGCACATAAGCTCGACGGTCCTTTGAACCGTAATTATATTATTTCTCACAAGGTGGGTAAATATCAACGGAAAAGCAATTTCAATTCCCGATATGCCCATAAGACTTTTTTCAAGGCCGCGGGATTTTTCTTCTTTTGTGTGGGGCGCGTGATCGGTGGCAATCATATCGATGGTACCGTCGACAATGCCGTCGATAAGCGCCTTTTTGTCCTGCTCGCTTCTTAAGGGAGGATTCATTTTAAACCGTCCGTCCTCTTTAAGGTCTTTTTCGCAAAGGCAGAGATAGTGCGGCGCCGTCTCACAGGTAACATTTACACCCCGTTTTTTCGCCCGTCTTATAAGCTCGACGCTCTCCTTTGCCGAAATGTGACAGACATGGTATTTACATCCTGTTTTTTCGCAAAGTTCAAGATCTCTTTTTATCATGGCATATTCGCTTTCGGAGGATATGCCTCTGTGGCCGTGTTCTTTTGCATAGCTTCCGTCGTGGATATATCCCGAAAAGAGCAGGCCTTCGTCCTCGCAGTGAGCCGACAGCACCCTGCCGAGGCTCTTCGCTTTAAGCATGGCCTTTTCCATCATCTCGGCCGACTGAACGCCCTTTCCGTCGTCGGAAAATCCGCAGACAAAGGGAGACAGCTCATCCATATCCGAAAGCTCCCCGCCCTTTTCCCCTTTTGTGATTGTGCCGAAGGGATAAACGTTAATAACGGCATCTTTTTCTATAATGCCCAGCTGCACATCAAGATGCTCCTTGCTGTCGGGAGCGGGATCTAAGTTCGGCATGGTGCAAACGGCGGTATATCCTCCCTTTGCCGCCGCCAAAGAGCCGCTTTTTATCGTCTCTTTATAAGAAAAACCCGGCTCTCTGAAATGCACGTGAGCATCACAGAGTCCGGGAATTATCAAACAATTGGAAAAGCGACGGTAAAGCCCCTTTTCAGCGGCATATTCTGCAAAAAATATTTTAAATTCGTCATAATTTTTAAAAGAGAATTTTTTCATATTACAAAACCCCGTAATCTTTCCGGTATCACGTACCGATTTAAAAACCACTGTCGGTATTATAGCAAATTCCGCCTGCTTTGTCAATGGGTCGGGCGGGGCGGTTTTTGCATTTTTCTTCCGCACTACGGTGTACATAATGCCGTCAATCTTATAAAGGTGGTGTCACAAAGGCTATGATTTCATTCCTACCGCTGAGGCCGTCTCAGCACAGCCAAGGCCGGAGGGAGCGGCATCCCGCGCATTCTTGCCGCTTATTACAAGATCTCCTTAAATCTCACACTTGTCTTTTTACGGCAGCCTCCCTCGGTTGGGCAAAAGCAACCGATGTTCAACCACCGATTGCTTTTACTGAATGCCTCAGCGGCTCGCAGACTCATGCAAACATTTTATCATTCAATTATTTTTTGCTCTTTTTGGCCTTTCTATCAAAAAACTCCTGCAAAAATTCAAAAAAGTCAACCACCGCACGGTTGTCCAGTTTGTTATCCTTGCATTTAAAAATAATTTCTCTTTGGCAAACAGGCTCCTCTATTTCAAGAAGCACGGCACTGCCCTTTTGAAGATTTCCCCATGAAAATTCCGGCCAAAAGCATATTCCCATATTGGAACACACCATATTTTTAACTGCAGCGGGATTGTCGCTTTCAAAAATGATTCTCGGTTCAAATCCCGCCTGTCGGCAAAACTTGTCGCATATCCACCTTAGCTGCTTAGAACCCATAAGGCTGATAAATCCGTCCTTTTCCACTTCCGAAAGCTTTATTTTTTCCCTCTCAGCAAAACGGTGCTCGGCCGGCACGGCCAAAAATATCTTTTCAATAAGCTCAAAACGGGTTTTGGAATTATAAAGCTCCTCGGATTTGACCCTTTCGGTGGTTACCGAAATGTCGTAAAGCTTGGATTCATCGTTTTGCATAAGCTGAAAATTGATTTTCGGATGCTTGCGGCGGTATTCGATTATGGCATCGGTTATGAGGGTTGAAGCGGCAAGCACCTTTAAATGTATGGTGGCGTTTTCCCTGTCGGTCATGGACTTAATCTCCTCGGGCAGATCATCTATTTCGGATATTATACCGCCAAGCTTTTCTTTAAGATATTTCCCGTATTCGGTAAGCACGATATTTCTGCCCTTCGAAGAAAAAAGCGGCACTCCAAGCTCCTGTTCAAGGTTGTGTATTGCCTTGGAAAGAGCCGGCTGAGCGATGTGCAGACGCTCGGCACTTCTGGTGACGTGCTGTGTGGAAGCAACATCTAAAAAATATCTCATTTGATTTATTTCCATTTGTTTTTTCCCCTTTTTCACGCATTTTTTGATTACTTATTTGTTAAATCAAAACAAAAATTTATACTATTGTTTTTCAGCTTTGTATCTACTGCACTCATATAACTTAAAGTTATTGATTTGATATAAATTATATATTAGACATTATGATTTGTCAATGCTATACTGCATACAGAAACAAAAAGTTAAACAAATTATGAGGTGCGGAAAATGTCTGAATTATTAGAAGCTGCAATGTTAATATGCTTTGGTTGCTCTTGGCCCCTTTCGGTATACAAGAACTACAAAGCCAAAACCGCTAAGAATATGAGCCTGTGGTTCATCCTGCTTATCATCACCGGTTATGTCGCCGGAATCACTGCTAAGATTATCACCGGGCATGTGAATTATGTCCTTGCCGTATACATTCTCAATCTCGTAGTTGTATCGGCCAACCTTGTGGTTTACTTCATTAACAAAAGCTACGACCACAAAGAAGAGCACGGATCTGTTGTCTGCGCCGTTAAATGCCATTCCGCGAACTGATATATATTTTTTTCTTCTCACAAACCGAAAATCGTCTGAGCCAAAAAGCTCAGGCGATTTTCGGTTTTTTATTTTAGACGGTCTAACATAACGAGTATTGTTTTTCCGTTCTGTCGCTGCCCACTGGCAAATAAAACCAACCTAAGTGTCTGCACAAAATCCGGCCGAAGCCCTGTGGCTTCGGCCGGATTTTGCTCTGTGCTTTTACATAGTGCCCGATAAGACACCTGATATAAATAAACGGCTTTTGCCGGGCCTGCTCTTATTTACTTTTTGTTTTTCTCAAAATCATAGGGCTTGTAATCGTAATAAATGTGCTCGACCTTGGCATTTTTGCCGTCGGCTGTAATAAGTGTGCCGCCCACGTGATCGATACGATAGCTGTTGTGGAGACCCGTTTTAAGTCCGAAGGTATACCGCATATTCCCGTCAAGCAGGCTGAAGCTGTTTTCGTGCTCGTGGCCGAAGAACATACCCTTTGTGCCGACCTTTCTTGCCATATCGTCAAAAGAATGATCGGTATCTATGGGCACGGTATCTTCAAAATTATCCATGGCGCCGAAATCGCCTTCCCCCTGTTTTTCAAGACGGCTGCTTTCCTTTCCGTAGCGCTCGACATAAAGCTCCATAGCTTTGCTCGGCGCAATGTGGAAAAATGCAAGGGAGAGAAGGTTGTCGTCCCCGTAAAACTCCTTGGCATTTTTAACCGTCTGCTCATACCACTCTGTTTGATCGGGGAAAATGCCTTCCCGCTGCTCGATTATGTCGATGTCGGGATTGTCGGCCATCATTCCCTCGCCTAAAGTGCCGGGATTGTTGAAAACGTGGCATCCGTTGGTATCAAGCATCATAAGCAGCGCCTCGACCCTGTCTTTTCCCTTGACCGCCACGCTGAAATTACAGTTTCCTGTGACATTTCCTCTTGCAAAAACACAGTACTCAGCCTGTTCAAACTGTGCACACTGCCATCTGACTCCCTTGGCGCTTTCGTTGTCGTGGTTGCCGAAAACGGGAATCCAGGGAATTTTATATTTTTCCATTTCGGCAATAAATCTTAAAAAAAGAGCTCCGCTGTCATCGGTTTCGCCATACACGATGTCGCCGGTAACGGTTATTATGTCGGGCTTTACCCGTTCGACCACCTCGTTCATCAGGTCGTATACACGATAGTCGTCGTCAAAGATACCGTCGCCGAAATAGCAGCCTTTTATCTGGTCGTAGCGTATTTTTGTGCGGGTGGTGTCGATGTCGGTGATTTGGGGGTCGGTGAATTGCAATATTCTTACCGGCCGGTCCTCACAAAGCTCAATTTCAAAATCGGTTGCCTTTCCCTTTGTTATCTTCAAACTCATTTTAAATCCCTCCGATGGATATACCTGTTATTTGTGGTACTCGGTATATTTTTCATAGGCTTTTTCGTTCTTTTTATAGTCTCCTGCGGCTATGACAGCGAAAAATGCCGACGGTAAAACAATGCACGCAACGGCAAACAATGCCTTATATTTTTCAAACGATACGAAAATCCTCGGGGCAAATGATTTCGTTAAAAATAAAGCGAAAAATATAATGCATCCGAGAATTACTCCCTTTAACACCTCGACGAAAATGTATCTTCCTTTTCCGGCCTTGCGCTTTTGCTCCCATCTGACCAGGTCGGGGAAGTCCATGCCGTCCACGGTATAAGGTGAATTATTTTTAACCGAAACGCCGTTTACAAAGCAGTTATAATCATACTCGCCGTCATTTTTCATAATGGTTATTATGACCTCGGCACCGTCCACCGGGAATTTAAACTTTGATCCGCGGAAAACCATCGAGCCTGCAGCATTTACCGTCTCTCCATCGACAAAAAAATCCGCGTCGCCTATTTCCTCGTTGTGATTTATATCGATTTTGTGTATCTTGCCGTTTACCTCGATATTGATATAAAGCTCGTTCTTTTCCATTTTTACATCTCCTTTTTTATGCGTGCCGTAAAGCATATTGTTTGTCGGCCGCTCTTTTAAAAGCGTTTTCTAAGCCGCCCTTTTTGCCCTTAATACATTGGCCGCAATATAGGCCGCAAGAAGCACCGAAACGGATATGCAAAGCACGGCGTACATGGCGCCGGTCTTTACCTCGTTCGAAAAAAAGTATATATTGCAATCAACCGAATTTTTTATGCTCTCCACAATCTCTGCGGGAAATCCAATCTTCTTCATTTCTCTGAAAACCCCCGCCATAGCGTGGTTTCTCAAAAGGCTGGTGCCGTATGTGCCGGGAAGAAAGGACATAAATTTTTGAAGCGGATCGGAAAAATTCGAAATGGGCATGTATGCTCCGCACAAAAATCCATATCCCGCGCTTACAATCGTTCCCACGGCCGAAGCCTGTCCCTGGGTTTTAAGGAAAAAGTGAATAAAGGATGAAAGAGCCACACCGAAAAGTGACAGCAGCACCACATCAAGTATCAAGGCTGCCGTATCCCCCGCGCTCATATACCAGCCAACCTTGGCAAGATACAAAAAGCAAAGACCGGTTGCTGCAAAGTTGACAATAAGGGTGGAAAGTGTGCAGGCAGTAAAATAAGAGGCCGCAATAACGGGGCGTTTCACGGGTGTAACGGTTAAATCGCTTATGGTGCCGTTTGCCCTGTCCTGAACCATAAGTATGTTGGAGCAAAAGGCCACGGTAACGCAGGACACCGCCAAAAGAGAGGATATAAGCTGACCGCCTACTGTTGCGTCCACAAGAGATTCTCCGCTTAAAAGACCGGGTGGAAGAGCCGAAAGGAAGCTTTTCTTATAGATATTTCCGAGGAAGGTCACGAAAAGCACAAGCAAAACAGCAGGGGTTATGAGAGAAACAAAGAAAAGCCCCTTGTCCTTAAAATACAGCCGCATATTGCGGAGTGTCAGTGCGCCAAGCTGCTTCATTTGTCCGTCCCTCCCGTCAGTTTCTTGCCGGTTACCGCAAGAAAAACATCGTCCATTTTCCCCTTTGTTATTTCATAATCCTTAAAAATGTCGGGGTGAGAAATAATAAGCTCGGTTGCGGCGGCAGTGTTTTCCACCTCTACCCTAAAGGCGTCGCGTATTTCGGTAAACGGGCGGCCGAGTTTTTCAACATCCTGTTTTTTTGCGCCGTATATGGTTATAAAATCACCGGTGTATGTATTTTTAAGCGAAAGCGGCGTGCCCTTTGCCGAGATCTTTCCGCTATCCAAAATGACAATATAATCGGCATCGGCAGCCTCCTCCATATAGTGAGTGGTTAAAAACACCGTAGTCTTTTTTGTGTTTCTCAGGCTCGTAACCGCATCCCACAAAAGCTTTCTGGTTTGCGGGTCAAGGCCGGTGGTCGGCTCGTCTAATATAAGTATTTCAGGCTCGTGAAGCAGCGCCCGTGCAATATCGGCCCTTCTTCTCTGTCCGCCCGAAAGCTTTGCAACCGCCCGATCAAGAATGTCCGAAAGCTTAAAAAGCTTGCAAAGTTCAGAAAGCCGCATTTCAAAATCATTTCCGGTTATTCCGTAAAGTGCGGCGCGGCTTTGAAGGTTTTGCCTTACCGTAAGAGGCTTATCAAGCAGGGAATTTTGAAAAACCACGCCAAGCTTTCTTGCTATCTTGTCAAGGCCCTTTTCCACACTTTCTCCGCCGACTGTAACCTCGCCGCTGTCTTTTTTAAGCTGGCCGCAGATTATAGAAATGGTGGTGGATTTTCCGGCACCGTTAACCCCCAAAAAGGCAAAAAGCTCTCCCTTTTTCACCGAAAAGGACAGATCGTTTACCGCCTTCAGCTCACCGAAGAATTTATTAAGGTGTTCGATTTTTATAACTTCTTCATTCTCCATTTTATCAACGCCTTTCAAAAAGGTTGTTGTTTTTACTCATCTTTGTCGTTACCATAGGATTCCCGGGAGGCTTCGATCCCGCACAGCCTTTTTTCAATCTTTTTTTGGTTTTCAAGAACCAGGTCAAGCTTTTTATGAAGATCATCGATTATAAGCTCATTTTTGAGATTTATTTTATAGTCGTTTTCGGCCCGCCTTCTATCCTTTGCCTCCTGGCGGTTTTGGCTCATCATTATAAGAGGTGCCTGCACCGCAGCAATGCACGAAAGCACAAGATTGAGCAGAATGAAAGGATAGGCGTCAAAAGCCTTTTGAGCCAGCACAACATTGAGAACCATCCATATGACCATGACGGCGATAAAGCTGAAAATAAACGCCCAGCTCCCTGCAAATTTTGCCACCGCATCGGCGGCGCGCTGTCCGAAAGAGGTTTTTTCTCCGTCACTGTCCTTTTCGGTCATTTCGGTCATTATAAGCTTATGGATAAGCTCCTCGTCGGTAAATTCCCTGTCGGTTATGTCAAGAAGCTCTTTTATAATTTTGTTTCTCTCTTTTGATTTTTTCATATTTTTGCCTTCCCGCCCGTCATCAAAAATTCAATGTCAATCGGTCTATCGCACCGCAAAGAATCTTTTCAGTGTCGTTTCCGTCGATGTCAAGACCTTGAGCGCTTATAAAACAAGCGTCATCTATTTCAAAAAAGGCTTTGCAAAGTCCCTTCACATAATCGAATCCAAAGTTCATCTCTCCGATGTATCCTCCCGATGTGGTGACATAAATAAGCCTCTTGGCCTTGCAAAGTGAATGGGGCAGGCCGTCCTCACCATAATGAAAGGTCAACCCGCAGACGCACACCGCCTCGAAATATGCCTTTAAAACCGCCGGAAAGCTCAGATCCCAATATGGTGCGGCCACAATAATGGTATCGGCCGACGAAAACTCCTTGGCAAGTTCAAAAAACGAGCCGTCAAAACCCGTATCACCGCCGGTTTCTCTCGTTTCAAGGCCGCTTTTGTCAAGCGGAGCAACAGGAAAGCGGGAAAGATCCCGTTCAACAACATTTATTTTAAAAGCTTCTCCGGCAAGCGATTTTTCCCCGGCCGTTTCTTTCCCTACCGTTCTTTCAAAGATATATTGTTTCAAAGCAGCGTCGGCAAGTCTCTTGGTTCTCGAATTTTCTCTTAAACAGGAATTTATAAGAAGAATTGTTTCCATTTTTATTTACCTTTCGATAAAATTGGTGCAGTGTTTTCATTTTCAAACAGGTGCGAAGCCTCACCCCGCGCCATTCCCACAGACCTTTACAATGCAGTTTGCAAAGATATTCCGTAAAAGCCCGATAGCCACTTCACACCGACATCCGGCAGGTCAAATTCCACTGCCAATTTCAGCTTTTTTAAAAAAGAGATTAGCTCACCGTTTGCTTGACCGAAAAGCTTCCGTCGGGCTCGATTTCCGCCGCTGAACTATAAAAGGCCTTTGCTGCGAGTATAAGGCTTAAAGCGTCCTTTGATGAGCAGGTCTCAACCGGCGAATGCATAGCAAACTGAGCCGCTCCGATGTCGGCCGTACAAAGTGACACCTGACGGGTCGAAAGATTGCCGAGGGTGCAGCCCCCGGCCACATCCGAATGATTGGTAAACACCTGAAAGGGTACGCCGTTTTGCTCAAGTATCGTCTTAAACACCGCCGCCGAAAGTCCGTCGGTGGTATATTTCTGATTGGCCGAATATTTTAAAAGCACGCCGCCGCCCATAACCGGCCTGTTGGTTGGGTCAGCCTTTTCGGTGTAGTTTGGATGAAGGGCATGACCGTTGTCTGCCGAAAGGGCAAAGCTCTTTGAAAGGTCGCGGTAAAGCTGATTCTCATCAAACCCTAAAGCGGAATTTATACGTTTGAGGGTGAGAATCAAAAAATCCGAAAGTGCGCCCTGGCGGGAAGAACTTCCCACTTCCTCATTATCAAAAAGGGTGTAAAGGGATATTCTGCTGTCGTTTTCACTTTGCAAAAATCCCCGAAGTCCCGTATATACGCAAAGCAGATCGTCTATCCTCGGAGCCGAAAAGAATTCATCCTTTTGCCCCCATACTTTAGCCTTTTCGGTGGGATAAATGAACAGATCATATGAAAGAATATCTTCCCTTTTTGCAAAAAGCGCATCGGCCAAAATTCCGTTTAAGCAAAAATCCTTGTCGAGGGAAGCAAGAGGGCAAAGCTCCTTTTGAACCTTCACCTTTTCATAGGCCTCTCCCGCAGACATCATATGAGGCGCAAGGCTCGGAATGCAAAGCATATCCCTGCGGAAGTTGACCAGGCGGGCCTTTACTCCGTCCTCACTCTTTACAAAAACCCTTCCCGAAATTGAAAGGGGCCGATCAAACCAGCGGTATACAACCCCGCCGCCGTAAAACTCCACGTTAAGGGTGGTGTATGCCCCTTCGCACGCCCGCTCGGGATTTTCCTTTATCTTAAATGTGGGGGAATCGCTATGGCAGCAAAAGATGTTATATCCCCCGGCCCGAGCCTTGGGAATTTTAAAAGCAATAAGAGACGAGCCGTTTCGGGAAAGAAAATAGTTTTTGCCCCGTTCTATTTTAAAATCGTCCTTTTCAAAAATCTCGGCAAAGCCGTTTTTCCTGAGACTGCGCTTAACGTTTTCGACGGTATGAAACGGATCCGGGCTGCCGTCAATAAACTCGCAAAGCCCTTCCATTTCGGTGTTAAACTCGATTTTTTCCAAATCGACCGTCCCCTTTCTTTTGCCGATTCAAGTCCAAGCAAACACAATGAAATACATTTTATTCATTTTATTATATTTTCACCCTTTAGTCAAGTGCTACACGGCAGAATAAACCGACAACATCCGGCCACGCATATCTTAAATCCGTCAAATCCCGCAGCGCTGTCCATTTCGTCCCCTTACACTTGTTTTCCGATCCATTAAACCATACTTTCACGGTCGGCAAGCTTAATACCGCGCGAAGAAAAAGCGCTTGAATTTTCAGAGTGTTTAACATCAGCGTTTAACGGTCAACCGTAGTGTATATCAAAGACCGAGTAAAAATCAAAACAGCCGACAAAACGCCGCACATTGCAGAGCAAATGCAAAAAACGCCAAGGCGTTGGACGGCAGCGCTCAACAGTTAATCTAATTGCAGCCTTCTTAATACAACACAGTCGCAGCAGAATACAGACCATAAAAGCCGCAATCTGCAAGGTTTATCGGGCGAAGAAATGAGCAGCTTAAATTTTTTTTGAAAAAATCGGATTTTAATAGTGATTTTTTTAAAAAAGTGTGATATAATCATTTAGCCGAAAAATTCCGGCAAATAAAAACAACTATTTCCGCCCGTAGCGAAGCTGGATATCGCAGCAGATTCCGATTCTGAAGGCCGGGGG
>ERZ857629.4087-NODE-4087-length-11658-cov-10.427562_pt1 | contig 11658 bp, 10 predicted proteins | sample MGYA00519700_ERZ857629 | MGnify/ENA primary metagenome ERZ857629 (study PRJEB31778, sample SAMEA3449351) | human gut metagenome | biome: human gut; feature: human-associated habitat; material: faeces | place: United Kingdom | collected 2010/2012 ... | reverse complement strand
AAAGAATCGCAAAGCAGCGTGATTTGATCGAAGCCCTCAAGAAGTATAAAAGAGGTGTCAATAACCAGATACTCTCTCAGATTGACAATAGCTATAATTGCAGACTTGGCTCGGTATGTGAAATTGTCGGTGGAGGAACACCTGACACTCTTCATACAGAATATTGGGGAAATACAGTGGAATGGTTCACCCCCTCTGAGATTGGTAAAACAAAATATGTCAACAACAGTGTTCGCAAATTAAGTGATATTGGCTTGGATAACTCATCTGCAAAACTGCTTCCCATCGGAACGGTTTTATTGACAACCCGTGCTACCTTGGGAGAGATGTCCATTGCAAAACGAGAGTGCAGCACCAATCAGGGCTTTCAGTCGTTGATTCCTCACACGGATAGAGTTTCATCTGAGTATCTGTATTATATGCAAATCATCATTAAGCCATGGTGCGAAAAGTATGCTTCCGGCAACACATTCCGAGAAATAAGCAAGTCTGCTCTGTCAGATTGCATCATCCCTATCCCAGATAGAGCAAGGCAGGAACAGATAGTGAAGCTGTTGAGTTCCATTGACCTGATAATAGGCGGAGCAGAAAGCATATCAATGTCTCTATCTAAGATACGCCATGGCTTGATGCAGCAGCTCTTTATATGAAAAGTTGCTGCATCAGTCCAGATTTAAGCAGTGTGAGACTTTGTGCATACTTTTCGTGTACTTCAATGATACTATCCAGAGCTTCAAGTCTTTGAGTTAAGCTAACTTGGGTTGTGAGAGAAACCAATGGCATTTTTATCTTTTTCAGTTGTCCTCCCGTCACAAGAGGCTGACCAGATCCGAATATCAATCTATGTAGATTGTAGTATTCCAAGAAGAAAGCAAGGAACTTCGCTTGAACCAGATTCTCTTTAACGCGAATCACCAGCGTATTATCTGTTACTGCACACTGCCCAGAGAAATAGTTGACCTTTCCGGCATTTGCCCCAACACGCGCTATTAAAACAATGTCTCCGTCGAACTCGATGATATTTGTTTTACCTACAACACCGGTTGAGCCAAATAAAGGGAAAATGCCGTCTGCATTAGACGATGTTGTCCGTCCAGAGGATATTGATTCGCACAACTCGGATAGTGGTATTTGCTGCTTTGCCCCACTTGTGATTTTCTCAAAAACCAGTTTGTTCAATCCTCTTTTATACTTCTTGAGGTTATCAATGACCTCCTGCTGTTTACGCATCCGACAGTCGAGCAGATGGAGCAGTTCTACTATCTTTTCCTGCTCCGGATAAGAGGCGGGAGCAGAAATAAGTGTATTTCCGATATTGCTCTTGCTAACAGATAAAACCTTGACTCCCTGCATTAACGGAATAAGCTGCTTGTGATAATAAGGTGAGTTCATATAGTAGCCAAGGAACATTGGTGCATAGGCAATCCGCGGATGGCATGGTATGGTATGCAATCCTGCTTCTATTTTGGCATTTTTTGTGTTTGTGATTTCAGTGCATTTGCCTACCGTTTCGTCTTCGGCAGTATCGGCAATGATGACATCACCATCGCTTAAATAGCATTGCTTTTTGCTTTCTTTTCCAGCGGCAATATATGGGATTTCATCTGATTCGACATCCAGAATTGAGCCATATTTGATGAGAACATCGCCATAATGAACATTCAAGACATCACCGCAAGAGGCAAGGTCTGCCCTCGACAGCGTATTGTTTGGAAGAAGCGAAAAGATCTCGTCAAATATATTTGTCTTCCACGGCTCATCGAAGCCCGGAAACCGGAGTTTCGGACGCTTCTCAAGACCGTTACTTGAGGAATATACTGCCCTGATTATCCCTCCAACGGATAATGTTCGTGGAGGTGGTCAATATGACTAACAATACACAATTCAAGACGCTTGTGAACACTTGGCTAAATCAAAAGCAGCCAATGATCACGCCGTCAACCCATGCCAGCTTTACGCTGATTGCCGAAAATCATCTTATTCCATACTTCGGCAAGCGTAAGATCGGCAGCATCACCGAAACGGACATCCAGCGCTACATTTCGTATCTCCATGATGCCGGTAGGTTGGACAAGACCGGAGGACTAACGGTAAAGACCATCCGAGATGTGATCCTCGTTCTCAGACTTTCAATGGAGTTTGCGTACAAAGAAAGGGCGATTCCGCTGCTGAACTGGGATCTCATCGAGTACCCGAAGGAACTTGGCATTAAGAAAGTAGTTTCTCTTTCAAAGGATCAGGAGCAAGCTCTGATTCAGTGTATCTACATGAACTTAAACAGGAAGACTGCTGGCATTCTCATTGCACTCTTTACCGGAGTACGCATTGGAGAACTCTGCGGATTGCAGATGAAGGACATCTCGTTGACAGATAAGACCATCAGCATCAATAAGACCGTCCAGCGCATCTATGACAAGAAGAAGGGCGAGTCCTATCTTCACATCGGACCTCCCAAAACGAAAACTTCTGCAAGGACGATCCCTGTTCCGTCTCTTCTGATGAACATTATAAAGAAGTTCTACACGGATAACCCTAACCACTACTTCTTGACCGGCAAAACAAAGCCGACAGAGCCTCGTACTTATCGGCAGTTCTTCACCCGTTTCCTGAAACGAAACGGATTGGAAAAGGTAAAATTCCATGAGATCCGACACACATTCGCAGTCAGGGCGATTGAGATACCGGAGTTTGATATAAAGTCGCTCTCTGAAATCCTCGGTCATAAGAATGTGTCCTTTACACTGAATGTCTACGGAAGTGCAAACCTCCAACAGAAGGTCAAGTGTATGAATTTACTGAATGATCTCCTGTAATCTTATTCAGTTCTGACTCGGCTTTTACAGTGCAGCAGAAACGAATAACCGTTTCCGGCGATTCAAATTCATTGACTCGATGCGCTGTTCATAGGAGGCACTATTCGACTTTCCGAAACAGAGTGACTTCTTCTTGAGCCGTGAAAGGCTGCACAAAAAAATGAACGCAGTACACGGATTCCACAATCGCGGAATCGTGTACTGCGTTTGTATTTTAGAAATGATTTTTGCGATTTAAGCAAGGATTGATTTGTGGAGGCGTTTTTGGGCATTTACAACCGTTCAACCGTGAGTGTTGCCGGATTGACTTTGATGATTACCTTCCCCTTGCTTTGGGCGTACATCACTGTCTTGCCTGTACCGCTGGGCTTGCCATCCCATACTGCAATGATGTAATCAGCGTGATCTACCATGTACCGATTGCGCTTGTCCATGCAGTCAGGAGTATAGTGCGTTTGAAGAAGCGTTTCTTTATCACATTGAGCAGCAATGCCATAGTACCTTTCGCGCATTGCTGCATTCCACTTGGCTGCCTGCGTTTCGCACGGTATAGCACTCTCAAGCGTAATGCCTGGATAAGTCTTCTTCAGTTCCAGAACGATCTCGGCGGCGTACATATCAACGCCGAGAGCCATGCCAGAGATAAAGTGGGTGACATTTTCATCTGTAATCAAAGAGATAATTTGTTTTTTTAGGGTTTCTTTGAGCGCAGTGCAGCGTTCATCATCCTCACGAAAGCCAAAGGGCAAATTTTGAGGTCGGTGTCCGGTGAAGGCACAACTTTTCATATTCTTGATCTCCTTATATGTATTAGCGTGTGTTTCCAAATCGCTTATACATAGATTATAGCATAGAAAATCAAGAAATATGTCGAAATAAGTCGGCAAAAGAAAAAACTGCGTGAAAAATCACGCAGCCTTCAATGAGCTTACTTCATGTTATCCGTCTCTTGCTGGATCATCAACTCAACCATTTGTAAAATGCGCTTTTGCGCTTCGGGAGGAAGATCAGCAATTTTCTTTGAGAGTTCCGAGGCTTTTGCCTCTCCGCTATGCTCTAAGACATCGCAGAAAATTGAATCAGCGGATGTCTCCAAGCCATTGAGCAAAATAATCAGCTTCTCGCAACGCGGAAATGACATCCCTCTCTCGACGGTGGAAATATAATTTGTGGTTAAGCCGGTCTTTTCTGCAAGATCCTCTTGTGTAATACCAAGACGCTCACGGGCTTGCTTAACGCGCTTTCCTATTCGTTTATCAATCATGGGCGTTTACCTGTTCCTTTTCTAAATCGCTCATGAATATTATATGGATTAGAACCATAGTGATACAGAAACGCTAATGGTGTCACTATGGATTAGCGAATGATTTTACGGTAAAATTCAAGGAAAAGACACAAAAAAAGAGCCTCTGCCGACACCCAACCGGGCATCGACAGAGGCTCTTGGCTTGTTTTCGGAGCATTCAAATAAGTGCCGAAATCGGCACTTATTTGCGCTGTAAATTCAAATCCTCGCAGGGAATATAATCACAAGGGGGAGTCAGTTTGCGGGGCTGGGAGGCTTGATATTTCAGCCCTTTTCGACCTCTAATTGTCTACTCTGAGGATGCTTCCGGGTGAAGCTCGGACAGGCAAGCAGTTCAGCCCGAAAGCTCTGCTTGCATCCGTGGATGCAGCGGACACAAAGGCGGTTATATTTCCGGCGTCCGCTGTCTCCGATGAAGAACGACCACTCCTGCCGCCATTTTTTGCTTCTGCTCATAAGTCAAGCTCTCCTTTGTGCATTTTGGGCGGGCAACACTCCTTCTGTTTCTCGGTCTTTGCGGACTTGAGCCGATCCATGATAGAGGACTTCTCGCTTCGCTCCGGGACTTTATCTTCCTTCGGACCGTTGTTGATGATCCCGTCAATCATGCCGTAATCATCCTCCATTGCCATCTCAGCCGACTTGAGATAGTTTTCCTTTTCAAGTGCCGCCATCCAGCTTTCCTTGCTGATGCCGAGCATCCCGCCCTTTGCAGCATGGTCGGCAATCTCCTTGGCATCCACACACAAGCCTTCGGTGTTATCCGAATAGAGCCGGTAAACCTCGCAGCCCTTTTCGAGTGCCTTTTCAGCCGCTTCCTGACCGGCAGGAAGAACACCAGCCCATGCGTAGCCGTAATTCTTCATGTCCTGCACGGAAAGCGCAGGATCAGGCATCTCCGGCACTTCCATGACTTCGAGCTTGAGAAGACGCATTGTGTTATCATCAAAGCCGTTGTAGACCTGATCGAGAACCAGCTTGCCGCGCTCATCGACAATGATACAGGCGGCATCGTCTCCGTAGGTATCATGCTCCATGAGGAAGAAGCTGTGACCGTCCACCTCTTTGTGGTCAATGGTGTGCCATGTACCGATATGACCGGCAACTGCCAGACCGGAGGTGTCCATATTCATCTCAAAATCTTTCTGTTCCACGGCTTCCTGCTTGTGCTGTTCCTCGCTGATCATGGGGATCGCCACGATTTTATCCCCCAGCTTTGCGAACATCTCCGGCTGTTTGAAGAACTCCGCATACTTGAGTGCAAAATCGCCGGAGAGAGAACCAAAGCTGTCTTCCGTCAACCCCACAACCATAAATGTCCCGGCAACAATGTCATAGATGTCTCCGTCTTCATCCCGAAGGGCGCGGTTGAGGGGCAGACCTTCGAGCTTGGCTTCCTCATTGCAGACAACGGCAACCGGGTCATCAAAGGGGTAAACGACTTCGATACAGCCGCCCACCATACTTTGCAGAGACTTGAGATCGGAGCCGACATCTGCAATACGCGGAGCTTTTTCCGGTTCGACCACTACAACGGTCATTTTGCCGTCCCGCTCCTGAGACTCAGCAGAGCCGGTAATTCTGTATTCGTCGGGAATGTCATCCAGAGAACCGTCGAACTGCCTGTCCCAGCTATCACCGGTGCATCGGACATAACCGGCGTCGGTAAAGCGTCCCTGCTCATCCATTGCAATGTCGCGTCCATAGCGTTCATAGTCGATGTAGTCTGCCAACGGTCCGAGATCCTTTTCGGAGTAAATACCGATTTCGTGAGCGTAGTAATAGCCAAGATCGGACTCGTCGCTGATACCGGGCATAACATCATAGCAATCCAGATTGAAAGTCAGATTGATGAGGTCATCAATGTCTCTGACTTCATCGCATCCGGCTTCCATAATGGCAACGAGCTTTTCCTGATCGCTCAGGGAAAGCTCGTCAATCAAGGTGGCAAGGTAGTTGAGCTTATCAAGGCTTTCGTACTCGCCAAGCATCTTCTGAACGCCATAGATCGGGCATTCATAGTCGGTGATAAACCATTCCTCATAGGGCTGACCGAACTCGTCCTTAGAGCCGATCCCGATGCGTTTAAAAACCTTCTGCATTTCTTCCTCGGTGGTGGGGAACTTCACCCATTCACCGACCAGCTCACCCTCGTTATATTTTCCGAGATTGGTGACAAAGGCTTCAAAATCTCCATCCAATACGGGCATAGGCATCCTCCTTTCAGTCATCCATCATGCTGTCCGGCATGATATAGAGTTCGTTAAACTCGGCGTCAGTCATCGCTTCGAGCTTCCGAACAGTCTTATACATCAGCTCTGCGATCTCTCCGTCCATATCGTTCAAGGTAACGCTTTTCATGTCAGCGATCAGCCGCTTGCGGCTGGATGTGTTAAAGCAGCACATCAGGTTGGTTTCTTCTACGGTAAAGTTCTTCATATCAGAGTTCCATATCCTTTCCTTTTAGTTTCTGCGGTTTCTGCGGCTGGGACGGCTGCGCTTTCTGTGCCGTTTTCAGCTTTTCGCGGATGGATTCACGGGCAGCAGGCTTTTTCGGAACGGTGTCATAAATTGCAATTCCGGCATCCTCTACAAAGCTACGGACATAGGCAATGTCTTCACTGAATTTGAAGGGTTTGTCCGGCTTCGTGATGTCGGTCAGCTTGACCTCATTTGCGGTATAATCAACTGCGTCGATCCGGCACTTCATTCTGTCCATCATGAGTGTTGCACCAACGGGAATGAAATCTGCGCCCTTGAGGTCTTTGAAGGTATCGCCGTCCTTTGAGAGAAGGACATCTGCGCCGGACTGCCAGAGCTTTTTGGACGCAGCAACCCAAGCACTTTCACGAAAGCCCGTGACCGGCATAGCTGACTTGCCGCGCACCTTCTTCTCCAGAACCTTTGTGCCGAGAAGAGGCGCGGCTTTTTCCGCATCCTTGCCGTACAGTTCAAAATAGCCGTTCTGAGCAAAGCAGACCAGCGCTTCGGGATGTGCCTGTTTGACGGCTTCATATTTGCGGAGTTCTGCAACGGGCAGAGGGGCAAGCACCTCCGTCCTCTCAGCCTCCGGCAGTCTGTCACGGCGGCTTTTCTGCTTGGTCAACACTTCCGCCAGAGCATCCGCATCCTTCGGGAGCGTCTGGTGAGTTTTGACGCTGCCATGCTCACCGACCAGAGCCATTGCTGCATCGAAGCTGTTGCGGCAGGGAGCGTCCAGCATATAGCCGTCCGCAAAAGTAAGACGGTCATGATCCGGTGCAACAGAGTTCTGCGCCACATTCGCCGCCTGTTCGCGGTAATTGACCTCGAACACATCTCCGTACACCTTGCCTTTGCGCACTTCCTTCGGTACGATGACACGGGCAATGCACTCGTCGTGGGTCTGCTCGGCATAGAACCGATAGGTGTTGTGATCCCTTGTTCCCTGAATGAAGACCTGATTCTCTCTGAGACAGTGCGTCCCATGCGGGCGGCAGAACCACATCAGCACCTTGTCCTCTGGTTCCTTGCTTTCCGCTGCGCAGCGGATGATGCGCTTGTCGATGTCAAAGTCCTCCTTGTAACTGTCTACATGGGAGTCCACGAGCTTTTGCAGCTCCGCGATAATATCCACATTCGTATGTTTCTTCTTCATAGGCATCACTCCAATCCAATGTCGTGAGATTTCTGCTTCGCAGGAGCTTTCTTCTCTGGCTGGGACTTGGCAGCAGCCTTGAGCTGATCTCGAATGGACGGCTTTTCCTGCTTCGTTTCCTGAGCTTTCTCGCGTCCGATGTATTCCAGCGTCGGCATCAGCTCCCGATAGCAGCCCTGTGTCTTTCTTGCGGCGTGACGGCGATGGACTTTGAACATCGGCTCACCGTTGCGGGTGACGGTGCTGCCCTCGATTTTCACCTTGTACTGCGCCATCGTGCGGAATGACTGCTCGGACGAGCGGTAGGTTGACCTCATGCCGTCGTTATGGTAGGCGATCTGCCCCTTGAGCGTGTCCATGACGGCATCCTTGATCTTCTTTTCCTCCGGCGTCAGGCGGTGGGGCTTGGGAGCATCTGCTTTCTCCGGCAAAGGCGCAAAGGGAGACTTGACCTCCACGGTTTTTACCTCAATAGAGGTAATCTCATCGTTTTCCCACGCAACGACTTCCGGATCTCTTTCCTCTGCCTTTTCGGAAGCGACATCCTTTTGCGGTTCAGTCTGATTCCGGAACGCATCGACGAAAAGCGCAGTCAGACCGGGATTGCATTTGTCCACAAGAAAGCGTGAGGCATTCTCCGAACAGACTTCAACATTCTTCGCCCATTCCTTGAGAGGCTGCGGAATCCGTCCGTCAAAATCCTTCTGCTGAATGGTATTTGCGAGAACATATCGGATGCGCTCCGGCGAGAATTGCTCAAGAACACTTTTGACGGCAGCATCCGCATCCAGCCGATTCTCAGCGTAATTGCCGCTGATTGCAGCTTCAATCGCGCTGCGGCAGTCCTCATTTGCTGCAAGAGAGGCGTGATATGCTTCCAGCTCACCGGCTTCGTAGGCGTAATTTGCCGTCTCTCGGTAAATGGGGACTTCCTGCATCGGCTCTGCGGGCGCTTCGGCATCTTTCTCTGTGGACTGTGCTTTCTCTGCCAGCAGCACCTTGAGCTTGGCGTCAATGCCCTCGATCATCTCAGCCGCCGTCTTGCGGATGGTGTCCAGAGAGCTTTTCAACTCCTTAGTTTCCTTGCCGGATGACCAACCAGCGATGTACCCGAAAGAGTAGTCCGAGGTTTCAATGCCGTACCGCTGGCAGACGGTGTAGGCTACGCTTTCTGCCTCAACCTCTTTGGTATGCCGATCCTTCTTATCTTCGGGAGCGGCTTTCTCGTCCGGCTTGAAGGCATGGAGCTTGGCATGAGCGATCTCGTGAATGGCGGTCTTGACCGTCTGGATTTCGCTCATGCCCTCCTGAATGGCAATGCGACTTTCAACCGGAGAGAAGAATCCCTTCGCGCCGCCCGGAATATCCTCAAAGGAAATGGGGACGGGAGACTCTTGCTTGAGTGCATCGAAGAACGCCTCGTAGTTTTCGACGGTGCCTTTCAGCTCATCAACGATAATGTCTGGAAGCTCTTTGCCGTCCGTCTGAGAAACATCAAAGACGCTCACCACCTTGAAGGCGGGACGCAGAACCTCGACCGTCTCCGTGACAGCCTTCCCATCTGCGCCGATCACCGGTTTTTGCGTCACGGGGTCAATCTTCTCACGCTCTTCCTGCGTCTTGTACGGCGCGGGAGCAAGAATCTTGATGCCCTTTTCGCCCTTCATGACCTGACGGTCAAAGTTACGCTGCCACGAGGTATAACCGGCGACATAGGTTGCCTCCGGCTTCTGCATGGCAATGAGCAGCGTGTTGTTGAAGGAATAGTTGTAGAACTTGGACATCGTGCGGAGGTATTCCTTGAAACGCTCCGATTCAAACAATTCCTTGATACCCTGTTCCAGCTTGTCCGTAATCTCGCGGACTTGCTGGGCATTTTTGTTTTCAGCCATTTACGACCTCCTTATCCTTGATTTTGGTTAGAAAAAAGCCCCGGCTGAGGATTGCTCATCAAACGAGCCTTGATCTCAGACGGGGTTTCTTTTCGCGTCAACCGACGATGGAAAACATTTTCTTCATGCTCCCATTCAATAATCCGGTCAAACATTTTCGGGTGATGAGTAATCATGTGGCGCAGCTCGGCATCGCTGGCATTGGGGCAGAACCAGCATCCGTTTCTCCGGCAGTGACCATAAATCGGAGAAAGCAGACCATGCTCATCACAAAGTTTTCGCGCGTCAGCCTCGGTGTACCCATACTTGGCGAGAAGACTAACTTTGTTTGTACCGTCCAGCCGCGCAAGGCGTTTCGGCTCATCGGTGGCAATTCCAATATAGCTGACGGCATCAGGAGACAGAGACTTGTTGTACTTCCTCATGGGATTGGTTTTACACTCTCGGTTCGCAGCGCACATTCCAGCCCACGCAAAGCCTCGCTTTTCTCCCTCATGAGGTCCACGGACGATAATGTGATGAAAGATGTCATCATAGGTTTTCGGACCGTGAAGGATCGTGAATTTAACACCAAGTTCCTTTTCGCAGAACGGCTTGAGCCTGTCATAGATGAAGTCTCGATGTTCCGGGACTTCTCCGGTAGTGTTCTGGTCGAACATCACCTCGCTGAACACAACTTCATCCAGCGGATCGCCATGCTGCGCAGCCAGTAGGATTGTTGCTACGCTGTCTTTGCCGCCACTGCAAGCGGCAATGTGCATCGGACGGCTCATCGGTCAAACTCCATCTTGAAGCTGACATACTTGCCGCCGGTATCATCCAGCCGGATGACAGCATCGTAGAGCTGCGGTTTTTTGGGCGTATAAAGTCCGGTCATTCTGCACCAGCCCTTGTCCAGCAGCTCTTTTGCAATCTTCTTTGTCAGCTTCTTTTTCTTGGAAGAGAAGAACTTGTTGTCTTCCCACAGACAGAAAGAACACGACTTGCTGGAACAATAGTAGTTGCCTTTGCCGACATAGACCGGAGATCCGCAGCGGGGACACTTGCCGATAACCTCTTTACCGCTTTCAAAACGGTTTGCCTCTGCGTCCGAGAGGAAAGGATAGGCTTTGATAAGAGATGTGGTCATATCCACGATTCCGGCAAGGAATTTATCTGCGTCTGCCTTGCCGCGCTCAATCTGCATCAGCGTATTTTCCCATTCGGCGGTCATGGTAGGCGATGTGATCTGCTCCGGCAGGACAGCCACGAGATTGATACCATCCTTTGTCGGCACGAGAGACTTTCCTTTACGCTCGGCAAAACCGGAACGGACCAGCTTTTCGATGATCCCGGCGCGGGTGGCAGGAGTGCCAAGCCCTTTCTTTTCGGTGTCATCCTCAAAGTCTTCGTTTCCGGCAGTCTCCATAGCCGACAGGAGAGTATCTTCTGTAAAGGCTTTGGGAGGACTTGTGAAGTGTTCCGTCACGCTGGCAGATACAGAATGGATTATGTCGTTTTCTTTGAAGCTGGGAATGGCTTTCTCATCATCAGCCGCTTCCTTGTCTTTGAGGGAGTTCTTGAAACGCTGCTCAATGGCTTTCCAGCCGTCCTGAACAACCGTCTTGCCCTTGGCTTTGAACGCATACCCCTCACAGGAGAGCGTCACGGATGTTTCGTCATAGATGTGCTTTTCTCCGGTGGCGCACAGAAGCCGCATAGATACAAGGCGAATGACCTTCTGCTCAGATTCCGGCAGCTCGGAGATGTTCTGCTTTTCAAGCTGGACGGTGGGAATAATGGCATGGTGGTCAGTAACCTTAGCGTTATTGGTGATCCGCTTGATGTCAGGCGTATGCGTCAAGCCGCTAAAAATCGACACTTTCCGACAGACCATCTCAATCACCTGACGGGCAGTAGCCTCCATGTCATCGGTGATGAACTGACTGTCCGTGCGCGGATAGGTCAGGAGCTTCTTTTCGTAGAGCGTCTGGACGAGATCGAGCGTCTGCTGGGCAGTGAAGCCGTAAT
>ERZ857629.4085-NODE-4085-length-11667-cov-15.585601_pt1 | contig 11667 bp, 8 predicted proteins | sample MGYA00519700_ERZ857629 | MGnify/ENA primary metagenome ERZ857629 (study PRJEB31778, sample SAMEA3449351) | human gut metagenome | biome: human gut; feature: human-associated habitat; material: faeces | place: United Kingdom | collected 2010/2012 ... | reverse complement strand
ATGGTAATGAAATAGTATCTATAATGTTTGAAATGAAAAATGAAGCAGATACAACAGCTACTAAGCATAAAAATGAAGACTTCTTTAAAGAACTTGATAAAGATAGAAAAGAAAAGAAATGTGAATATGCAGTATTAGTGTCTCTTCTAGAATCAGATAATGATTATTATAATGATGGTATAGTAGACGTTTCACATTTATATGAAAAAATGTATGTTATAAGACCACAATTCTTTATACCACTAATCACATTAATAAGAAACTTAGCTAATAAATCATTAGAATATAGAAAAGAATTAGAACTTATAAAAAATCAAAACATTGATATTACACACTTCGAAGAAAACATTAATGCATTCAAAGAAGGCTTTGGTAGAAATTATAGACTTGCTAGTGAAAGATTTGCTAAAGCTATAGAAGAAATAGATAAAACTATAGATCATCTACAAAAAACAAAAGAACATTTATTAAAAACTGATGATAATCTTCGTTTAGCAAACAATAAAGCAGAAGATCTTTCTATTAAGAAACTTGCTCATAATAATCCAACTGTTACAAAATTATTTGAAGACTTAAAAACTAAACAAGAAGAAGATAAAAAATAAATGATAAAGAATTAAAAACTAGTGAAAACTAGTTTTTAATTTATATTAATAAGTCAATATTTATATTAAAAAGGCCAAAACCAAGAAAAAAAAGTAAATATATGGTATAATTAAGAAAAATACTCTAGTATAGAGTACAAAATTTATTTATTTTTATAAAAGTTTTTGTGAAGTTAAGGTGAATTAATTATATGTACAATGAAAAAGAATTGGATCAAATAGATCCTGATTATACTAAAAGAAGAAAAATAACGGGTATGATAGATTCCGGATGTTGTATAGATTATGAAAATGCAGAAGAAATGAAAAGAGTTAATCCAGGAGTAATGGAAGGAATAACAAATATTGAATATATAAAATTGCTACAAGATGTTTTGAATTTAAAGCAAGAAGAGATGTCAATAGGGGAAATAATATCAGGAAATATCATTCCAAAAGAAACAATTAAATATAATAATAAAAAAGCGCCTGAAGGATCTAGCTGTGCTTGGACAATACTAAAAAAAGGATTGAAAAAAAGCGGTAAGTATAACGCAGAAGAAATAGAAGGACTAGAAAAAGGAACATTAAAAATATTAAATTGTCTATCAGATGATACTATTAGTACTGGAGCAACAAAGGGAATGGTTGTTGGATATGTTCAATCAGGTAAAACAACCAGCATTGAGTCACTGATTGCAATGGCGGCTGATTACGGATACAATACTTTTCTTGTTTTGTCTGGTACAATTGAAAACTTAAGAAAACAAAATTCGGATAGAATAAAGAATGATATAGAATATAGTACTGCTGGAAATATTCATTGGTCATTTGTTTCAAACATTGTAGATGAAAAAGCATATAAACTGATTGATAATGGTAAAGTAATTGTTACAGTTTGCTTAAAAAACTCAAGCAGACTTAAAAAAATGAAAAATTGGTTAATGGAAAATGCTGCAATTTGTAAAACAAAAATGAAATTATTAGTTATTGATGATGAGGCCGATCAAGCAAGTTTAAATACCTGCAAAGTTTCAAAAGAAGAAAGATCAAAAATAAATGCATTAATAACAGAACTAATAGATAATAATAAAATAAAAGCAATAAACTATATAGGCTATACTGCAACTCCTTATGGCAACTTTTTAAATGAAATAAAATCAATATATCCAAAAGATTTTATATATATGTTGCCAAAATCAAGAAAATATATAGGAGCTCAAGAAATCTTTGGATATCAGGATGCACCAACTCCTGAAAAAAGTTTGGGATTGGATATAAAAAGAAAAATAAATAATAATGATTATGCCATTATGGATGAAATAAATAATGGTTTAAGTAGTGATATACCAGAATCATTAAAAGATGCAATTTGCTGGTTTTTAGCAACAGCTGCTATTTTTAGGTACCAAGGAAAAAAGAAACCTATAAGCATGTTAGTTCATACAAGTAGGAAAGTTAAAGCACATCAGTTTGTATCAAATTCAATTAACAATTATATAAAAAATACAAATAGAAAGAAATTGTTAGATAGAATCGAACAAATATATAATGAAGAAACATCAAAATTCAAAAAAGAAGATTTTAACAAAGTAATGAGCAATTATGGTCAACAAATTCTAGACTATCCAAAATATGAGGATATTGAAAAATATGTAGTGGAACTTTTAGAATGCAATACAAGTTTTATTAAAATAGATGAAGATGAAAAATTATCCTATACTAAAGGTATAAACATGGTAATTGATAACTGTTCAATAAGTAAAGAGTTAAGTGATGATGAATTTGCTAGGCTTGTATATCCGTCTGATGAAAACAATATAGAATATGCAACAGCCTTTATAATTGTAGGTGGAGATACACTATCAAGAGGTTTGACAATAGAAAATTTAACGACAACTTATTTTTGCAGAAAAGTAGGACAGGTTGATACTCTAATGCAAATGGGAAGATGGTTTGGATATAGAGTAGGTTATGAATTGTTACCTAGGGTTTGGATTGATACTGAAAATATTTACAAATTTGATGATTTAACAGAAGTTGAATATGGCTTAAGAGAAGATTTGTCTAAATATGAACTTGGAAAATCTCCGATGGAATGTGGCCCTAATATTTTAAATTCTTTTAGGACAAAACTTATATTAACTGCAAGAAATAAAAGTCAATCAATGATTACATCAAATATCGACTATTCAGGTGCCAAGGCACAAACTGTATCATTTGCGAACGATTTTGAAGAACAAAGATACAATTTAAAATTAACAAATGATTTAATAAATAATTTAGGAAAGTTTAAACAAGGATATAATAAATCTTCAAATTATCTAAAAGAAAATGTAAAATTTGAATACATAAAAGAATATTTAAAGAATTTTAAATTTAGTCAAAAAAATAAATTTTTTAAAAACATTGATGCATTTTGCAATTGGATTGAACAAATTGATGATAACAAATATAATTATTGGAATATAATTATATCTAACAAGAAAATAGAAAGTAATAATTTAGAAATTCTTGGAGAATATAAAATAAATACAGCAACACGTTCAATAAAAGATATAGATGACGAATCTATAAAAATAGGCGTGTTAAGAGATACAACAGATATAATTTCTGATATTGAACTAAAAGACAATAGAAAATACAGCGAAAAAGAGATTATCAATATTAGAGAAAATTATCCAAAATCACAATTAATAATATATGTTGTTGATGGAAAAAATGACAATACACCAAATAAAAAAGAGTATATAAAACTTGGTACAAATATTGTTGGGCTTTATTTATATGTTCCAGGAACACCAAATAAAGATAATGTTAAAAAAGTTACAATTAAATTACCTAAGTATGAGGAAGAGGAATAAGAATGAAATTTAATATTGAACAACTTAAATGCGGCAATATGGTAATGACAGGAAGTTCTATTTTAGAAGCAATACAAAATAAAAAGAATGCCGAATTGGATTTGTTGATTAGAGAAGCAATTCAAAATTCTTTAGATGCAAAACCTAAAGATAATGGAAAACCATTAATAGAAAAAATAAATATTGGAGATATTTGCAATGCAGAAGAATTTGCAAACTACTTTTCAAAAATCGAAACTGAATTAACACAAATAGCAAAAAATAAAAAGTACACAAAATATATATGCTTAAAAGATATAAATACTACTGGCTTAACTGGTGAAGTTATGATGAGTAAGGCAGGAGAAAATAATCTTGGAAATTATTTAAGTTTAATAAAAAATATAGCGAAGCCTCAAAAAAAATTCGAATCAGGAGGCTCTTGGGGATATGGAAAAACAATTTACTACAACATGGGAATAGGACTCGTATTATATTATTCGAGAATGTATGAAAAAGATTCTTATAAAAGCAAATTGATTGCATGCTTGATAGAGGATGAAAAGAAAACAAATGGAGTACTCTCAAAATTCGAATGGCCATATAAAAGCGGTGTAGCATGGTGGGGAGGTCAAATTGAAAATGGAGAGGTTTTGCCAATTGAAGATGAAAAGACAATAGAACAAATATTAAGTCACTTTAGATTAGAACCATACAAAAATGACGAAACTGGAACTTGCATAATCATTCCATTTTTAGATGATGATTTACTTGAGCACACAACTCAATATGAGCTAGAAGACTCAAGAAGGGCAAATTGGTGTGGAAAATTAGTTGATTACATAGATGTTGCTTGTCAAAGATGGTATCCAACAAAAATAGACAATAAATATATTAATGATGACAAGATTGAACTATATATTAATGAAGAAATGGTCACTTTAGAAAGATTTAAGCCAGTATTTAAAATAATACAAGAAATGTACAATTATAATGAATTACGAAAAAACGATTCAAGTAAAATAAATATAAGAAAAGAAGAAGTAAATATAAACGGTGTTGTTAAAAATAGAAAAATAGGCAATTTCTATTTTGCTGAATTAGACAAAGAACAATTAAACATGACAGTCCCAAATAATGAACCCGAACCATTAATGCAAATAACAAACGAAAAAAATAATTTAGACAAGAAAGTTATAATTGCATATTGTAGAAAGCCAGGAATGATTATAGATTATGATTATAATGGTGAATGGACAAACGGTCTAATGTTTAGTGATGAAGGAAAGTATATTATTGGATTATTTGTACCACTATCTAATGAAAATATAATAGTTGGCGAAAAAGAAATTAGCGTAGAAGAATATTTAAGAGAATGCGAAGGAGCAGACCATTTTAAATGGAATGACTGTAGAGAATTTAAATTGGACGATAATATTAAAATTGATACAAGTAATTTAAAAATAGTAGAAAAAATTCAAAGAAATATTAAGAATAAAATAAAAGCAACCTTATTAGAAAATCAAGAAAGTAATGGAATGAAAATAGGAAGTGAATTAAGCAGACAATTGGCTTCATTATTTTTACCAAAAACAGGATATGGAAGAAAAGCAGAAAAAGTTGAAACTAGTAATACATCATCAGTTTCAAAGCCTAAAAGAAAAACAAAGTTAAATTTATTAGAAGGTTTTAGTTTTGAAAATGGTTATAGAGAAAAAAGATTTAATATAGTGTTTTCAAAAAACAGTTCTCACATAAAGTGTGAGTTGGAAATAGAGACAGATAATGGCAAAATAAAGGCTGATAAATGGGAAGAAGAAATGGAAAATAATTTTCCAATATCAATTCATTCAATCTTAATTGATAGTATAACAATTAACGAAAAAGTAACAAAAGTGGAAAAAGAACACAAAGATTCAGAACATTTATCGTACTACGATATAAAAAAATTAAGTTCAAAAAACAATACTTGGTATGGATTTGAGTTTGTGACAAATGAAGAAATTAGCCTAGTAGAAGGTAAAATAAAATATCTAGTAGACGATGCGAGATATCAATTTACTTTAGATGGAGTAGAGGTAAGTAACAATGAAAAATAAATTTGAAACATTTCCAATTCTAAACCAAGATAGTTTAAAAGAATTACAGCCGGAATTTTATATTGATAAAATTTCAACAAGATCAAATATTAAATTAGAATTGCAAAAACTAGATGAATCAAAAACATATTATATTCAACCAAAAGTAGATAGTTGGGATTTAACAAAAGAATCAATATTAATGGAAGGAAGAATAGAACTAAGTAACACTAATATTTTATTTGATGGCAAAAATAAGATAGCAAATAAAGATACAAAAATAGGTATTGCATTAAATTGTTATTCTACAAAATCTAAGTTTAATTTTAGTAAACCAATTGGAACCTACCCTATTAAATATAATGAAATTTCATCAAACAATGAATATAAATTTGAATTCAAAAATGAGTTTTCACCAAATTATATTAATGAAAAATTTTCGTTTGAGATTTTATTATATATTAAAGAAGCGCCAAGCAAAAGTGAACTTTATGCCTCAGAGGAAGGAACAATATTAGGAAGCATTGGAACATATGAATTTTATGTAGAGGGAAACGGTTCAGCATTTCCAATTAAATATATTGAAGATAAAAATGCACCTTTATGGACTATGAATTTTGATCACGAAGCATTAACGGAAGAATTTTCATCTTCTAATGTTTGCATTAACATTAATAGAAAACATAAAGATTTCAAATTATTAGGTGTTGAAAAAATATCAAGTAACAATGAAGTTATTTGGAAAGAAATATTAAGCTCTTTTTATACACAAATTTTTGAAATACTGATTATAAATAATGAACTAAAAGAAGTAATTAGAGAACAATATGACGAAGGAACAGTCGGCTTGTTTTTAAAGTATTTAATAGATTTATTTGATATAAATGAAAATAATAATCCAATAACAATAAATCAAAAAATAAAAGTAAAAATTGATGAGTTATTTAAATAGAGGTAAGATATGATTTGGAAAGAAATGAATAAATCAATAGCACAAGATATATATAACGATAAAATATTAGTAGATAAAAATTATGTTGGTGATAATGATAGTGATTATCAAAAATTAAGAAACGGAATATTAGAAGCGTATAAAGCAACATTACTAGAATTAAATATACCAAATGGTGATGTAAGCAACAATACAAAAAAATATCAGTTTGATACAATATTTGGCATTAAATTGTATAAATTTTTGTGCTCAAAGGAAATAGGAATTAATATGGGAATTAGAGAAGCATCTAATGATAATATTTGGATATATATTCAAATAAATGTTGTACCTGAAATTATCATATCTAGATGGGGAGAAGACAATAGACAACGAATGTTTGGGCAGCCAAATAGACTTTATCTAAAGGTTCTTTGGTGGTATATTCATTTATCATTAGTAAATAATAGTTTGAGTGAAACAAAAAAAGTATTATTGAATGTATCAAATAGTACAGATACAATAGTACAATTAGTTGAAAGAACCGGTCAAAAAGGTTATAGAATAAATTTATATAGAACAATAATGAAACTAAAAGTAAAATACGAATTAGAAAAAGATGATTTTAGAAAATTGATGAAACTAAATAGTGCAAGAGTGAAGACTATAGATCCTTATTTGTACAAAGGCGGTATAGAGGGCTATGTTGAATCATTAATAAAAGAGTTATAGAGGATATACGAATGAAAGATGAATTAGAATTAAAAAATGAACTAAGAAAATCACTAACATTAATAGGCAATGATAAATTAATAAAACTTAAAAATATTAATCAAAATTATCCAGCATATGTTATTAGAAAAATTGATAATGTTGGAGTTGCAATAGAAGTGGCACCTAAATTAAAAGGATTTTCTCACAGCTTTGAAAAAATTAAAATTATAGTTGAAAAGTTGTTTATAGAAAATGAAGAAAAGTATTATTTAGAACTAATTACAATGGATGAGGAAAATATAGAACAATTTCTATTATTTTGTATAAATTTTATATATCCAGGTGAAAATGGTGAGAATAGAAAAGAAATTATTGATGATCCAGATAAACTTTGTGAAAGATGGGAAAGCTTATTAGGAAATAAAAAATCTAAGCAACTGGTATATGATTGCCTAGGAGAACTAATAGTTTTTGACCATTTACTTGGTAAAGGAGAAGTACCTTTTTTTACTAAAAATGGTTCACATGATATTGAAACAAAAGTATCAAATTATGAAGTAAAAACAACAACACTAAGATATACTTCTAATATAGAAATACATAGTAAATATCAACTATTAAGTTTAAATGATAAAAAATTATATTTATACTTCGTTAGATTAGAAGAATCGTTAGATGGAGTAAGCATTAATTCTATTATAGAAAAAATAGAAAAGCAAAATATAAACATAGAAAAATTAAAAGAAAAAGTAAAAAATTTCAATTCTATTGACAAGGACAAAAGATATAAAATAGATGAAATAAGAAGTTATGAAGTAAATGATAATTTTCCAAGAATAGTAGAAAAAGATTTCATAAATGGTAAATTGCCAAATCATATAGTATCAATAAAATATTCAATTGATTTAGATGGAGTTGAGTATCAAAAAATTGTATAATTATAATAAAAACTTGATTTTTAATTTAGATTCTGTTATTCTGGATATAGGAAGTAATATATGATAGAGAGAGTTATAAGGTTAGGCACTTTATTTAGTGGCATAGGTTCTATTGAATATGCATTAAAAGAATTAGGCATTGAATATGAAATAGAATTTGCTTGTGATAATGGTGAAGTAAAACTCGAAAAAAAATATATAGATAAAAAATTAAAAGAGGAAATTTTAAAAGATCCAAATTTAAATATTAATGATTGTATAAAGAAAATTTATAGAAATAAATCAGTGCATAACTATATGTATGAAACATATAAGAAGAATTATAATATACAAGATGATAGATGGTATGAGGATGTAAGATATCTTGATGGATATCAATATAGAAATGAAATAGACTTATTAGTTGGAGGTAGTCCATGTCAGTCGTTTTCTATCATTGGAAAAAGAAGAGGATTCCAAGATGTTAGGGGAACATTGTTCTATGATTATGTGCGAATCATACGTGAATGCTTGCCAAAGGCCTTTATTTTCGAAAATGTTAAAGGAATGCTTAATCATGATCATGGAAAAACATGGGATACGATTCAAAATATTTTTAATAAATTAAATTACGATATATATATTGACAATGATATAATTTTAAATTCAAAAGATTATGACATTCCACAAAATAGACCTAGACTTTTTGTTATAGGTATAAGAAGCGATATTGAACATGATGATTTTGCTTTTCCTGAAAAGAGAGAATTAACTACCAATGTAAGAGATTATTTAGAAAATAATTTAGAAGTGGAAAGTAAATATTATTTGGGACAAAAAGGGTTTGAGTTTGTGACAAATCCAAATAACAAGAATAGAGCACAAATTAATTCAAACATAATGCAATGTCAAAAAGCAAATCAGCAATTTAATTGGAATGGTGAATTTGTATTTGTACCATATGATGAAATAAAGGATTCAAAGGATATTTTAAAAAAAGCATATATTTCAAAATACAATGGTGAAAAAGGAGCGGTTAGAAAATTGACACCAAGAGAATGTGCTAGATTAATGGGATATAAAGATGCACTTTTTAATTTTCCAAAAGATATTCCGGATCAAATTAAATATAAGCAAGCCGGAAATAGTATAGTGACCACAATGTTCACTAGTATACTACCAAATCTTATAGAAACGGGTGTTTTTGATGAATAAAAGGATTAGATTAGCTACATTATTTAGCGGTATAGGAGCAATAGAACAGGCATTAATAAGAAATAATAATGAATTTGAAGTAGTATTTGCATGTGATAATGGAGATATAGAAATAGATATAGATGCTGATAAAGAATTTGAAAAAATATGTTCAATGCAAAATAAATTAGATAAAAAAAAGTACGTAGATGAATTATATAATAAAAAGAGTAAAAAACAAAATTACGTTAAAAAAACATACTTGACAAATTATGGAGAACATATTAATGAGGATGATTTTCATTTGGATATAAGACTACTTGATGGCACTGATTACAGGGATGGTGTTGACTTATTAGTTGGCGGAAGTCCATGCCAATCATTTTCATCAGTAGGATACCAAGGTGGACTAGATGATGCAAGAGGAACACTATTTTATGAATATGCAAGAATAATAAAAGAATCTAGACCTAAAGTTTTCATTTATGAAAATGTTAGAAACATGGTTAATCACAATAATGGCGAAACATGGAAGAGAATAAGGAAAATATTTAAAGAACTAGATTATAAAATAACAGAACCACAAATATTAAATGCGGCCGATTATGGTATACCACAAAATAGAAGAAGAGTATTTGTAATTGGTGTTAGAAATGATATAGTATTGAATAAAGATTTTAAATACCCTCAACCATTGCCATTAAAATTTCATGTTCAAGACATTCTACTAAGTAATTGCGAAGAAGGTAACTATAAATATGATGAAAATGGAAATATAAAAATCAAAAAATCTAAATTTGATCCAAGTAGAATAGATGAAAAATATGTATTATCTGATAGTGTTAGAAAGTATGTTCTTACTCCGGGGACAAAGAATTTTAAAACAAGCATAGAATATGATTTACCAATAGCAAGGACATTATTATCAACAATGGGAAATAGACATAGGGCAGGAGTGGATAATTACTTTACAGATAAAGGTGATGTTAAACAGTTAAGAATGTTGACAGAAAGAGAAGCACTTAGACTTATGGGCTATTCAGATGATTTTAAAATAAAACAAGTATCAAGAGCACAAATGTATAAACAAGCAGGGAATAGTATAGTTGTAGATGTAATGCTTGCAGTGTTAAGAGAAGTTCTTGAAACTGGAGTTTTTGACTAATGGAGGAAACATGTTAGTAGAGCCAATAACAAATAACAAAATTACAATAAGACTATCAAATACAGAATCAGTTAATCAAAACATTTTTAAATATAATGGTATAAATTTCGAAAAAGAATCTAAAGGAAAAAGCAGCACGTGTAATTACTTTTTAACAACAAAAGAGAGCATTGGCGATAAAATAAAAAAAATAGTAAATATAAATAACGCACTATTTATTTGCGATATAAAAAAGACAATAGAATGTATTAACGCTCAATGCAAGCTACTAGAAAATGAAAAAATTAAAAGCAATTTTACAGGCAATCTATCAACATTTTACAAAGGAAAAGAAGAAATTTTAAAAAGAGATAAAAACTTTAATATTGGTATTGGGATAGTAAGAGAAGATTCAGGAAAAAGATTTAATTTATATTTTGATAATAGTAACACAAATCAAATAATGTTTAGAAATTCAATAATTACAGTTTTTTGTGATATAGTAATCGAAAAAAGTAAAGAAGACTTTATCATATATCCAAAAATAAAAGAAGAAATATCAAATTATATAGATTGCATAGAATTATATTTCATAAAAAATACATATAGTCAAGAGTGTAGGAAAAATATAAGTAATGATAAAATTATAGAAGAAATAAATTTTAGAATGAAAAAATTAATGTCAATAGACAATCAAATAGATAAAAATAAGTTAATTAATGAAATAATAAGATTAGAGGTTAGTTTATTGGATTAAAGCACTGAAAAGTGCTTTTAAATTACATAATAGAAAGGAATGAAAATGCTTAAAGAATTTGAGAATTGGTTAAAACAAAATGGTTTAGAAAAATCAACGAAGCATTATTTGAGTGGGATTAAGACAATATCAAAAATAGCTCTAGATTTAAAAATCATAAATAAAAACTTATATGATATAATAGATGCTAAGGAATTTGAGATAGCAAAAGAAAAAATATTTAGTAACAAAGAATTTATCTCAAAGAAAAAAACTGGGCATTATATGTATAGTGCTGCATTAAATGGATACCAAAGATTTTTGAATACAAAAGAAAACAAACAAGATGATAAAAATTATGATTTATTAATTGAAGAAAATAAACAATTTGAAAAAATAAATAATGGTTCAGTAACGGGCTATACTAAAGATGAACTTAAAGAAATAGAAAATAAAAATTATAAATACACACCAAGAATAGACAATAGTAAGAATAAAGTTCTAAGAGAAAAAACTGATCCAAAAT
>ERZ857629.4084-NODE-4084-length-11671-cov-4.110365_pt1 | contig 11671 bp, 11 predicted proteins | sample MGYA00519700_ERZ857629 | MGnify/ENA primary metagenome ERZ857629 (study PRJEB31778, sample SAMEA3449351) | human gut metagenome | biome: human gut; feature: human-associated habitat; material: faeces | place: United Kingdom | collected 2010/2012 ... | reverse complement strand
CATCGCCCGTCTGGCCGCCGCACAGGCCGCCATCAAGGACGCCAAGTAAATTAGCACCGCTGCGGGTCTCCGCATGCGCAAAGCGCCCGGCCATTGGCCGGGCGCTTGTGTTTTGCGCGGGAAGGTGATAAAATACAACAAGAGCAGAAAGATGGGGTGTATTATTTGCCGGAGGGGATCATATGGAAAAGCGCGGAGACAAGGTGGATATTGTGCAGGGGGTATCCTGCTGGATGTCGGATATGGCGTTTGCCAGATTCCAAAGCTTTTGTGACCATGTGCTGGGGATACGGATCGACGAGGTCCCAGCGAGGAGAGCATCCTTATGCGGCAGAACTTCGCCGTTGTGTTTTACGCAGCCATTCTGTTCTTACTGACCAATGGGATATACCTGGTCAAGAACATCGCGGCGCACTCGCTGATCCCTGTGGATGTGGTCGTATGCATTTTGATATTGGTCAGCTGGTGGCTGCCCGGGCAGCTGCCCTATGCGGAAAATTACGACCTGTTCAAGCATTTCCTGCTGCGCTTTTCCATCATTGTGGGATTTATTGTGCTGTGGTCCATTTTCCTCCGGCAGTCCGCCAACGAGCGGCATATCAAGGAGATGGGTCACGCCTTCATCAAGCTTGCGGACGACGACAGGTATCTGTTCCGCTTCGGGGGCGAGGAGTTCGTCGCCATTCTGCCGGATATTGCCGAGGAGGAGGCGCGCCGTATTGCCGGTGAGCTGCTGGCCGCGGTGCGCGCCGCAGCCGTTCTGCGGAGCGATCTGCCGGATAAGAGCATCGTGACCGCCTCGTTCGGAGTGGCCTGCGGGAACAGCAGGGAACTGAGCGACCTTTCGGTGGTAGCAAAGGCGGATAAGCAGCTCTATGTCTGCAGAAACGGCGGAAAGAACTGCGTTGCGGCCAGCGGCGTTATATACAGATAACAGAAGCGCGGCGCCTGCCGCGCGGATAAAGGAGTACCAGACATGGTCGAGTCAAAGATATACATAGGGCTGAACGATGTGACCACGAACACCCAGCTCTTTGAAAACGAAAAATACATCCGGGTGCTGCGCAATGTGTGCTATTCGTACAGGGTGCCGTTTTCCTTCAGTATGCAGGAGGGCGGGTATATCTACGAGAGCGGCGAATACGCCCGGGAGACCAGCCTGGTCCTTACCCTCATCGACGCAGAAAAGGCCGTGGTGGACGACATAGCCAGGGACCTGTGCGCGTTCTTCCACCAGGAGTCCGTGCTGGTCACCGAAAGTCAGATACAGGCCCGCTTTGTCCGCGAGACCCTGGACTGCGGCGGAGCCGGGCGGGAGGGCTGAACGGTCTCCCCCGCCCCGCGCGGGCCGTAAAAGCGAAAAAAGGACCCCATCCCGCCGCAAAGCGGGATGGGGTCCTTTGTATTTCTCAGATAACGAACTGCTCCAGATAGCGCTTGCTCAGCCGCAGAGACTTCAGCATGGCCTCTTCGCTGCCCTCAAAGGCCTTGTCCTCCACCTCGATGCAGGTGAAGCTGTCGTAGCCGATGTCGGTCAGGGCGGAGACAAACTTGCCCCAGTCCACGTCGCCCAGGCCGGGCAGCTTGGGGGACATGAAGTCCAGGGGATAGGCCATCACGCCCACACGGGCCAGCTTCTCCGGGTACAGCTTGATGTCCTTGTAGTGGACGTGGAATATCTTGCCCTTGAACTCGTACAGGGGCTTGATGTAGTCGATCATCTGCCACACGAAGTGGCTGGGGTCGTAGTTGATGCCCAGGTTCTTGCTGGGCAGGATGTCGAACACCTTGTGCCAGTTCACCGGGGTGGTCATCAGGTTCTGCCCGCCGGGCCACTGGTCGCGGCCGAACAGCATGGGGCAGTTCTCAATGGCGATGCGCACGTTCAGCTGCTCCGCCAGGGCGATGATGGGGGGCCAGACCTCCTTGACCAGCTCCAGGTTCTCCTCCACGCTCTTGGTCTGGTCGCGGCCGATGAAGGTGGTGACCATGTTGACGCCCAGCTTTGCGCTGGCGCGGATGACGTGCATCAGGTGGGTGATGTTGGCGGCGCGCTTTTCCAGGTTGCCGTCCATGGTGTTGGGGTAGAAGGCCAGGGCGGAGATCTCCACATGGTGGGTGGCGGCGTAGTCCAGGATGTGCCGGGCGTAGGTGTCGTCCTCGCACACCCGCACCACGTCGATGTGGCTGACGCCGGCGTAGCGGCGCTCCGCCTTACCGGCGGGCCAGCAGGCCACCTCCACGCAGGAAAAGCCCATTTCGGACACGGTGTCGATCATTTTTTCATACCCATACGGTTCCAGTATGGCGGTCACAAGGCCGAGCTTCATATCGTATGCTCCTCTCAGCAGATGGTAGTTCGTTTATTTTAAAGTAATCATAAAAAATTACTTTGTCAAGAGAAAATCATCACCGGGTAAAAGGATTGTGCAATCCGCCCGAAAGCGGCTGCGGAGAATTGGCGAAAGGGCCGAAAATTTTCCCGATCCGCCCATATTCCTTGACAGTTCGCCGCTCCGGCTGGTATTATAAATATATGAAAAATGTAATCCATTACATTTTCAACTGAGGAAACGGAGGCCCCGCATGGTGACAATAGGCGATGTAGCGAAATACGCGGGTGTCTCTGTCGCAACGGTGTCGAGGGTCCTGAACAACAGCGAAACGGTCAAGCCCGCCACGGCGGACCGCGTGCTGGCGGCCATCCGTGACCTGGACTATGTACCCAACCAGTCCGCCCGCAACCTCCGCCGCAGCGAGAGCGGGGTGATACTGACCCTGGCGCCAAACTTCTCTAACCCCTACTATTCCCGTATCCTCACCGGTATCGGCGACCTGGCCCACGACAGCGCCTACAGCGTGCTGATCTGCAACACCGGCGGCCGCCCGGAGAACGAGGAGCGTTTCCTGAAAATGCTGGACGCCCACCGGGCGGACGGCGCCATCTTCCTGGGCTGCCGCAAGGACAACCCCCGGCTGAAGGACTACGCCCAGCGCCACCCCATCGTCCAGTGCTGCGAGTACGTGCCGGAGCTGGAGCAGCCCTCCGTGTCCATCGACAACTACGCCGCGGCGGCGGAGACCGTCCGCTATCTCATCGCGCAGGGGCACCGCCGCGTGGCGCTGCTCAGCGCGGGCAACGACTTCATCTCCACCCAGCTGCGCCGCCAGGGCTACGAGGACGTGCTGCACCAGGCGGGCCTGTACTGCGGCGACGAGCTGGTGGCATACGCTGACGCGGATTACTCCTATAACTCCGGCCTGACCGCGGCGGACGCGCTGCTGCGGCTGCAGCCGCGCCCCACCGCCATCTGCTGCGTGTCGGACATTCTGGCCCTCAGCGTTATTTCCCGCGCCCACGACCTGGGGCTGCGGGTGCCGGAGGACCTGTCGGTCACCGGCATCGACGATGTGGACTACACCACCATGTTCCACCCCCAGCTGACCACGGTGGCCCAGCCCTGCTATGAGATGGGGCAGGAGAGCCTGCGCATCCTGCTGCGTATGCTCCGGGGCGGACAGCCGCCCCGCACGCGGACCTTTTTACCCTACAAGCTGGTGCTGCGCGAGTCCGTCGCGGCACATAACGAATAACAGAACGAAGGAGAAACGAACATGTTGAGAGTTGGTGTCATCGGCTGCGGCTCCATTGCCAAGCAGCGTCACGGGTACGAGTATTTCCATAACGCGAACGTGGAGATCAAGGGCTTTTACGACCTGATCCCCGAGCGTGCGCAGACGCTGGTGGACCTCTACGGCGGTAAGGTCTACGCCGATGTGGACGCGCTGCTGTCCGATCCGGACATCGACGCCGTTTCCGTCTGCATGGCCAACGCTTTCCACGCCGAGATCAGCATCAAGGCGCTGCGCGCCGGCAAGCACGTCCTGTGCGAGAAGCCCATGGCGGTCTCCCTGGAGGAGTGCGAGGCCATGGTGGCCGCCGCCCGCGAGAGCGGCAAGCGCCTGATGATCGGCCATAACCAGCGTCTGGCTCCGGCCCACAATAAGAAGGCCAAGGAGCTCCTGACCTCCGGCGCACTGGGCCGCGTCATCACCTTCCAGTCCACCTTCGGCCACAAGGGTCCCGAGATGTGGAGCATGGACAAGAGCGCCAACACCTGGTTTTTCAAGAAGGCCAGCGCCTCCTTTGGCTCCATGGCCGACCTGGGCATCCACAAGATCGACCTGATGCGCTATCTCATCGGCTCCGAGATCACGTCCGTCTACTCCAGCATGAAGGTGCTGGACAAGAAGTTCCCCGACGGAACCCCCATCGAGGTGGATGACAACTCCGTGGAGGTCATCAGCTTCGCCAACGGCGCCATGGGCACCGTCACCACCAGCTGGACCCACTACGGGGAGGAGTGCAACGCCACCACCCTGTACTGCGAGAAGGGCATCATGAAGCTCTACGCCGACCCCCAGTACTCCCTGAAGGTGGTCAACGCCGACGGCACCCAGGTGCTGTACGCCCTGGACCGGCTCCAGACCAACGACGACGCACAGCAGGCGTCCTCCGGCGTTATCGACGAGTTCGTCGCCGCTGTGGAGGAGGGCCGCGCCAGCATCCTGGATGCCGAGGACGTGGTGCGTTCCATGCGGGCGGTGTTCGCCTGCCTGCGCTCCGCCGAGGACGGTCGGCTGGTGGAGCTGTAAGAACGATATAGTGCCCGCATCAGCGGGTATTATATAAAAAATGTATGGAGGAAGTTACATGAAAAAAGTTATTGCGCTGATCCTTGCGCTGGTCATGGCCCTGGCCCTGGTGGCCTGCGGCGATAAGACCGATGCCAAGGACGACACCACCCCCCCCACGGATGGTGCCAACACCATCTACGTGATGGGCCCCACCCCCGACCACGGCTGGACCGCTCAGGCCGGTGCCTATGCCGAGGCCAAGTGCAAGGAGATCACCGACGCCGGCACCTACAAGGCCGTCTACCTGCCCGCCTCTTCCGGTGAGGAGCAGGTCGACCAGGTCAACACCATCATCGCCAACGGCGATGCCGTGGGTGTTGTCATGATGGCTTTGGACGATTCCGCCCAGGCCGGTCAGGAAGCCCTGTACGCCGAGAAGATCCCCTTCATCTCCTTCGACCGCATCATTGAGGCCACCGAGAAGTACGCCATCCTGAACGCCTCCGGCGATAACTGGCAGTGCGGCGCCGGTATCGCTTACTGGCTGCAGAAGAACGGCATGAAGCCCGGCGACACTGTCGTGACCCTGTACGGCGACAACGGCACCGTCTGCTCCCGCCGTGAGGAAGGCTTCCGCCAGTTCCTGAAGGGCGAGATCGAGTACTCCGACAAGGCTCTGGGCGAGAGCTTCAAGACCACCGAGACCTGGGACGACGCTTCCCTGGATGCCGTGTTCAACACCTATTCCGTGGTCTGCAACTGGTCCGCTGATGGCGCTTATGACTACATCGAGCAGAAGCTGGATGAGATCGTCGCCGCCGCCAAGGCCAACGGCAACAAGCTGTACATCTACTCCATGGACGATGAAATGACCTTCGGTGTCCTGAATTATCTGGAGGCCGGTGCTTCCGAGGCCACCCTGGCCGACCTGGAGCAGATGGAGGTCTACATCTCCGCCATCGGCGGCATGCAGGAGCTGTATGATGTCATGGCCGGTACTGCCGCTCAGTCCGAGCTGGCCAACAAGTACTTCGACGACATGATGTCCATGTACTTCTCCCCCAAGATGATGCAGGATGTCATCGAGAAGATGGAAGACTACCTGGCCGGCAACTGGACCTATGAGGTCGGCTCCGGTGAGTATCAGCCCACCTGGATCGTTGGCCGTGACAACGTTACCCAGTACGAGGGCTTCAAGGGCCACGCCTAAATCTTTCACTCTGCCATTTGCGCGGATGCAGGGGGCTCCCCCCTGCATCCGCATTTCAAAAAGGGACTGTCTGAAAGACGTTTCCAACCTGAAGCAAGGAGACAACATCTATGAGCATCCTTGAAATGAACCATATTTCCAAGTCGTTCGGCCCCTCCAAGGTCCTCTCCGACATCCACCTGACGGTGGAGGAGGGCGAGATCCACGCCCTGCTGGGCGAGAACGGCGCGGGAAAATCCACCCTGATGAACATCCTCACCGGTGTTCTCCCTGCCGACGAGGGCAGCATCACCTTCTGCGGCAAGGACTACCCCAGCCCCACCATCCACCAGATGGAGAGCGCCGGCATCGCCTTTGTTCACCAGGAACTGAACGTCATCAACGACCTGACCGTGGCGGACAACATTTTCCTCCGCCGCGAGCTGACCCGCGGCGGCCTGCTGCGCAGCAAGGAGCAGATCGCCCGCACCAAGCAGCTCTTTGAGGAGCTGGGCGTGGACATCGACCCCACCATCATGGTCAGCGAACTGAAAACCAGCGAAAAACAGCTTTTGGAGATCTGTCGCGCCCTGTATGCCGACGCGAAGCTGCTGATATTGGACGAGCCCACCACGGCGCTGTCCAACAACGAGATCGACCACCTTTTCGGCATACTCAAGAAACTGAAAACACAGGGGAAATCCTTCATCTTCATCTCCCACAAAATGCCGGAGATCTTCGCGCTGGCAGACCGCTACACGGTGCTGCGGAACGGTGAATACATTTCCTCAGGCTATATAAAGGATACGGACCCCCACGCCATCACCTCCGACATGGTGGGCAGCAAGTATGTGGACGCCGAAGTCTACGAGTCCCGCCCCCTGGGCGAGCCTGTGCTGAAGCTGCAGGGCCTCAGCGGTCAGGGCTTCCAGGACATCGACCTGACCGTGCGCCGCGGCGAGATCGTGGCGCTGACCGGCCTGGCCGGCTGCGGCGCCAGCGAACTGCTGCAGACGCTGTTCGGTGCCCTGCCGGCGGAGGGCGGCGAGATACTGGTGAACGACAAGGCCATCCACGGCCGCTCCGTGAAGTTCATGAAGAACGGCGTGGGCATGCTCCCCGCCAATCGCAAGGAGAACTCCGTGGTGCCCGACATGAGCATCCTGGAGAACTTCTACCTGGCGGAGCACGAGGTCTCCCGCGCGAAGCCGTTCATCCGCGAGAAGGACGAGCTGCAGCGCTACGACGGCTATAAGGAGCTGCTGCACATCAAGGCGGAGGACAGCGCGCTGAACATCGGTTCCCTGTCCGGCGGCAACCAGCAGAAGGTGTTCATCGCCCGTTGGCTGAACATCGGCGCCGACGTGCTGCTGTTCGACAACCCCACCCAGGGCGTGGACGTGGGCGCCAAGGCCGAGATATACAAGCTGATACTCGGCTTCGCCAAGGAGGGCAAGGCGGTCATCTTCAACACCCTGGAGATCCCCGAGATACAGAAGGTGGCCGACCGCTGCATCGTGTTCTACGAGGGACACATCGCCAAGGTATTCCAGCATTCCGAGGTCAATGAGCACGACGTGATGCTCTATTCCACCAACGCGGTGGATACGCAAGTGGAGGTAGCAAGATGAAAAAGAAAAACAGCTTCGGCGCCATCGCCGGCAGGATCTGGTCACAGTACAGCTTTATCTTTGTTTTCCTGATCATCATGGTGGGCTATGCATTCACCATCCAGGCCAACGGCAACGTGTTCAAGTGGAGCCACGTGGCGGCCGTCCTCGGCAGCCAGAACACCTGTATCGTGGGCACCATGGCACTGGGTATGGCGCTGGTCATCATCACCGGACAGATCGATTTGTCCATCGGCTCGGCACTGGTGCTGTGCACCGGCGTCACCATCATGGTGTTCAACGTCACCAACTCCATCCTGCTGATGGTGCTGGCCGCCCTGGTCAGCGGCGCCCTCTGCGGCGCCATCAACGGTGTGCTGGCCGGCTGCGCTAAGATGCCCCCCTTCGTGGTCACCCTGGGCACCATGCTGATCTACCGCTCCATCACCCTGTCGGTGGTGCGCTCCATCGACCCGGCCATCAGCGGTTCCTCCTCCAGCCAGTTCGCCATGCTCAGCAGCAACAGCAACTATGAGTTCCTGCGCATGAAATTCGGCACGGGCAAGCTCTCTCTGGGCTCCTTCTCCATCCCCTACATCACCTTCGTGTTCGTGCTGATGGTCATTCTCTTCGTCATCCTGGCCAACAAGACCAAGTACGGCAAGAGCGTCTACGCCGTGGGCTCCAATGAAAAGAGCGCCCGTCTGGCGGGCATCAACACCACCTGGGTCAAGGTCTCGGTGTTCATCATCACCGGCCTGATGGTAGGCGTGGCCAGCATCATCCAGGCCTGCAAGATCGGCAACGTGACCCCCGCCTCCTCCGGCCAGAGCTATGAGATGTACGCCATCGCGGCGGTGGTGCTGGCGGGCGTGAACATGGCCGGCGGCCGCGGTAAGGTGTTCGGCGTGCTGTTCGGCGCCCTGTCCTATACCACCATCAACTTCATCATCGTGTCCATCCCCTCCCTCAGCGTGGATATTCAGGACACCTTCCAGGGCCTGGTGCTGATTATCGTCATCCTCATCCAGACCATCGGCCCCGTCATCAAGGAGAGCTTCCAGCGCGCCAAGAAGCGCCGCAAGGCCCTTACTACCGACGCGGCATCCTGACGGCGCGGCATGAAGAAGATAGACAACTGCGAAAACTCCACCGTGCTGGTGGCGCTGCTGCTGGCGGGCATCCTGCTGGTCATGGGCGCGTACCGCCTGTTCTCCTGGCTGTGTACCCGCGGCATTGCCGACACGGTTACCTATGTGCTGGGTGTCGCGGCGCTGGCGCTGACCGTTCTGGGCCTCCTACTGGCCAGCCGCAGCTTCAAGCGACTGAAGGAGCTGCATCTGTAAGAAGCGAAAAAACACCCCCTCGACCCGGTCGGAGGGGGTGCTTTCGTGTGTTTTGCGATTACAGGACCGCCGGTACCGCGTCGTCGGGAATGGGGCAGTTGTATCCGGCTACCGTCCGCTGCTGGAACTCGGCCTTGGCCGCGGCCAGCAGCTCCGGCTGGGTCAGCAGGTCGATGGCGGCGGCGCACAGCACCTTGCCCGCGTGGACGGTGGCCTTGTGGGCCAGGGGCGTCTTGTTGCAGGAGACCACCTGCCAGCTGTGGCAGGGGACGTTGTTGGGCCATACCGCCAGGTGGATCTGGGCGGTGGGGCACTGGTAGCTCACGTCGCCCACATCGGTAGAGCCGGCGTTGAAGGCCGGGCCCTGATACAGGGGCATGAGGAAGTCGTTGAAATGGCTAGTCTGCAGGGTCTTGACCTGCTCGGCAAAGGCGGGGTCGTTGTGAGCGCCCACGCCGCTGGGCACATCGCTGCCGGCGTAGGTGGCGGACAGCTTCTCCATGAATTCATGCTCCTGGGGGGTGCATTCCGGGACGCCCAGCTGGGCGAAGTTGTCGTAGAGCAGCTTCTCCAGCGCGTGGTTGCAGACGGTGTCGGACAGGCCGTCCACGAAGCGGCGCTCGATGGTGGTGTCGGTCATCAGGGCCGCACCCTGGGCGATTTTGTCCACCCGCTGGTGGAGGGCCATGCAGTCCTTGACGAAGTTGGAGCGGATCATGTAGAGGACACTGGCCTGGTGCTGGACCACGTTGGGGCTGGCGCCGCCGGCGTCCAAGATGGAATAGTGGACGCGGGCATCGCGGGGCATGTGCTCCCGCAGGAACTGGACGCCCACGTTCATCAGCTCCACGGCGTCCAGGGCGCTGCGCCCCCGCTCCGGGGCGGTGGACGCCTGGGAGGCCAGGCCGTGGAACGTGTAGAGCATCTGGATGCAGGAGTTGGTGGAGCCGGTGGCCACCTCGTTGCAGTCGCCGGCGTGCCACGTCAGTGCCGCGTCCAGGCCGTACCACAGGCCCTCCCGGGCCATGTATGCCTTGGAGGCCACGCCCTCCTCGCCGGGGCAGCCGTAGAGAATCACCGTACCGGGGCAGCCGGTCTGCTCCAGGTAGTGCTTCATGCCGATGGCGGCGGCCATAGCGCCGGCGCCCAGCAGGTTATGGCCGCAGCCGTGGCCGCTGCCGCCCTTCACCAGCTCGTGATACTCCGTGCTGCCGGCGGCCTGGCTCAGGCCGGACAGGGCGTCATACTCCGCCAAAAAGCCGATGACCGGCTTGCCGCTGCCGTAGGAGGCGGAAAAGGCGGTGGGGATGCTGCAGATGCCCTCCTCCACCTGGAAGCCCTCCTCCTTCAGCACCTTCACGAAGAGGGCGGCGGACTTGACCTCCTGCATGGACAGCTCTGCGTAGTCCCAGACGGCGTCAGCGACCTGGGCGATGAGATCTTTTTTTGCGTCGATGGCGGACAAAGCCGCCTGTTTTTGTTCGTTCATATACGTATCTCCTGTGTAAAATGCGGTGATCCCCGCCCCGCGGCGGGACGGGGATCACCAGAAAAAGGAAGGAAGTAAGCTGATTTTGGTTACCCTTTCGGTAACGGTCTTGGCTACCGTAGCCATGCAAAAAATGGCACAAACGGTAAAGGGTTTGGCTACCCTTACAGGACCTTTTTCAGGAAATCCTGCAGACGGGCGCTCTGGGGATGGTCAAATATCTCCTCCGGGGTGCCCTGCTCGGCGATCTTGCCGGCGTCCATGAACAGCACGCGGCTGCCCACCTCCTTGGCAAAGTTCATCTCGTGGGTGACCACCACCATGGTCATGCCGGACTGGGCCAGCTCCTTCATGACCTCCAGCACCTCGCCCACCATCTCGGGGTCCAGGGCGGAGGTGGGCTCGTCAAACAGCATGACCTCCGGCCCCATGGCCAAGGCCCGGACGATGGCCACACGCTGCTTCTGTCCGCCGGACAGCTGGGCGGGCCAGTCGTGGGCTCTGTCCGCCAGGCCCACCCGCTGGAGCAGCGCCATGGCATTCTGCTCCGCTTCGGCCTGGGGGACCTTCTTTATCTTGATGGGGGCCATGGTCAGGTTGTCCAGCACGGTCTTGTTGGGGAACAGGTTGAAGTGCTGGAACACCATGCCCATCTTCTGCCGGTGGAGGGGAAGGTCCACCTTTTTGCCGGTGATATTCACACCGTCGAAGATGATGGAGCCGGAGGTGGGGGTCTCCAGCAGGTTCAGGCTGCGGAGGAAGGTGCTCTTGCCGCCGCCGGAGGGGCCGATGACCGCCATGACGTCGCCCTTGTGGATGTCCACGGTGACGCCGTCCAGCGCCTTCACATCGCCGCCGTTGTAGTATTTTTTCAGGTCCTTGACCTGGATAAGCGTCTGTGCCATCAGATATGCACCTCCCGCTGCTGCTTCCGCTTGCGCCCATAGCCGTTGTTCCGGTCGGCCTTCTTCATTTTTCTTTCAAAGTGGCCGAACACCTTGCTGAGCACGAACGTCATAATGAAGTAGATGACGCCCACGATCACCAGCGGCTCGATGGGCAGGTATGTGGCGCCCTTGACCACCAGGTACTGGGTCATCAGGTCGCCGATGAAGAACGTGGAGCCCAGGGACGTGTCCTTGATGATCATGATAAACTCGTTGCCCAGGGCGGGCAGGATGTTCTTCACTGCCTGGGGCACCACCACGAACCACATGGCCTTGCTCTCGCTGAAGCCAAGGCTCAGCGCTGCCTCCTTCTGCCCCGGATCTACCGCCTGGATGCCGGAACGGATGACCTCGGACACGTAGGCCGCGCTGTTGCAGATCAGGGCGATGGCGATGCAGAGGAACTTCTGCTTGTTCAACGCCGGGATCAGCATGGGCAGGCCGAAATAGAA
>ERZ857629.4077-NODE-4077-length-11693-cov-2.263791_pt1 | contig 11693 bp, 9 predicted proteins | sample MGYA00519700_ERZ857629 | MGnify/ENA primary metagenome ERZ857629 (study PRJEB31778, sample SAMEA3449351) | human gut metagenome | biome: human gut; feature: human-associated habitat; material: faeces | place: United Kingdom | collected 2010/2012 ... | reverse complement strand
TTCCCCATCTTTGAGCAGGTTGACGGTAATGCTCTCCCCTTCGTGGTTGGCGTTGCCGTCCGACCAGACCTTGCGGACGGTCAGTTCCGTATTGCCGGGAGGTTCCGGCGTGGGCGTTTTACTGGTGTTCGTAATGGTCGTCACATTGCCGTCCGTAGCATAGCTGACCTCGTACCCCTCGGGAACCTCGGCCTCTTCTACCGTCCAGACATATCCCTCGCTCAGACCGTCAAAGGTGTACGTCCACTGGTTTTCTGCGGAGAGTGTCTTGGTTTCGGCGACTTTACCGTCGCGCAGGAGGTTGACTTTCACCGTGTCTTCCTTATGCGCCTCGTTGCCGTCAGACCAGACCTTGCGGGCGGTCAGCTGACTTTCGGTAAAGCCCTCCGCGTGGAAGACCCAGTCAATCTCACCGAGCCGTCCGGAATATTCATTGCCCAGCTCCTTGGGCATGGAGAGATTGACCACAATTTCCGCGGAATCCCCTGCGCGGAAGGTTCCCAGCTTCACCGGAGCTTCCAATCCGGCGTTTGCCGGGCCGCTGTAAAGCACGCTGCCTCCCAGGCGAACCTGAAGGATGAGCTGCGCCAGGAATGCGTTGGCAGTGGCTTCTGTTTCTCCCGCCTGCTTCAGCGCGGGGGAGAGGGGATTTCCCTCTGGGTCGTGAGGGACGGCATGAAGATAGAGGTTTACATAATCACAATCCCTTGCCTCGTTCCGGAAGATGATGGACTCTGTCCGGCTGTCGCCGGGCATCATGTTCTCAAAAGCGCCAAACAAGTCGGTTGCAGTATAGGCACTGCCCGGTGCGAACGCAAATCCGGCTTCCAGGCCGTGGAACGTAACCGTCGGCTCTGCCGCCGATGCGGGCATCAGGAGCCATCCGGCCGTCACGTTAAAAACCAGACAGAGCGCCACCAGAAGGCGGAACCATGCGCGACTTCCCATCCGTATCAGCAGATTATTTCTCATGGCTGACTCCTCCTGTGATGGTGAGTGCGCCGTCTGCGTCCACTGTAGCGCCATCCCAGGCATCCGTGACGGCGTCTGCGGGCTCGGCCTGCACGGCGTCTGCCACGATTTCCACGGATAGGGCATATTTTCCGTTCTCCGGGCCGACAACGCCGGGAATCTGGATCAGACTGTCAATCAGATTCGGCGTCTCGTCTCCGGCTGCAACGGGGTACTTGTAATAGTAGGAATACGTGCCGATACTATTCTGGTAGATGCTCCAGCCGTTGGAAATATCCGGGTTGATCTGGTAGTCTTTATTGATTTGGGGCTTGTTCACATAGACGTTGCCATTTGCATCCTTCCAGGTGAATACCAGCAGCACCCGGATATACGCACTGGTGTTGCCCGTATTCTTGATGCGCACGTCACGCTTTATATAGCGGTTGTTTTCCTTGCCAAAGGTCTCCAGAACCTCGCAGCTGACCTTGCCATAGGTAAAGTCGTTCTGCACGGACTCGGTTCTGGTGCTGAGAAAGCCAACGGTCATGCCGATTCCTGAGCCTATCAGAAGCACCAGCGTAAGCAGAAGGATCAGGGAACGCACAGGGATGCGGTAACGACCGCTGCTGTATCGACCGCGTCTTTTAGCCATTTCCCTCGCTCCCTTCTTCTCCGCCTGATTTCAGGCTTGTGCCGTTCAGCCAGCGGTTGTCCGTCCAGCTGCTGCCGTTCAGCCAGCGCCAGCGGTCGCCATTGTCAACCGTAACGCGGTTGTTGGTAAACTTGACCGTTACGGGATCCTTCAGCGTCACGGTCATGCTGGGCTGTTCCGCAGTATACCGCCAGCTCCAGCTCCCGACTTCCGTGACCTTGTAGGTGCCTACGGGCAGATTGTTGATCGTTGTGCTGTCATTGCCGTGGATTGTCACGGCCAGGTCGACCTTTCCTCTGGTAATGTCGTCGGCGCCTTCCACACGGTAGACAAAGGTCTGGTTTTCGTCAATGTGCTGCCAGCCCTCTTTCCGAATGGTCAGGGTTGTGAGCAGCAGATGATAGGTGTTTTTCACGGTGCAGGAGCCTGTGGCGTGGTCGTCCGTTTGAATCAGACCGGCGCCAGCTTCCTGAGAGGGCGCATCATAGGTGGTCACCTGCTCGTAAATACGCCGGAGCGCTTCGTCATCGGTACTCCGCTCTACCACACGGTAATCATGATTTGCTATAGGGGCAAAGGTCTGAGTGGGGTCATCTGCCTTCTTGAACTCGGCCACGGCGGTCTTGCTGGCATAATCATTCAGGTCGATGGTCAGGGAAGCGTTTGCCACAACTTTGTCGCCGTCATAGAGGTCGAACGCGGCAGTGTAGCCGTTGGGGAACAATGCTTCCTTTTCCTTGTCGGTCAGATCTTCCCACTTCTCGAACTCCACGACCTTTTTCACGGATACCGTACCGGTCGTATAGTACAGACGCAGCACGTTTCGGCAATCCTTATACTGGGGGTCAAGGTCTTTTCTTGCCTTGATGCTCAGGGCTATGCCGCCGTAGTTTTTACCGTTGATGGTGGAACCGGTCAGGATCGCGTTTGTCAGAACCTTCGCTCCCGTTTTGGACGGGGTAATGACGCTGTCCAGGTCGGCATGGGAATTCTCAGTCAGATCCTGCTGCAATTCGCCATTGAGATAGTACTCGATGACGTAGCTCTGAACCTCGTTGAAGTGAATGCCGTCGATCAAATTGCCCGTGGTCTTTCCCGACGCGGATACGAAGAAGAAACGGGTCGCATACTGACCGGTCGGCACGGTGTATGTACCCATGTGATCCTGCCAGTAGTTCGGGTTGCCCTCAAATTTCCAGAGGGTAAAGGTGCCGCCGTTGTAAGACACACTTGCGCCGTCACTGGTGTAGCTTTGCACCAGGGGCGCAATTTGCGCCTGCGTTGTAATGCTCTGGGCATCCTTGGTGGACGCAATCACCAGATACATGGTATTGGTGCTGGTACCCACACGGCTGCGGTGGGCAAAAGCCCAGGAAAGCGTCGCGCCGGGGGCCGTCAGCACGTCCTGATAGAGGGAACCGACATTTTCCGCGTTCAGCTCCGCGAACTGATTGCCGTCATTGGCCTTGCCGCCGCTGATCAAATAAGGATTGCCGGGGTTGTCATTGCCCAGCTCCACATCCTGGGCCAGCTTAGTTCCGCTGCCGGGAGCCGTGGTTTTCCAGAAGAGCTGCCAGGTGCCATTGGCAAAGGCGTAGTTGGTACGGTTGCTGGGAATTCGGGGATACTCAAAGCTGCCGTTCAGCACATCCTCGCCGTATTCCACCCGGTGGGTCGCCGTACCGAGAACTTTTCCCGCCTGGTCGTAGGCCGTGCAGGTGTAGGACTTGACGCACAGAATGTCGTTTCCTTTGGAATCCTTTTCCATGGCAATGCCGCCGGCATCAATGGCCACATTGATGCTGCCATCATCCAAGACGGCGTCCTCGGAAATGGGAGTCTTCGTCCGATGCCCCTCGGGGGAGTCGTTGCCATTGTTAAAGGTATGGAAATACTCTTTGCTCCATTCGTAGTGAATCGCGTCGGTGTCGGGCGCTGTCCCGCGCCAAACAGGCCTGAGCGTGCCGTCCTCGGGAATGTGGTTTACAATGGCAAGACCGCTTTCCTTCGCCATGACGTGCAGCTTGAACGTCACCGTGCCGGATTCCACGGTGCCTGTCGGACTCCACCAGCCGCTGCCGTTGTAGCAGTAGTGGGTCACGGTTACGGTGACCGTGCCGGGGCGCAGAGCGTCCACGGACAGCCACGGGTACTGATAGCTCTTGGACTTATCCGACGTGGAAGTATTGTCCTGTTGATAAATGGATGTGGAATAGGCGCGAACGGTGTCGTTGTTATTCTCCACCGTCCAGGTGTAACGGTGGTACTTGTAGCTCGCCGAGTGTGAATCCTGGAAGAAGAATACCCGACTGCTCTCTTCCTCCATTTCGTAGAAGACGTTGCCGCCCGCATTTTTATCCGTAACAAATGTACCGTCTTTTTCGCCCACGGCGGCCACGGCGTAAATGGAGAAGCCCGTAGCGCCGAAGCTGATCTCCTGCTGAGCGTCCGTATACTGCACGCACTGCACCGGCTCCGCAACAAGGCTTCCGTCCGCCTGCTCTGCCATATGGTAGACGACAAGGAAGGCGGCGTCCTTTACATATTCCGCATAATCATCGAGGACGCTCAGCGTCACGGGGACGGTCTCGCCATTCTCAGGCTGCACCTCCTCGCGGGATTCCGTTCGGAAGCTGATGTCCATGGCAAGAACGCTCTGCACCTCCACGGCATCTTTTCTCAAAGCGGTTTTCACGACAGTCTCCACGCAAGTCTGCTCCGCTTCCGAAATGGCAGAGGCTTCGCATTGGGCATCACTCAGGCTGCTGTCATTCGGAAGAGCCACTTTCACATCCAGCACTTCGGGCATATTCCACTGTGCCGTAAAGGTATCATTGGCAGTAACCGTGTAGGAGTCGCCCGCGCCCAGAATTTCGCCGTTGAGGGAAGAAAGCCAACCGGCAAAGACCCGCGCGTCCTTCACAGGGGCTGCCGGCATGGTGATCTCCTGACCTGTGGCGGCGGAGACGGTAAGGTCTCCTGCATTCCTCGTATAAACGGCGCCGCCGTTCAGATCAAAGGAAACGGTGAACTGCTCCTCCGTGGACAGCTGATCCGCAGCCGTAGGAACCGTCGTTTCCTCGGTTGCGTCAGTCGTATCGGTAGGGCTTGCAGTTTCGGAGGGCAATGTGGTCTCACTGGACTCCGTTGCGGCGATCTGCGCCGCCTGTGTTGCCTGTGTTGCCTCCGTTGGTGCCGTTGTGGCGTCCTGGGTTTCCGCCGCGAGACCCACCAGTGTGGCGGGGATACACGCGGTGACGATCAAGGCTGCCGTAAGAAGCAGAACCAGTGCTCTGTGCATATGTTTCATCTCAGGCCACCCCCTATGCATTCGGCCAGCCGACGACATCCAGCACCGTTCCCCCTGCGGGAATCGGGTTGTTCGCGGTCTGCACGGCCTCGGCCTTGACGGTAATGTAGACGGTGCAGTTCTGGTATTCGTTGCCCATGTCGGGGTCAAAGCGAACCTCCCGGAACAGAACATCCGTCTCGCCGCCCACCGGGACGGCTTTGCTGCAATAATAATATCCGTCGCCGCCGTCGATCCAGGGCGCCTGTACGGAATAGTCCACCACACCGGCGTCCAGCGCCGCCTGTGCGCCGCTCTTCACGGAGGTATCGACCCGGACGCGAATCCAGGTCTCCGCGCTGCCGGTGTTCCGGATCCGGACGATCTTCGACACGGTGGAGCCGGGCATGACGCCGCGGATTCCCTCCGCCGGGAAGTCCTTCAATTCGGTGCCGTCCAGCATGGTCTCCACCACGGAAATATTCACACTGCCGGAGGTGATCACGTTATGCGCGGTATCCTCCGCGTTAAAGAAGGCAGAGCTGCCCATGGCGGAGATGGAAAAAATGATAGAAATCAGAGAAATGAGAAGTAGTTTTCGCTTCTTCATATATACAGCTCCTCTCATGGAAATGGAGTGGCCGTAGCCATAGGAGAGCCTCCGGAAAAGCCGGGGACTCTCCTATGGCTGCTCCCCGAAGGGGGGCAGCCGGTCGGGGAAATTACTTGAATGCAGCCCAAGCTGCGGCAGCGTCGGCAAAGCCCTCAGCCTGGATGGCGTCGGCCTCCACCAGAACATTAAAGGTCATAGTGCCGTCTGCGTTTACGGTAATAGCATGGTTGTTGATAGCCTTCTGGATATCTTCGCTGGTAGCATCCTTGTCGATGCCGATGTTGTTCCAAACGTTCCACTCGGTCATAGCGCCGGCGGCCAGAGGCTTAACGCGGATAAAGGTATACACATCGTAGGTTACGTTGTCCTTGGTAACTGCCGCCTTTTCAATATAAGGCTCATTGGCTTGGGGGTTGTTACTCTTGGTATTATTGACGAACTCACCGCTAAGCATGGAAGTGCTGCACCACACGTTGGTAATCACGCCGCCGTCATGCACGGCAACATAGTCCCTGTTGGCCGCAGAAGGGATCATCACACGGATACGGATGTAAGCGTCATTCGCGCCGGTGTTGATGACATAAGGGGACTTGGCAATGTTCTTGCCGGGAACCATGTTTTTACCGCGCTCACTGATGTAGGCGGAGTAATTCGCAGCATCCGCCTTGATCTCTTCATCAGTGAAAATCGTAGCGCCGTCTGCGACATAGTCCATGCCGTTCGCGGTCTGGGTGGGGGCGGGGATAGAGGTATCGCCGGAGCTGCCGGAGCCCTGACGGTGGTATCTGGACTCGATCAGGTCGATCTTGACGTTTCCCACGGTAAACGTATTGGTGGCAGACTTCGTGTCGGTGAAATAAGCGAGGGATGCGCCTACCACGGCGACCGCCAGCAGGGCGACGCAGAGGCACAGCGCGGTGATTTTCTTTTTCATGTGCTTTACTCCTTCTTTTATTTTTATTTTTTGCGCTGCATGTAAGGAAATGCTCAGGGGTTAGCGGGGGCGGGGTTAGCAACTTCCCAAGCCCTAACTGCATCGTCAATACCGTCGCGCTGGACAGCGTAGGCCGTGAACGACAGCTTGGGCTGGGTTCCAGAAGCAATGCTGTTAACTTCTGCCTTGGTCAGCATCTGGCTGACCGTGACATTACAGTTCACATCGTACTCCACACCAGTTTTGGCATTCTCCGCGCTGACTTCGCGATAGTAAACGCCGGGATGGTTGTTGAGAGCTGTCCAGCCGTCTTGGACGTCGACAGAGTAGGAAACCTTCGCCGTACCGTTCGCGTCCGGGAAGTGCGACCAGTTCGCTCCCTCTACCTTCACAAACAGCCAGCAGGCTTCGGAGTTCGGCTCGACCGTCACCTTCAGGGATCTCTCGATTTTAACGCCGGGGATAATTTTGAGCGGCTGACTCTCCGATTCCCCGGTCAATTTGATATTGATGTCTCCGAGGGTGAATGTACTGACAGAAGACTCCGACTCGCTGACGAGCCAGGCGACCGTTCCGTCTACAGCACAGCCGACTACCATCGTCAATGCCAGCATTACGAAAACGGACAGTATCGCAATGAACTTTTTGTTGCTCATGCGGCGGCGGTTTGCACGGTGTTTCATTTTTCTTTTTCCTCCTTCCCTCGGTTATTTGCGATTGGTTTTATTTCAACAGGCAAAACGTTTTCATTGGGATCGTCTGCCTGCCGCAATTCTTTTTGCGGTAAGTTTAATCCGTCCGGTTTTCGCCGATCGTTTTCTCCGATGCTGCTTTGGAGGCAGCGGCTTTGTATTCTGCCGTATGTCTGCCTTTGCCGGGCCGGGAGAGCTTTATTTCCTCGTCCCGGTCATCCGGAAACATGTCGGGGAGGAACATCAGCAGCAGAAGTATCGCACCTGCGGAAATCGCAACGTACATTCCGGGCGGGTGCTGGATGTAATTTGTCGCATAGCCCAGATATGGGATGGAGAAAACCGGCGTACCAATGACGTTTTTATAATGAACAAGCCGAGCGTCTTCTGCTTCGTTTGCGTCGCCCTTGGTGCGGAAGCGGATCACGGTGGGGTCTTCCTCGTCGGGGACAATGCCCACAACGCGGTGCGTGGCCACGGTATTTTCGTCCAGCATAAACGTGATGGGCTGCCCCTCCTGGATGGCGTAAGGGTCTACCTTTTTTACATAGATCAGCGAGCCTGTATGATATGTTGGCTCCATGGAGCCGGACAGCACGGTGAACACCTGCAACCCGGCGACTCTTGCGCCCACCAGCAGAAGCGCCAGAATCACCACCAGCGCAACCAGAATGCTGCTGACCACATTCCACACCTTTTTGAGAGATTTGCTCATATAGCTTCTTCCTGATTCCTTAATGCTTCCACTTATTTAGACATAATTCGCATTATGTCGGGAGCAAACAACATATACATACAAAGTTTGCATTAATCCTTGATATTTTTATAGCACTTGCCGCTTGAAAATTCAAGTTTCAATGCAGAAAAAGTTCACAAAAAAGCGAAAAAATCTAACCGCCGTACATGTTGTCGAAAACGAGCAACACAACAACACCCTCTGCGGCTTTATTTCAAAAAACGTGGAAGAGGGTGTGCTTTTGCACGCCCAAAATGGAAGATCATTTTCGTGTCGAACGCCCGCCGCTTCTGCTCCTTTGGACATAATTGGACATAATGCGAATTATGTCGGGCTTTTTTCTATACGACCAGCCCCAACCGTTCGAGCTTCTGGCGGTGCTCCGTGCCGGAGGTCATGATATAGATGCGGGTCGTATCTACGCTGCTGTGCCCTAAAATATCCGCCAGCTTTGCAATGTCCTTTTCGATGCCGTAAAAGGTTCTGGCAAAGAGTTTCCGCAGGTTATGGGGAAAGACCTTGCCCGGCTTTACCCCAGCGGCTTTGCACAGCCCTTTCATCTGCGCCCATATGGCTTTCCGATCCAGAGGTTTTCCGCGCCCCGTGAGAAAGATCACGCCGAGGCGGATTTTCCATTTTCCGGCATAATCCAGAAGCAGCCGTCTCAGCTTGCCGGGAAGCAGGATCGTCCGGGTCTTGGCCTTGCAGCGCACAATAACCTCCCCGCGCCTCACCGCTTCCGCCGTAAAATATTTCAGTTCGGACACGCGGATGCCGGTGGAGCAAATGGTCTCCATCACCAGCCGAAGCTGCTCGTTCTTCCCTGCCGCTTTTAAAAGCCGCTCGTACTCTGCCTTTGTCAGCTCCTTTTCCTCCGCACAATAAACCTGACGCTGCACTTTGAGGGATTTCACCTTGCAGTCTGGCCAATCCATGAAAATCAGGAAGCTGTTCACGCTGGCCAGCATGGAATTGATGGACCGCACCGCATAGCTTTCTTCCAGCAGATGGTTTTTGTAATGGATAACCAGCTCCTTCTCTACTGGCGTTTCTCCGATAAAGGCTTGAAAAGCACGGACGTCCCGGAGGTATTTCTCCACGGTGACCGCGCTCTTTTCGTCCCGGATCAGATATTGGCGAAAGGCCTGTATCGCGTCTTCGGTAATTCTTTTTTGTTCCATTGGTAATTTCGCCTACTTTCCTTTTTGGTCTGCACATATTGTAATCATGTTTCGGGCAAAGGGAAAAGCAGAGAAACAACTTTAATAAAATCGTAGGTTCAGCACGACATGCGCAGGACGAGAAAAAGCACCTGTCCAGCGGATTTACTGAACGGGTGCTTTTGGCAGGCTGCAAAAGAGCCAACGGGAATTTTCCGTTGGCTCTTTTCCGTTATTTATTCTCCGGCAGCTCCGGGGATTTTGCGTCCTGCACGGCGTAGGGGGCTTCTTCCGCCGCGGTGGGCAGGAGCTTGGCTGCGACCACGAGGCGCTGATCGCCGGTGCCGTCCTTGTCGTACAGCGTGCAGCACGTCGAGAGCGTCAGAAGCTTATCCCCGTCCTCGATGGCCGCGCCGTCGATGGCGAAGAGATTCTTCCGCGCCACCGTTTCGAGATACTCCGTCCGCTCCTTTTCCGTCTCGAATTCGGGGCGGACGTAGCCAAACTCCGTATCCGTCACAAACACCGCGACGATCTGGAAGATCATATGCTATCCCAGAGCGAGATTATAACTGCAATTACTGACAGAACTATCGGAAAAATACCACTAAATAATCTATTTGACTTTTTTCAGTGACATTTTTTATTAGCACAATTGTATCTTCCATATTGTCATCTGCTCTTTCTATCTAAGCCAAACTAAATCAAAAGCCGAATCTGATTCTGAGTGAGATACCAATCTACCATTTTAACCGACTCCTGTCATAAAATAGCACGGTAATGATCCTCTTCATCAAAGACAGATAACCATATAAGGCGGGATGCAGAGAACATCGTCTTTTTCTATGAGGTTTCTCGGATGCACAATATAGCTGCCGCCGATTCGATTTTTGAATTTTTCCCGAAACCGGTGCAACGACTCTGTGGTATAGCGCATACCGGATTTCACTTCAATGGGATAGATTTTATATTTCGTTTTGCTGTTGTTGGAGATAATGAAGTCAATCTCAATGTCGTTTCGTTTTTTTTCTTCATTGTATTGCGTATAGAAAAACAACCGATGTCCGTTGGCAGTAAGCATCTGCGCAACGGCATTCTCAAACAGCATGCCTTCGTTGATTCCAAGCTTCCCAGCAAGAATCTGTTTATAGACTTCGTCCTCCAAAAGTTCGTTCTCGTCAAAAGCGTGGCTGACCAGCAATCCCGTATCACCCAAGTAGCACTTGATATAGGCATCCGATTCGCTGAGCGACAAACCAACATTCGGATCATTTGCTCTGCGGCATTCATTGGCCACCATGGAATCCGCCAACCAGAAAAATGTTTCCTCATACTGATCGGCCGTGGATCCTGCGGCAATGCGATTGAAAACAACGCGCTTTTCGTGCCGCGAAAGAAGCCCCGGAATCTGGTCAAATATGGCCAACGCCTTGGAACGATACTGTGCACGGATCTTCATGATATCGTTCCGATAAAGCTCCAGAATATCCCGCTTTTCCTGATCGGCTTTTCCGAAGTCCTTATGTCCTTCCAGAAAGGCAACCACACTCATTGGCATGCCGCCGACCAGCAGATACTGCCCCCACAGAAGCATCGCTTTGTTGTGCAGGCTTCTTTCGAGCGGCTCCCTCTTATCAAAGCAGGAACGGATATAGCCTACCAGCGGCTCTTCCTGCAAAGCCCAGCAAAATTCCTCGAAGTCCAGCGGATACATCTTGATATGCCGCTCCTCGGATGGAATGACAATATCCTTTACATTCTCCTTAATGGAGATCAGCGAGCCGGTTTCGATATAATCGTAGCGCCCGTCCGCGACCAGGTATTTTATCGCTTCCCGCGCTTTCGGAAACATCTGGACTTCATCAAAGACAATGATACTCTCCCGCGGGTAGAGCGTAACGCCGTATTCTACCGACAACAGCATGAAGAATGTGTCCAAATCATTCAGATGCTCCAGAAAATATTCCTTAACTGTCTCGGTCGCGCGAGCAAAGTCGATCAGGATATAGCTCCTGTACTCATTTTTGGCAAACTCTTCTACCACGGTAGATTTGCCGATTCGGCGTGCGCCTTCTACCAGCAGAGCCTTCTTGCCGCCGGTTTCCTTTTTCCATGTAAGAAACTTATCATAAATCTTCCGCCGGAAAAGCATAGTCGATCACCTCTATTGCTACTATACAGCGGCAATCAATAAAACGCAAGATAAACAGTTCGCCATTTTCCTACAATACGCAGGTTTGCAATGCTGCCGATTTCCGAAAGAACGCGTTAAAATTTGTGCGAAAAAATATCAACGACGATTTTTAAGCAAAGCATAAATATAAGAATCCACATAGTTTGTTTGCGTCCTTTTAATATATACGTTGAATGTACAGAGGAGTTGTGCTACAATTTTTATATAATATGCACGAAAGGAATGAGCTTGTGGAGCGAGTCTATGCATTTACTGACGAGTCTGGAGCTTTCGGATGGGACATTGAAAACCCTAACGTTTCGACGCATTTTATTATCACAGCAATTATTGTCAAGGAGCCTGATCTTGAGGGTTTTACGCAGAAAGCCGAAGCATTAAGAAAAAAGCATTTTCAAACAGGTGAAATTAAATCAAGCAATATTGGCGGCAATCATGCACGCCGACTTCGCGTATTAGCAGATCTTCAGGG
>ERZ857629.4076-NODE-4076-length-11693-cov-4.036862_pt1 | contig 11693 bp, 8 predicted proteins | sample MGYA00519700_ERZ857629 | MGnify/ENA primary metagenome ERZ857629 (study PRJEB31778, sample SAMEA3449351) | human gut metagenome | biome: human gut; feature: human-associated habitat; material: faeces | place: United Kingdom | collected 2010/2012 ... | reverse complement strand
ATTATAAAAAATTTATTAAACAAAAAACTCCTTACGGAGTTTTAAGCTTAATTTTTATATACTTATTATTTTTTTCTATAGTTTCCTATATTATTAGCATGATCACCTATTCTTTCTAAATTACTTATTAAGTCTAGGAATACAACACTAGATGCTGCTGAACACTTTTTCTCGTTTAATCTCTTTATATTATTTTCTCTAAATCCTTTTTCTAATCTATCTATTTCTTCTTCTACTATTTCAAGTTCTTTTGGTGCATTTATATTTTTATTACTATAACTTTCTATTGCAATGTCTATTGCTTCAACAGTCTTATCAACTATTAATTTAAGCTCACTTTTCGCTGTATCTCCAAGATGAATTCCTTTACTCATCTTCTCGATTGCTAAATCTGCAATATTTTCCGCATGGTCTCCTATTCTTTCAATATCATTTATAACATGATAAGTTGAGCTAAATAGTTTAATGTCATCTTCAGGTAAATCTAATTGTGATAATTCTACTAAATAATCTGTTATGTCTTTCTCTAAAGCATTTATAATCTTTTCATTTTTATATACTTTATCTGCAGCTTCTTCACTATTTTCAGTAAATGCAGTAATTGATAGAATTACATTTTCTTTAGCTTTATGAGCCATTCTTAATGTTTCTTTAAAAACTTGTCCATTTGCTACTACTGGAGTATCTAAAAGATTTTTATCTAAATATATAGCTCCCTCTTTTTCTATTTCTCCATCACCAGGAAGTATTATATTTACCAACTTAACTAAATATGAAGATAATGGTAATAAAATTATTGTTACTGTTACATTGAATATTGTATGCGCATTTGCTACTTGTCTTGCTACATTTGCATCAGTACCTTGAATAAAGTTAATAAATGGGTCTATAAATGGGAAGAAAATTATAGCACCTATTGTATTAAATAATAAATGTATTATAGCTGCCTTTTTTGCAGTTCTATTTGCTCCTAAAGATGCTAGTATTGCAGTAACACAAGTTCCAATATTACATCCTAATATTACAGGAAATGCTAGTCTCATATCTATAGATCCTGTAGTTGCTAACGCTACTAAAATACCTGTAGTTGCTGATGAACTTTGGACAATTGCTGTCATACCAAGCCCTGCAAGTAGTCCTAATAAACTATTTCCTGCAACAACAATTACAAACTCCTTAAACCAAGCCGCTTCTGAAATTGGTTTCATAGCAGTTGACATAGCACTCATTCCTAAAAAGAGAATACCAAAGCCTAAAGCTATACTTGCTAAATCTCTAACCTTTTTCTTTTTTGCTATAAGTAATATTATAGCACCTACTCCAACAAATATTGGTGCAATTGCATCTAAGTCAAAAGATACCATTTGTGCTGTTATTGTGGTTCCGATATTTGCTCCCATTATTACACCAGTTGCCTGTGCTAATGTCATTAAACCGGCACTTACAAAACTAACTACCATAACTGTAGTAGCACTTGAGCTTTGAATTATTGCTGTAACTACTGCCCCTACTAAAACTCCTATGTATTTATTGCTTGTTAATCTTTCTAATATAGATTTTAGTCTTTCCCCAGCTGCATTTTCTAGTCCATCTCCCATTAGTTTCATTCCATACAAAAACATACCTAAGCCGCCAATAAGACCCGTTAAAATAGAAAAACTACTCATTAATATTTTCTCCTTGCTAAAATAATACTTTTTATTAATTTAATATTAACATTTTGTTAACAAATTTAATATACAACGATTACTTTGAAATGTAAATATTAATTATATGTTAAATTTTCTTAACATATCCCTTATTCATATTTTGTTTATTTTTTTGTCACAGTACTGTCATAATATTGATATATTATAGTACTTGTAAAGTAGTTAAAGCATTATTATTTACCCCTAAAACCATCTAATGGTCCCTAGATTAAATCATTCCCCAAAATTATTTAATCTAGGGTTTCATTTTGTATTAATATTTTTCTTCTTTTAACCTATTAAGCTCTTCTACAGCCTTTCTTTTATCTATCTTACCGAATAAATCTTCTATTTTATTAATTTTTCCTTCTTTCTTTTCTATATAGCTCCATATAGGATCATCTAAATTCAAAGCAACTCTAATTTTTTCACAAGTTCTTGGTATAAATGGCTCTAATAAATTTGATAAATTTATTATAAATTGTAAGGCTTCATAAGTATTTATTTCACCAGCTTCATATCCCTTATTCACTTTTTTAACTGCTGATATAATATCTAAAAGAGAATTCTTAAACTTTCCTTCTTCAATATAATCTCCTACATCAAAATATAAATTAAGGATTTCATCTTTAAACTTTTTAGATACAACTCCCTTTGGAATAGTATATTTATACTTACTCTCAATATCATTTAGGACTTTATTTATGAATCTTCCAACATTATTTACTAAATCCCTATTTACGACATTTATAAAATCTCTCCAAGTAAAATCTGTATCCTTTGTTTCAGGAGAATTAATTGATAAATAATATCTAACCTCATCTACATCATAATTTTCAACAATATAATCAACCCATATTGCCCAGTTCTTAACTGATGAAAAATTTTTTCCTTCTAGTTTTAAATATTCGCTAGATACAATGCGTAAATTAGGATTTTTTATCCCAATACCAGCTAAAATTGCTGGAAATATCACTGTATGGAAGGGAATATTATCTTTTCCATGAATAAAGTAAACTCTAGAATCTTCTCCTTGCCAATATTCTCTCCAGTCTTCCTCTTTATCTTCTAAGGCTTTCATACTAGCTGTTAAATATCCCATAACGGCTTCTATCCAAACGAATATTTTTTTATCTTCATATCCATCTATTGGAACATCTACTCCCCAATTAAAATCTCTTGTTACAGCCTTGTCCCTTAGCCCTTCATCTAAATATCTATTAACTATTTTTTGTGCATTTTCTCGCCATCCCTTTTGCCTAATTAAAAGTCTTCTAACATCATTTTCAAAATTTGATAAGGAGAAAAATAAATGCTTTGTTTTCTTTTCAATAGTTTCACTACCACAAAGTTTGCACCTTTTATCTAATAATTCTTCACTATCTACTATTTCAAAACAATTTTCACATTGATCTTCAGATACTATTTCTCCACAATGAGGACATCTTCCCTCTACATACCTGTCAGATAAAAATTCATTACAATTTTCACAATAAGTTTGCTCAATTTCCTTTTCATAAATATAACCTTTATTATATAAATCAAGAATAAATTCTTTAACCTTTTCTTGATGATATTCTGAATGTGTTTTTTCAAATATATCAAAAGAAAAACCAAGACTATCGAAACATCTTTTAAACTCACTATGATATTTAATAGTTGCTTCTAAAGGCGTAATTCCCTCTTCCTTAGCCTTCATAGTTACAGGAGTACCATGACAGTCTGTCCCAGATATAAATATTACTTCATCTCCCATAAGTCTATGATACCTTGCAATAATATCACCTGGAAGTAATACTGCAATTCTTCCTAAATGTAAAGGCCCATTAGCATATGGCCATGCATTTCCTACTATTATATTCATAAAAAACCCCCTTTTTTTAATGAAGAATGTAAAATGTAAAGTGTAAAATTAAGGAGAAAACTCAGCATAAGCTGAGTTTTATAATATTTTCATAATTTAGCTATTGCTAAATTATTTCATTAATTTTTCATTCTTCATTCTTAATTCTTAATTTATCTAACAACGCTTCCTGTTGGTAGTTCACCAGGATTTACTACTTTTAATAGGCTATCATCATCAGTAGCTGCTGCTAGTATCATTCCTTGTGATAATTCGCCTCTTAGTGTTACTGGTTTTAGATTTGCTACTAAAACTACATATTTTCCAACTAGTTCTTCTGGTTTGTAGTAGTTAGCTATTCCTGAAACCACTTGTCTTTCTTCTCCATTTAAATCTACAGTTAGTTTTAATAATTTCTTAGCTTTCTTTATTGGTTCGCATGCTAATACTTTTACTACTCTTAAATCTATTTTTTCAAAGTCTTCTATTGTTATTTCTTCTTTTATTGGAGTTATTTCTCTCTTTTCTTCTTTTTTATTAGATGCTAATTGTGCTTCTCTTAAAGCATCTAATTCTGCTAACTTTTTATCTACATCTATTCTTGGGAATAAAGCTTCTCCTTTTTGAACCTTAGTTCCAACTACTGTTCCATCAAAGCTACTTAATGATTCAAAAGTGATATTGCTTGCATTTATTTGTTCATTTATCTTCTTACTTGTATCTGGTAGGAAAGCTGATAATAATACTGAAGCAAATCTTAAGCTTTCAATTAAGTTATATAATACTGTTCCAAGTCTTTCTTTCTTTTCTTCATCCTTAGCTAATATCCACGGTGTAGTTTCGTCTATATATTTATTAGCTCTTCCTATTAAATCAAATACATATTCTAAAGCTTCTGGTATCCTTAAATGATCTATTGCATTATTAACTTTCTTAGGAGTTTCTAAAGCTAAGTTAATTAATTCATCATCAATAGCTTCTTTAACATTATTATTTGGAATTACTCCATCAAAATATTTTTCTATCATAGCTACAGTTCTAGATAGTAAGTTTCCTAAGTCGTTGCAAAGATCTGAATTTATCTTCTTAATAAATATTTCATTATTAAATAATCCATCTGCTCCAAATGGAATTTCTCTTAATAAATAGTATCTAACTGCATCTACTCCAAAGTTTTCAACTAAAGTTACTGGATCTACTACATTTCCTTTTGATTTAGACATCTTACCACCATCAACAAGTAACCATCCATGACCAAATACTTGCTTTGGTAGTGGTAAATCTAAAGCCATTAGCATTATTGGCCAGTAAATTGTGTGGAATCTCAATATATCCTTACCAATTAAGTGAACATCTGCTGGCCAATACTTTTCGTATAGCTCTTTATTGTCGCTTCCATACCCTAAAGCTGTTATATAGTTTGAAAGTGCATCTATCCAAACATAAACAACGTGTCCTTCGTCAAAAGTAACTGGAACTCCCCAATTAAAGCTTGTTCTTGAAACACAAAGGTCTTGTAAACCTGGCTTTAAGAAGTTATTAACCATTTCATTCTTTCTTGATTCTGGTTGAATAAAATCTGGATGTGTTTCAATATAATCCATTAACTTATCAGCATATTTACTCATTTTGAAGAAATAAGCTTCTTCCTTTGACTTTTCTACTGGTCTTCCACAGTCTGGACAATTTCCATTAACTAATTGAGTTTCTGTCCAGAAGGATTCACATGGAGTACAATATAAACCTTCATAAGAAGACTTATATATATCACCATTGTCATATAATTTTTTAAATATATCTTGAACAGCTTTAATATGATAATCATCAGTAGTCCTTATGAATTTATCATAGCTTATATTCATAATCTTCCATAAATCTTTAATTCCTGCAACTATTTCATCTACATGGGCCTTTGGTGTTATTCCCTTTTCTTCAGCAATTCTTTGTATCTTCTGTCCATGCTCATCTGTACCTGTTAAAAACATTACATCATATCCTGTTAATCTCTTATATCTAGCTAAGGCATCAGCTGCTACAGTAGTATAAGTATTTCCGATATGAAGTTTAGTTGATGGGTAATAAATTGGTGTAGTAATATAATATGTCTTTTTACACATACCATTTTCCTCCTAAATAATAATCTTTTCGTTAATAATAAAAAAGCCTCTATATAGGTATATTAAAACCTACATAGAGACGTATTATACGTGTTACCACTCTAATTCATATTTATTTTGCAATAAATATCTCAGTAGGTGACATAGCATCACCTTGCAATATAACGGTTGCTCCCGTACTATCCTAGCTTTAATGCTCAGAAAGTATGCTCCAAGGCCATCTTCATAAAGCTTCATGTCACTAGCTTTCACCTAACCTAGCTCTCTTTAGACACTTTGTTCTTTACTACTCTTCTTTTCATAGCATTTAAATCATTGTTATTACTATGATATTCTATATTATTTTAAGTGTCAATTACTTTTAAATTATGACTTATCACTAAACTTCTTCTTCAAAAGATTATCTAACATCATCTTTGATAAAATTACCATAAATAAGCTTAATATTAAAATAAAAGTAAAAGAATTCTCTCCAAAAATTAATAATATTATAGCATTAACTACAAATAATAAACTTCCTATTGAACCAAATATCTTTGCTGCAAGTTTATTAGAGTATTCCCATGAAACTTTATCTTTAATTGTATATTCATTTTTATATCCAAATTTCATATCTGCATATTTTGTTGAATTTGATTCATATAGTCCTCCTATAATAAATAGCCCTAAGGGAATTAACTCTGATATTAATAAATAAACCCAAAATTCCATAGTATCCTTCCTTCTATATGATAATTATACTTAACTTATTATATTATTATAATTTTAGCCTAAATATTTCTATTATCGCAATATAATTTATATTATTTTTGTGTTATTAAAAATTATCTCAAGATAGACCTACATATTTTATATGATATAATTATAAAAAAAGGATTGGGGTTGATTATGTGGAAAAACTGGACTTGCCTCATATAGGATCTAGAAATATTAAAACAGGTTTATCAGTTTTAATATGTCTTATATTTTGGCCAAATTCTCTTTTTGCTGCAATTGCTGCTGTAATCTGTGTTCAAAGTACAATAGAAAATTCATTAAAAATTGGACTCAACAGACTAATAGGTACATTACTCGGAGGTGTTCTCTCATTAATGCTCCTATATATAATTAATGAATTTCATCTTCAAAAATTCTTACCTATAATAGTTGCCTTGGGAGTTTCATTAATAATATATATATGCAATATAATTAAAAAACCTTCAGCTTGTTCTATTTCTTCTATTACATTAATGGCAATATTAATTACTCAAAGCTTTAATGATCCATTAATGTACGCTATACATAGAACTGTTGAAACAGCTTTTGGAGTAACAGTAGCAATATTAATTAATAAGTATATACATCCTCCAAAAGGAAAAAATAATACCACTAATAATAACTAAAGATAAGGAGATATAATATGAAGTTTAAGTTACCAACCATTGGATTAAGAACTATAAAGACTGCTATAGCAGTATTTCTTTGTCTATTATTTTTCCCAAATGAGCCATTTTTCGCTTGTTTAACTTCTGTTTTTTGCGTTCAAGATACGGTTTCCAACTCTATTGATATGGCTATAAACAGAGGATTAGGTACAATTTTAGGAGCTGTATTGGGCCTTATATTTCTACTAATATGTAGATTTATTACTTACAATGTAAATCCATATTTTATTAGCAAATTCCTTGTTTATTTAACCATTGGAATAGGAATTATTTTAGTAATTTATTCCTGTAATTTAATTAAAAAAAATGGGGCTATAAATATATCCTGTATAGTTTTTTTAGCAGTTACTACAGCTCATGCATTTGGCCATCCAATTTACTATGCTCTTAATAGAATTGTAGAAACTCTTTTTGGAATATTTGTAGGTCTACTAGTTAATAAATTTATATCACCACCAGAAAAATAAAAGCGAAGCTTTTTATTTTTAATGGATAATTCGTAATGACATTATGAAACAGTACCCTTTTTAATTTTACTTGAATTTATGACATTTACTTTTATGGAATTATAATACATAATTAATGTATAATATAAATATCCATTATTAATCATAGCTAGAAATGAAGTTATATTTAGAGTTATATAAATTAAAAGCATCTTAAAAAGGGGGATTTTATGATACTTGAAGAATTTGATGAAATCTACCGCAAAAGGATAAGATTGCTACACTTGCTCTAGAGTTAGCATTATGTATTGGCTCAAAATAGATCTATTGCATCCTACAAACCAATTAAAGTGACAATAATAAGATATTATCAATCTAAAATTTAAATATTAATATTAGTGTAAATTACATTTAAAAAATTTTAAGAAAGAAATTCAGCTTTCGCTGAATTTCTTCAATAACTCTTCTCTATTAGCTCTTCCCTTTTCACTGACTATATTCTTCTTGTTTCATGCTTTAAGAATTCTTTTTCTTCTTCATCTAAGTATGGACTTAGTTTTTCAAATACCACGTCATGATAGTCATTTAGCCAATCTTTTTCTTCTGGTGATAGCATTTCTACATTAACACCTTCTAGATCTATTGGACAGTAGGAAATTGTTCTAAATTTATAAAACTCTCCAAATTCTTCTGATACAAAGTCTTTTTCTACTAAAAGAGTATTTTCTGTTCTTATTCCATGTTTTCCTTCTTTATAAACTCCTGGCTCATTAGTTATAATCATTCCTGGCTCTAACGCCACTGAATTTCCTTCTGGCCTTATTCCTTGTGGACCCTCGTGAACATTTAGGAAAAATCCTACTCCATGACCTGTTCCACATTTATAATCTATTCCATAATTCCAAAGAGGTCTTCTTGCTAGTACATCTAAATTAATCCCAGTAGTTCCTCTTAAAAATTTAGCAGATGCTAATGCTATATGTCCTTTTAATACTAATGTATAATCTCTTTTTTCTTCTTCTGTAATAGGCCCTAATATGAAAGTTCTAGTAATATCAGTAGTTCCATCTAAATATTGAGCACCTGAATCTACAAGGAACATCCCTTCTGGCTTTAATTCATATTCACTAGCTTCTGTAGCTGAATAATGCATCATTGCAGCATGATCTTTATATCCTGCTATAGTTCCAAAGCTATCTCCCTTATAATTATCTCCTTGTGCTCTAAAAGCTGTTAATCTTTCACTTGCAGATATTTCTGTTATTTTTTCTTTTCCTATATTGCTCTTTAGCCATTTAATGAACTTTACCATAGCAATTCCATCTCTCACTTGAGAAACTTCCCAATTAGCTATTTCAACTTCATTTTTTATAGCTTTTAAATTAGTTGTTACATTTAATTCTCTTATTACTTTTACTTCATTACTTAAAGAAGTAAATATTTTTGCATTTAGTTTATTTGGATCTAAGATAACTGTTCCTTTTAGCAATTTTACATCATCTTCAATTTCATTATATCCTTTAATTTCAAAACCTTCTGAATTCAACTTAGTTTTAGTTTCAGAATCAACTTTATTTTCATCTACATATATATTAGAATAATCCATTCCAACTAATACATAAGAAAGAGCTACTGGATTAAACTTAATATCATTTCCTCTAATATTACATAACCATGCTATATCATCTAATGAAGATAATATAAAATAATCAGCATTCTTTGTTTTCATATTTTTTCTAACTTGCGCTAATTTTTCACTAGCTGATTTTCCTGCATACTTTTTATCATGTAAGAAAATCTTATTGTTAGGTAATTGAGGTCTTTCCTTCCATATAGAATCTAACAAGTCATTTTTCATATTAATATTAAAATTATTTTCCTTAGCTATATTTAAATAACCTTCATATTGATTTACTGAAAACACTTTTCCATCAAAGCCTAAAGTTTCATTTTCTTTTACATTATCCTTTATCCACTCTTCAATACTTGGATATCCTGGAGTTCTCATTTTCATTAGAGAAATCCCACTACCTTTAAGCTCTTTATCAGCTTGGATAAAATATCTACCATCAGTCCAAAGATAAGCATCTTCTAATCCAACTAAAAGTGTTCCCGCTGAGCCTGTGAATCCTGATACATATTCTCTTCCCTTAAAATATTCTGATACATATTCACTTTGGTGAGAGTCACTGCTTGGAATAATGTAATAATTTATGTTTTCTATTTTCATAGCTTTTCTAAGTTTTTCTAAGTTACTCATATTTTGCCCCCTATTTCTTTTTTAAATATTATATACCTAACTATAAACCATAATATAGTAACTTTCAAATTACATAAGTATTTTTACATAATAATAAGGAGCTGCCGAAGCAGCTCCTTATTATATTTATTCTACTTTTTTCCCAAGGATTTGTACTCCTAAATAAACTGCAAGTAATGATATTGGAAGTACTATATACCATTGTAATCCAAATCCTGCTGGAATATATCCAAATACTATTGTAATACTAGCTACGAATAATGCATACCACATTTGAGTATTAACGTGAGCTATATGATTACATCCAGCTCCCATTGATGAAAGAATTGTAGTATCTGATATAGGTGAACAATGGTCTCCAAAAATTGCTCCTGTTAAAACTGCACTTGTACTAACTATTACATAGCTCATATCTGGATTCATTGAGTAAGCTAAAGGAATTGCAAGTGGCATTAATATTCCCATAGTTCCATATGCAGTACCTGTTGCAAAAGATATTATTGCTGCTAATACAAATATTAAACTTGGAAGTAAGAAGTTTGGTAATGAACCAGAAAGTAATGTTACTAAATATTTAGCAGTTCCTAAATCTTTAATTACTGAACTTAATGACCAAGCTAATAATAGTATTACACCTGTTATTAATAATGGCTTCATTCCATCTATCCATGTTTCTATTGCTTCTGAAATAGTGAATATCTTCTTAATCACACCTATAGCCATAGCGACTATACTTGATAATAAAGCTGATTGAAATAAAGCTACTGATGCATCTGATGCACTAAATGCTTCTTGTATTGCTCTAAATGACATTGGAGAACTAGTCATAATTTGTTGTAATGCTATATCTTCTCCTCCCATTATAGAAGAATACCCACTAAAATAGAAACAAATTAATGCAGTTACTACTAGTGTTCCTATTGGTATAATAGCGTTCCAAATGCTTAATTTAATTCCTTCCTTAGGCTCAAGTTCTGCATGTTCTATATTTGATTCTGAAGAATTATTTTTTTTGCCTTCTTTTATTTCTCTTCTTCTAGCTTCTATTTCTGCCTTATACATAGGTCCAAAATCTTTCAATAAGAAAGATGTAATAAATACAAAAAATAAAATTAATATATTATAAAATCTATATGGTATAGTTTGTAAGAAAACACCAAAGGCATCTACTTGTTGTCCTACTCCATTTACAAAAGCATCATTAATTAACCCAACTTCTAATCCTACCCATGTTGATACAATTGCAAGTCCTGCTATAGGTGCTGCTGTTGCATCAATAATAAAAGAAAGTCTTTCTCTAGATATTTTCATCTTATCTGCTACTGGTTTCATAATAGGGCCAACTATTAATGAATTTGCATAGTCATCAAAGAAAACTGCCAATCCTAATAAAAGTGTAACTAATTGTGTACTTTTAGCTGTTTTAGCCTTTCTTGCTAAAGCTTCTGCTACAGCTTTAGCTCCACCCATTTTAGCAACTAAATGTATAACTCCACCAATAACTAATACTTGAAGTATTATACCTGCATTCCATGGATCTGCTAATGAATTTAGAACTCTTGATACAAAATCTAAGAAAGAATTCACTAAAGCTCCCATAAAAGAACTATCTACTAAGCTAACTAAGAAAGTACCTGCAAGTGTTCCTACAAATAATGATATTATTACATTTTTAGTTAAAAATGCTAATACTATTGCAACCAATGGTGGTATTAAAGTTAAAAATCCATAATGATTTGCATTTGCTGTTGCCATATCAACTTCTGTTGCAAAAACTACTGATGTGGATAATAAAATCATCAATAATGTCATTATTATAATTTTGATTTTTCTTTTGTTTTTCATATTGAGTCCCCCTTAAAAGTCTTGTTAGTGTAAAGTTTTTACACTACTTTTTTTCTATTTTTCTTTATAT
>ERZ857629.4075-NODE-4075-length-11699-cov-4.970027_pt1 | contig 11699 bp, 12 predicted proteins | sample MGYA00519700_ERZ857629 | MGnify/ENA primary metagenome ERZ857629 (study PRJEB31778, sample SAMEA3449351) | human gut metagenome | biome: human gut; feature: human-associated habitat; material: faeces | place: United Kingdom | collected 2010/2012 ... | reverse complement strand
AGAGCCAAGGGTGCTTCGCCCTGCTAAATTTCAATTTAATACCGTCAGGTCAATTGGTCACCATGCTCAGATCTTCCGGCAGGAGGCACGTTCAATCAGGGTGGGGGTCAGGATGCGGTGGGTGTAGCCTGCCAGTTCATTCTGCACCTTTTCCAGCAGAGTGTGGACGGCCACGGAGGCCAGCATTTTCATGGGCTGTTCGATGGTGGTCAACTCGATCCGGGGCAGGCCGCTGTCCCGGATGTTGTCAAAGCCCAGAAGGGAGAAATCTTCCGGAATGTGAAGCCCCATTTCCTCCGCTGCCTGCATGATGCCGAGGGCGTTGGTGTCCGTGGAGGCAAAGATGGCAGTATAGGTCCGTTCCTGGGTCAGCAGCTGCTTTGCCAGCTGGTAGCCGTATTTGATGGAGGTGTTGGAAAAGGTGTTGTTGCAGTACTGAGGAGTCAGGCCAAGATCCTGACAGGCAGCGGCGTAGCCTTCGCTGCGGAGCTGGTGGGTGGTGCTGCCCTGCCGCTTGCCGAAGTAGAGAATGTTCCGGTGCCCCAGACCGTACAGGTATTCCACCCCCATATAGGTCCCGCGGAAATTATCCACAGACACGTAGCTTTCCTGTGCGTCCCGTAGATTTTCCCCCACAAATACGGTGGGAAGTCTGGAAAAATAGGGCTGGAGGCTTTCGTAGCTTTCGGGCCCCGCGGGCAGCAGAATGACGCCGTCCACCTGCCGCCCGATCATCAGTTCAAACAGCTCCCGTTCCTGCTCCAGATCCCGGGAGGAGTTGCCCAGAAGAATATTGTACCCCCGGGCCCTTGCCTGCCGGTCAATGTGATAGGCAAGCTCGGACATGAAGGGGTTGTTGATCCCCGTGAGGACGAGCCCCAGCAGCTTGGTGCTCTTCATGACCATGGAGCGCGCCACCGCATTGGGGGTATAGTGCATCTGCCTGCAAATTTCCAGGATCCTGTTCCGGGTCTCTTCACTGATTTCCGGACTGTTGGAAAGAGCCCGGGACACGGTAGAGTAGGAGACCCCGGCGGTTTTTGCCACATCCTTAATGGTTACGTTTTTCATGGCGGCACCTCGATGCAGAAAACTTCGCAAATTTTTGCGTAACTTCATTGTAATGAGGTTTCCGGAAAAATGCAAGAGGAAATTGTGTAGAATTCTGCAAATATGGATTTTACAAAAAGGAACATTGGATACTATGCCGAAAGAATCGGAGGCAAACGGAATTTGCGCGCTGTCCGACGGAAAAACGCGCGTATTTCCGCAACTGTTTGCATGATGTTTGCGTAAATATCCGGAAATGTTTCGAAAATTATATATTAGCAAACAAAATTGAAAAATAATAACATAAAAAGTTCAAAAAACAATTGACAAATGAAAACGGATGCGATAGAATCAAACCAGAAGGAGCCGAAAACGTTTGAGACGGCAATGCGCCGGAGAAAGGAGTATGGTCGGATGATTCGAGGAATCCTGTTTGATCTGGGCGGAACCCTCCATGTGAACGATTCTCCGCCGGGGCGGGACGTGTGGTTTGCCCGCCGGCTGATCGATCGGATGGAGGACTACGGCATCCATTTGCAGGGAACTCCGGAAATGCTGGCAGCCCGGCTGCACGAAAATTCGGAGGCTTATAAGCGCGCTTCCGAGGAAAACCTGCGGGAGCTTCCCGCGGCGGAGATCTGGAGCCGGTGGTTCCTGCGGGAGCAGGATCTGACGCCGGAGCAGCTGGCGCCCATGGCAGAGGAGCTGAGCTTCCTGTATGACTACGAGCGGGTTCGGGTTATGCGCCGCCCTCACATGCAGCAGACCATGCAGGAGCTGAAGGATATGGGACTGGAGATCGGCATGATCAGCAACATCATTTCCCGTTCTGTGGTGCCCCACTTCCTGATGGAGTACGGTATCGAGGGGTACATGAAATGCATCGTCACCTCCTGCGATACCGGGATTCGGAAGCCGGATCCGGGAATTTTCCGGATTGCGGAGGCACAGATGGGAATGAAGCCCCAGGAGCTTGCCTATGTAGGCGATACCCTGTCCCGGGACGTCCGGGGAACCCGGGCAGCGGGCTGGAAGTGCATGATTCAGATTCGCAACCCCGGCATTGCCCACCGGGACAAGGGACTGGAAAACGGTCCAGCCCAGCCGGATTACCGGATTGACGATTTGTCCGAAATTCCAGCAATCCTCCGAAAGGAAAACGGGGATTGACAATTTTAAACAAATCTGAGACAATATAATTTTCCAATACCCATGCAGAAAGCACAAAAATAAGGGGAGGAATTCCAGATGGAAAAAAAGATCGACACCGTATTCTTTGATGTAGGCGCCACGCTGCGCTACGTGGTGGAGGATCCGGAGTTTGCCGCCGCTGCCGAGCGGGAGCTGATGGAGCTGGCACAGACGAAGGAGCCCCACGATGCATTCTTTGCCAAACTGGAAAAGAACTGGAAGGCTTACCGGAAGCAGGCAAAAACCCAGCTGCTGGACGTTTCCGAAATGGAGCTGTGGCTGTACTACCTGCTGCCGGATTATCCTGCCGATGTGATTGCACCCAACGCCGCACGGCTCACCCGGCTGTGGCGGGATCATGACGGACGCCGGGTCGTCCATGAGGGTACGCTGGAAACGCTGCGGGAGCTGAAGAACCGGGGCTATAAGCTGGGCATCATCGCCAATACCATTACGGAGACGGAAATTCCCGACTGGATGTGCCGGGATCATGTGGCGGACTGCTTCCAGACGGTGATTCTGTCCTCCAAGGTGCGCCTGCGCAAGCCCAACCCGGAGATTTATCTGCTGGCTGCAAAGTGCATCGGTTCTCTGCCGGAAAACTGCGCCTACGTGGGCGATAATCCGGTGCGGGATGTGGAGGGCGCAGTGAACGCCGGCTACGGCGCCATGGTCCTGTTTGAGGACGCGGGCACCGCAGACCGGGAGGGCAAGGCACCTACCGTGCAGCCGGATTACCGGATCCGCTCGATTCCGGAACTGCTGGAGCTGTTCCCTGCCAGAGGTTAAGGCGATGGAAAAAATTAAGGGCGTATTCTTTGATCTGGGCGGCACACTCCGGATCGCGGAGCACGTGCCGGAGCACGAGACCGCCGCCGCCCGCCGGATGGCGGAGCTGGCAGGCGCGCCGGATGTTGACGCCTTCATGGAGATGGTGGAAAAACGCTATGAGCCTTACCGGGACTGGGCGCTGACGGAAAACCGGGAAGCCGGTGACTATGAGCTGTGGGCAAAGTGGCTTCTGCCGGAGTATCCGGAAGAGAAGCTTCGGGAAATCTGCCACGAAATGACCTTCCAGTACCGCCAGTTCAAGGGCAAGCGCCATCTGGTGGAGGGCGGTCTGGAGGTAATCCGGGGACTGAAAGCCCGGGGCTACCGGCTCGGCATTATTTCAAACCTGATCGGAGAGAACGAGATTTACGACTGGCTTCGTGAGGATCGGCTGGAACCGTATTTTGACACGGTGATTCTGTCCTCCGTGTGCCACATCCGCAAGCCGGATCCGGAAATGTACCGGATGGGCTGCCGGGAGCTGGGACTGCGTCCGGAAGAATGTGCTTCCGTGGCGGATAACCTGAACCGGGATATTACGGGAGCAAAGGCTGCCCACATCGGGGCAAACATCCTGTTTATCAGCCCCGAAAAGCTGGCGAAGAAAACGCTGACCGAGGAAAACCGCCCGGATTACATTGTGCACCGGTTTGTGGACATTCTGGATTTGCCCATCCTGCAGGGCTGAAGAGGCGATCAAATGAAACAGAACATCAATACGATCTTTGTGGATCTGGGCGATACCCTCCGGGTCATCCGAAAGGATCGGGAGTACCAGCGTCAGGCCAAGTCCGTCATTACCCGCTGCCTGGGGGTAACGCAGGATCCGGAGGAGTTCTATCAGCAGGTCATTGAACCTCGCTACAATCTGTATCGGGACTGGGCGCTGACCTACTACTGCGAGGCGCCTGTGGAGGTACTGTGGACCCGGTGGCTGGCATACGATTTTCCTGCCGAGCAGGTGAAAGCTCATGCGGCAGAAATGACCTGGGCGTACCGGAAAACCAAGGGTGAGCGGGTGGTGACCGACGGCGGCGCCGAAACCATCCGGGAGCTGTACCGCCGGGGCTACACGCTGGCGATTGTCAGCGACCTCGTGGGTACGCAGGAAGTGGACGACTGGCTGGATCGGGACGGGCTGCGTCCTTACTTCAAGTCCGTGCAGCAGTCCTCCGTGTGCCTGATCCGGAAGCCCCATCCGGCGATTTACTACTACGCGCTGGCGGAAACCGGCGCGGATCCGGCGCGAACCTGCTATGTGGGGGACAATCTGAACCGGGATATTGTGGGCGCCAAGGCGGCGGGACTCGGCATGACGGTTGGCGTGCAGTATCCGGAGAAGAAGCCCCAGACCGTAACGCCGGAAAATAAGCCAGACGTATTTATTCACCATTTTTCCGAGCTGCTGGATCTGTTCCCGCCCCTCGAAAACCGGTAAAAGGAGGAACTGAACATGGAAGAACGTTTTATCGGCGGCGAAGCCCTTGCCCGGGCTGTGGAGAACGCCTATGCCGCCGGACAGACCGACTACTCTCTGGAGCCGATGGCACTGGAGGACGGAGACGGCAATCCGGTGGGAAAAATTCGGGCTGGCGACCACGTGGTTTTCTGCTGCCGTCGGGGCGAACGGGAAATTGAGCTGACGGAAGCCTTCACCGATCCTGCGTTTGACAAGTTCGATCGGGAGTACCTTAAGAATCTGGAATTTGTCATCATGACCATGTACCATGACAAGTTCAAGGATCTTCCCATTGCCTTCGCCCCCGAGAAGGTGGTCATGCCGCTGGCACAGGTAATCAGCGAGGCGGGACTCACCCAGTTCCACTGCGCCGAGTCCGAAAAGTACGCCCACGTGACCTTCTTCTTCAACGGCGGTCGGAACGAGCCGTTCCCCGGGGAAACCGATCTGCGGGTACCCTCTCCCAAGGGGATTCCCTTCGACCAGAAGCCGGAGCTGAGTCTGCCGGAGGTGGCGGAAAAGGTGAAGGGCGCGGTGGATACGGGCTATGACTTCATCCTGACGAACTTTGCCAACGGCGATGTGATCGGACATACCGCCAACACCGCTGCCAAGCTGAAGGCGGCTTCCACCGTCAGCCAGTACGTGGGCGAGGTAACCGCCTATGCCAAGGAGCACGGCTATCTGGTGGCGGTGACTGCTGACCACGGCAATATTGAAGCCCTGTATGACGCCAAGGGCAAGCCCCATGTGGCGCACACCACTAATCTGGTGCCCTTCGTGGTGCTGGACCCGGAGGGGCGGGAGATCCTACTCCATGACGGACGACTGGGCGACGTAGCCCCCACGGTGCTGCAGGTGCTGGGACTGCCCCAGCCTGCCGAGATGACCGGAAAGCCGCTGATCGACGATCCTGCCATCCGGAACAAAAAGATGATGCTCATCATTCTGGACGGCTGGGGCTACGGCACCCACGATAACGGCGATGGCATTTATATTGCCGATACCCCTGCATGGGACGCGCTTCTCAAAGCCTATCCCAACTGCCGGCTGAGAGCCTCCGGCGAGGATGTGGGTCTGAAGGGCGGCAAGCCCGGAAACTCCGAGGCGGGGCACTCCAATCTGGGCGCCGGACGGGTGGTTGCGCAGGATGACGTCCGGATGGACGCCGCCATTCAGAGCGGCGCGTTCCGTACCAATCCCGTATTCCTCCACGCTATTGAGGGCGCGAAGGAAACCGGCGATCTGCACCTGATCGCCTACCTGACGGAAAAGTCCAGCCACGGCTGCATCGACTATCCGCTGATGCTGACGGAGATGGCAGAGGGCGTCCGGAATGTGTACTACCACATTATTTTTGACGGTCGTTCCACCGAACCGGGCAGCGCACCCAAGCTGCTGCGGGCATTGGAGGAAAAACTCAGAACGATCGGACGGGGCGTAATTGTGGACGGCGTAGGACGAGGCATCGCTCTGGACCGGGACGGCAATTATGCCAAGGTCAAAAAAGCTTATGACTGCATGACGGTGGGCGGCGGAACCCGCTACCGGGCATAAGAAAACAAAAAGAAATACCTAAGAATGGGAGCTTCGGAAACCGATTACGCGCGGTCGGTTTCCGGAGAATCCCCAATGGAGGTCGGTTTTTATGATGATGACAGCGCTTCCCGCAGTGGATCTGTCCGGGATTCAGATGAGTGTGTGGGACATTATTCTGCGTATGGCATGCGCCATGCTGGTAGGTGCCGTAATCGGCACAGAGCGGGAATTTACCCACCGTCCCGCAGGTATGCGTACCCACATGCTGGTGTCTCTGGGAGCCTGCGCGGTGATGATCACCAGCCAGATGCTCTTTGCGCAGTACCGGGTTTACGGCGCGACGCCGGATCCCGCCCGACTCAGTGCACAGGTCATTACCGGTATCGGCTTCCTGGGTGCCGGAACCATTCTGAAGGAGGGCCCCACCATCAAGGGCCTGACCACTGCCGCCAGTATCTGGGCGGTGGCGTGTCTGGGCGTTGCCATGGGCGCGGGCTATTATGCCGTGGGCCTTGTGGGCGCCGCGTGCATGATGATCACCCTGACCGTGTTCGAGTGGCTGCAGGAGCTGCTGCTGCGGAACAATTACGCACTGTATAATTTCAGCGCCACCTGCACGGACATTGCTTACGTACTGGATCTGATCCGCAGGCTGGCTGCCGAGGCGGACGGGATCGTCACCTCTACCGAGGTGGAGGAAGCGGACGACAAGGAGACCTTCCATGTGGAGTTCAAGGTCAACTTTCCCGGCAGAGCGGCTGCCGAGCGGGAGCAGCGGTTTTTCACCGCGCTGACCAGCGACGACCGCACCAGCGCCGCAACGGTCACCCGGATCCGGGTCTGAGAACCCCCTCCCTCGTCTGCGGGGGACGGTCTGTGTACCGCTGCGCAAGCAGTACAGAGACCATCCCCCGCGGAATGAATCGGATTGACATCCGCCTGCGTGAACGGGAATCCCTTTCCCGAGAGACGGATTTGGAAGCTTAAAAATTGTATAGCAGTCTGAGGTTGGGCGAAAAAACGCTTTTTTCCTCAGGTAGGGTATTTTCACACTTTTTTTGAGGTCACTCCTGGGAAAATCGAGTAATTTCCCGGAGGCAATACAGAATGGAGGAAACTAAAATGAGCGAACTATTCATAGTCTTTGCTGCACTGGGATCCATTGGCGCGCTCCTGTTTGCCGTGTGCATGGCAAAGCGGGCACTGTCCGAGGATGAGGGCACCGATCTTATGAAAAAGATTTCGTCCTTTATCCGTACCGGCGCAAATGCATACCTGCACCGGCAGTACACCGTAGTCATCATTTTCTTCGCATGTATGTTTGTTGTCCTCTGCGTAATGGCGGGTCTGGGCTTCTTGACCTGGTTCGTGCCCTTCGCCTTCGTGTCCGGCGGCTTCTTCTCCGGACTCAGCGGCTACGTGGGCATGAAGATTGCAACCGCCAGCAATTCCCGCACTGCCAATGCCTGCCAGAAGGGACTGAATAACGGTCTGCGTGTGGCGTTTTCTGCCGGTACCGTGATGGGCTTCACCGTGGTTGGCTTGGGCTTGCTTGACATTACCGCATGGTACCTCATCATGCGCTACGGCTTCCATCTGGAGATGGAGGCAATCACCTCCGCCATGCTGACCTTCGGTATGGGCGCCAGCTCTATGGCACTGTTTGCCAGAGTCGGCGGCGGTATCTTCACCAAGGCTGCCGACGTGGGCGCCGACCTTGTGGGCAAGGTGGAAGCCGGAATCCCCGAGGATGACCCCCGGAACCCCGCCGCCATTGCGGACAACGTAGGTGACAACGTGGGCGACGTAGCCGGCATGGGTGCGGATCTGTACGAGTCCTATGTGGGTTCCCTCATTTCTGCCTGCGCACTGGGCGTTACTGCCTTCAACTACGTGGAAGCCATTGACCGGATGAACGCCTTTGCGGTGCCGCTGCTGCTTGCCGCCATCGGCGTGATTGCTTCCATTATCGGTTCCTTCCTGGTGCACACCGGAGAAACCACCGATCAGCTGGCCCTTCTGAAGGCACTCCGCCGGGGTACCAACACCGCCGCCGTGATCATTGCAGTCGCCGCTTTCCCGCTGGTCTGGTTCCTGCTGGGGAAAGAAAACATCGGTCTGTACGCCGCGATCCTTGCGGGTCTGGTTTCCGGCGTTCTCATCGGACGGTTCACCGAGTACTACACCTCCGATACCTATAAGCCCACCAAGCATCTGGCAAGCTCCTCCGAAACCGGCACCGCGACGCTGGTTATTGACGGCATCAGCCTTGGCATGAAGTCCACCGCTATGCCCGTTGTCATCGTTGGCATCTGCATCCTCGTTTCTTACCTGTGCTCCGGTCTTGGCATTACCGGCGCAGGAAAGGGCACTATGGGACTTTACGGTATCGCGCTTGCGGCTGTCGGCATGCTGTCCACGCTTGGTATCACGCTGGCGACCGACGCCTACGGTCCTGTCGCCGATAACGCCGGCGGCATCGCCCAGATGGCAGGTCTGGATCCTGTCGTCCGGGAGCGTACCGACGCACTGGATTCCCTGGGCAATACCACTGCCGCAACCGGCAAGGGCTTCGCCATCGGTTCCGCGGCACTGACGGCGCTGGCACTGATTGCCAACTACACCGACAAGGTGCAGGCGATTAACCCGGAACTGGTTCTGGATATGAGCGTTATGAACCCCGTGGTTCTTGTGGGCGTGCTGATTGGCGCCTGCCTGCCCTTCATCTTCGCTGCCATCACCATGGGTGCCATCGGGCGGGCTGCTCACGCCGTGGTGCTGGAGGTTCGCCGCCAGTTCCGGGAGATCAAAGGTCTGCTGGGCGGCAAAGCCGACGCGGATTATGAGCGCTGCGTGGACATCTGCACCAAGGCAAGCCTGAAGGAAATGATCCTTCCTACGCTGGTTGGCGTTCTCGTTCCCATCGTCACCGGCTTCCTGCTGGGACCGGACGGCGTAATCGGCATGCTCTGCGGCGCAACCATTACCGGCTTCCTGCTGGCGGTGTTCATGTCCAACTCCGGCGGTGCATGGGACAACGCCAAGAAGTTTATCGAAAGCGGCAACTGCGGCGGCAAGGGCAGTGAAAACGACAAGGCCGCCATCGTAGGCGACACCATCGGCGATCCCTTCAAGGATACCTCCGGACCTGCCATCAACATCCTGATCAAGCTCCTGAGCATGGTCTCCATCGTCTTTGCGTCCGTAGTTGTCAAATTCCACCTGTTCTGATATAATAAAAAAATCGGCATGAGGGCGGCGTGGACCGCCCTTCATGCACGGATTCGGGAAACATGGCAAACATTTCCCCCACAGCACGGCTGAAAACTATTTTACGGAAAAACAGGAGGGTTTATCCATGAAAAACTATGATCTCATGATCATCGGCCCTGCAACCCGGGACGTGAACATTGATTATACCGGTGCAGAGGATCGGAGTGTAGGCGGCGCAGTCACCTTCTGCACGCCTGCGGCACGGGCGGCAGGGGCGGAGGTTTTTGCCGCGGTGAAGATTGCAGAAACTGACCGGGATATTTTGGACGCCTTTGCGGTGCCCCCGGAGGACATTGCGCTGCTGCCGTCCCAAAAGACCACCCTCATGCGTAATGAGTATTTCACCCCGGATCGGGAGCGCCGAAAGGCTGCCTGCCCTGCCCAGTCGGATCCCATTCTGCCGGAGGAAATTCCCGGTGTTTCCTGTAAAATGTACCATCTGGCGGGACTGCTGTACGGGGACTTTCCCGGGCAGCTGCTGGAAAGCCTCAAGCAGAAGGGCATGCTGGCGGCAGACGCGCAGGGCTTCCTGCGACACAACGAGGGCGGACAGCTGACCTTTCATGACTGGGCGGAGAAGCTGCGCTATCTGCCGCTGCTGGATTTCCTGAAAACCGACGCCGCCGAGGCGGAGATCCTGACCGGAACTACGGATCGGGTCGCCGCCGCAGAACAGCTGATCCGGTGGGGAACCCGGGAGGTGCTGATCTCCCATAATTCCGAAATGCTGGCCTACGACGGAAAAACACTGTGCACCTGCCCGGTGAAAGCGCGGAATCTCTCCGGGCGTACCGGGAGAGGGGACACTACCACAGGCGCCTATCTTGCCATGCGCCTGACCGGTGCCTCCATGGAAGAAGCCCTCCGCTATGCTACCGCCTGTGTTTCCCTGAAAATGGAGACTCCCGGTGTTTTCAAGGGGACAAAGGAAGATGTCCTTGCCTATCTGCGGGAGTTTTACGGCTGATTTTTCTGCCCGGGAGGAATGGTACTGCGGGCAGAGCCTTGTCCGGGGATTCGAAAATAGAAATCTGAAAAAACAATTGGCAGCGGAGCGTCTTTGCTTCGCTGCTTTTTTGATATGAAAAAGGCTCACAGAGTTTGTCAATTGCAGGCGGCAGAGAATGGGACGCGTAACGGAATGTGGGAAAGCAACCGGAACACGGCTCGCTTCCCGGAATCGCAATTGTAATTTTCCCGGTCTTATGGTAAAATATCTCCTGAATCAGAAACAATTGCAGAGAATTTTTGTAATGGATTATTCCCTTATGACCGAGGCGGATATTGCACGGATTGCGGCGCTGTACATGGACTGCTATAACAATTGTGAGGATGGATGCCGGACTCAGGAAAAGCATGGAGGCGGATACATCAGATGGTTACGATCGAGGATTCCCTCTGTCTGATCCAGTGGGATCATGACGGGAATGTGACGGGATTTGTCATTGGATACTTCAAGCAATATGATGACTGCCGCGCTTATTATCTGGAGAAAATCGTCATACTGGCAGCGTATCAGGACAGGGGCTTAGGCACGGCTTTCCTTAAGAAGATCGAAAGACGGATCCGGGAACGCGGTGCGGAGCATCTGGAGCTGACCAGTGTGAACGATGAACACCACTGCCATTTTTATACGCGGTTCGGCATGTATGCTGCCGCGAATCTGAAGGTTATGGGGAAACACTATTCTGCGGATTCGGATTGACGGAGGACGGCAGCCATGATCAGAAAATTGCGGAGAGGCGACCTTGACAGGACTGCTGAAATCTGGCTGGCCGCGAATTTGCAGGCCCACGACTTTATTGCACCTGAATACTGGAAAGACAATCAGGAGCCGGTAAAGAAGCTGCTGCCCCAGGCGGAGGTCTATGTCTATGAAAGCGGCGGAGAAATTCTGGGATTTGTGGGGCTGGATGGCGCGTATATCGAAGGCATTTTCGTTGCCGGGAAAGCGCAGTCCAACGGCATTGGAAAATCCCTGCTGGACTTCCTGAAAGCGGAAAGACCGGAATTACACCTGAATGCCTATCAGAAGAACACCCGGGCAATCCGGTTCTATGAACGGGAAGGCTTTCGAATCCAAAGCGAGGGCCTGGACGAGGCTACCGGCGAGAAGGATTACGCCATGGTGTGGCAGCGGGAGCTCGATTATGCAGAGCTTTCCAAGGCGCGTGACGAGGCAAAACAGCTCCAGATTTATAAGGCCAACGCCGAGATGCTCCTGCGCACGGATGCCGTGGAACAGCGGCAGACAAGAGAGCGTCAGCAGGAAAAATAGCACTGCTTTGCAGGGCGCAGCCAAACGGGAACCGTTCGTTCAATCAGGGGTTTGGGGAGAGTTTCCCCAACAAGCAAA
>ERZ857629.4073-NODE-4073-length-11704-cov-2.950124_pt1 | contig 11704 bp, 6 predicted proteins | sample MGYA00519700_ERZ857629 | MGnify/ENA primary metagenome ERZ857629 (study PRJEB31778, sample SAMEA3449351) | human gut metagenome | biome: human gut; feature: human-associated habitat; material: faeces | place: United Kingdom | collected 2010/2012 ... | reverse complement strand
TATATGTTAAAGATGAGAGCAGCAATGCAATTACATCAACAGATATAGATGGCATATATACAATAACAGTTCCCGGAACTGAATCCAAACTCAACTATTCAATGGTAGGGATGAAAGACAAGACCATAGATGTAAACGGAAGAGGGACAATAGATGTCATCATGGAGAATCAGTTAGATGAACTCGAAGAGATAGTAGTTGTCGGTTACGGTGTACAGAAAAAGAAGGATATCACAAGCTCAATATCCAAAATCAAGGGAGATGATATTTCTGAAAAAGCCACATCCAGTTTTGTACAGCAGATGGCCGGCCGTGCATCAGGTGTCCAGGTAACAACCTCAGGTCTGATTGGTTCTTCCCCAAGAGTTATAATAAGAGGTGTCAACTCAATCTCATCAGGAACATCACCGCTTTATGTAATCAATGGCGTTCCCGTTACATCGGGAGGTTTGGGCGGATCATATACCAACAACAACGCCATGGCGGATATTAACCCTGCTGACATAGAGTCGTTTGAGATTCTTAAAGATGGCGCTGCAACAGCAATTTACGGATCGAGAGCGGCTAACGGCGTAATTCTCATTACAACAAAACAAGGTAAGAAGGGATCTGTAAAGGTAAACTACGATGCGTGGTTCTCCGCTGCAAGAGCATCAAAAATGTATGATCTTCTTAATGCAGAAGAATTTGTGGAGATTTCAAATGAAAAATTCACAAATATGAAACTCGCACCGCAGGCATTCATGGACGCAAACAATACAAATACAGATTGGCTTGCCCAGATCTACAGGACAGGATTCCAGCACAGTCACAGCCTTTCAATAACAGGAGGAATAGAGAAGACCACATTCTATTCGTCAATAGGGTATACCAATCAGGAGGGTATTATGAGAAACAACTCATTCTCACGTTTTTCATTCTATGGGAAAGCAGAGCACAAGATGTTTAAAGATGTAGTGACTGTAGGGTTCTCATTAAATGCCTCTTTCCAGAACAACAGCAGTCCTAAAAAGGGTGTGAGTCTCTTCTCAGACAATGTATACTGTTCAACAAAGCTCTTTCCTAATGTGCCAATCTATGATGAGACCAACCCAACTGGCTACAACATAGATTCGGAATATCCAAAGAGATTGGGCAGAGGTGCAAACCTGAAACCTATCGATGCCGACTTTCCGAATATTGTATGGGTTTTGAAAAACAACTATTGCAAAAATGAATCATTCAGGCTTCTTCCTACAGCCTATATTGACATAACACCAATTAAAGGGCTTAACAACAGATTCCTTCTCAGTGCAGATGCATCTGTATTGAAGAACAGCTTCAATCAGAATCCGGAACATGGTGACGGTGCCGGAAGAAACGGACTTGTAAATGAGACATGGTATAACAGGCAAAGATGGACTGTACAGGATATATTGTCTTATAACAAAAGTTTTGGCAATCATAATTTAGACCTTACAGGTGTGGCCGAGTGGACACATTACTCCTCAAAATCTACAGGAGCTGAAGTTACAAATCTGTCGGACCCATATTATTCAGATATGATTATCTCCGACACATTTGAAAACCAATCCATAACAGGCTCATTTACGCAAAATGGCATGACCTCGTTTGTATTAAGAGCCAATTACAACTACAACTCCACATATTATTTAGGAGCATCAATAAGGTATGACGGCCTGTCCAAATTTGCTGCAGGCAACAGATGGGGAATGTTTTACGGAGTGTCGGGAGCTTTAAGATTATCTAATTTGAAATTCTGGAAAGAGGGTGGCATTGGAAAAGTCATTAACGATTTCAGACTACGCGGTTCATACGCGGAGGTAGGTAATGATAATATAGGAAACTTCCTGTACAACGATACATTCGAGGCAGAGATGTACGGTTCGCAGTCTGCACTAGTTTATTCAAATGTAGGAAACAGAAGTCTTAAATGGGAGAGACAGGCAATATTTGACGTAGGATTCGACATGTCATTGATAGACAGAATCAATCTTTCATTCGCCTACTGGCAGAAAGATAATTCAGACATAATACTGTCTGTACCTACGCCACCGTCATTAGGTGTACCCGGCAACTCAATAAGTCAGAACTACGGTGATGTGAAAAACAATGGTATAGAGATGGAACTCAGTGGCGTGGTGATAGATAAAAAGGATTTCACATGGCGCTCGAGCTTTAATTTCACAACACAGAACTCAAAAGTGGAAAAGGTGGTAAGCGACATAATTTCAAAAACTTTCCTTCTTATAAGGGAAGGGGAGTCTATATATAGCATCTATGCACAAAGATATGCCGGTGTAAATATGGCAAACGGAAACCCTATGTATTACAAAAAGGATGGCTCTATAGTACAGTGCAACCCACTAAACGGAAAATATTATGCGTACGACCCTCAGAACCCTGAGGATATGTCTGTTGTAAAGAACATTCAGAATGATGATAAAGTAGTGCTCGGAACAACAATTCCTAAATGGTTCGGTGGTTTTGACAACACGTTTACATATAAGAATTGGGACTTGAATCTGTTTTTCAGATTCTCCGGAGGAAACAAGATTGTGAACTACCAGAGACTTAACATGCTCTCGTTGGGATTTTACAACAACAGCAAGGAGATATTGGGAAGATGGAAAAGCAAGGAAGAACCTGGTGACGGCAAGATGCCTAAAATATATTACAACAAGACATCGCAGGTAAACTATACTACAAGTTCAAGATGGGTCGAGAAGGGAGACTTCCTGAAACTACAAAATGTACAGATAGGTTACTCTCTACCTGCAAATGTTTGTAAAAAACTGATGGTTCAGAAGGTCAAGATGTATATTCAGGCTCAAAACCTCTTTACAATAACTCCATATTCCGGTTTGGATCCCGAATCTTACACCTCTGCACTCGGCATAGACAGAAGCGGTGAGCCGCAGCAGAGACAGTTTATTTTTGGATTATCAATTGGTTTCTAAATTAAGACATTATGAAAAAAATACTACTTTATATATTGCTATCAGCTGTTATATTCTCTTGCGACGTTCTGAATTTGGAGCAAAAAAGTTCCATTTCGTATAATGAGGCATTTGGCAGCTATGAAAGGTGCGAACTCTCGACAGTTGGTTGCTACGCATACGCACAAGGCTCATACAGAGGATTCCCGTTCGGGTCAAGAGCATTGGCCATGAACGATGTAAGAGGTGAGGATGTTGCATCATCAACATACCTCGGCTCATCTTACGAATCTACATTCACCACCTCTACAGGAGACCTTTCCAATCTTTGGTCGTATCTTTTTAAGTTAGTGAATCAATGTAACATTGTTATAGACGGTGTCCGTTCAGCCGCAAAAAATAACATAATAACAGAGGATGAGAGCAATTCCTTTGAGGCAGAGGCCAGATTTTTAAGAGCATTGGCTCTACATGAGGCAATGGTATTCTATGCACTGCCATACAATGCAACTCCGGATGCATCCCATTACGGTGTACCTGTTGTTCTTGTCCCATGCAATACCATAGAGGCAGTGAACGAAGCTTATAAGAACGGAAGAGCAACAGCAGAAGCTACATACAGACAGATTATTGCAGATCTTGATTTTGCGGAAAAATGTCTGCCCGAAACAAGAACGGGAACGGCTAAAATTTCAAGGGCAACCAAAGGTGCTGCCATTGCTTTAAAGACAAGGATCTACCTGCATACTGCAGATTATGGAAACGTAGTAAACGAAGCATCTAAATTGGTGGATGTGAACAGCAGCAGCCTGAAATCCAAAATAGGAGGCTATAACTTGACCGAGGATGTTACAGGTCCGTTTTTAAGCAATTCAGACAATACAGAGTCTATATTCTCAATTGAGAATTCGGCAGCAGACAATCCTACTCTCGACGGAGCATTGGGACAACTCTATTACGGTAGAAAGGATATTGCCATAAGTCCGGTATTATATAATGCCAAGTTCTGGGACAAGGATGATTTGAGACGTTCAATGATGACTATGATAGATGGAAAATATTTTACATCCAAATATCCAAAATATGTCGATATGGACGACTGGGCACCGATAATAAGATATGCAGAGGTGCTTTTGAATTACGCTGAGGCGGAGGCAAGGCTTAATGGTGTAACACCAGTTTCGTTGGCTCTTCTCAATGAAGTGAGGAACAGGGCGGTTAAAGATGAGAGCAAACACTACACTCTGTCTTCATTTGTCGGGAAGGAAGAGCTTGTAAACTCTATTCTCAATGAAAGGCGTATAGAGCTTGTGTGTGAAGGAAAAAGATGGTACGACATTCACAGGTTAAGTACAGACCCTGTTTTCGCTGTAAAAATCTCAACGGGAGAGGCAGGAATACCGGTCAAAGTAAATACCGGTAACATTGTCTCTTCGGACTACAATGCCGCATCAGGCTCTGTAAATGCCGGACTGTTTACAATTACTGAGATACCTTACGGTGACAGAAGATTCATATTCCCAATCCCGCAAAGCGAAATAAATGCAAATTCTGTTTTGGCAGAGCAGCAGAATGAAGGATGGGATTGATATTACCCGATTGAAAACACTATTGAATATATTAAGAATCAATAAAATACAAGAAATATGATGAAAAATAATTATTCTCCAATATGGATGGCAACATTATCTTTTGTGATTGCAATGATGTTTCCATTTTCCTCTGTGAAAGCACAGAACTACGACCAGATAATGCAAGATCTTTCATCCCTGAAATCTTACAACAAGAACATTGGTCATACATACGACATGCTCATGAAAAAGATAGACGATGTCCTATGGTTTGACAAGGTGGGCGATGTTGCCTACATTGACAAAGTGTACATTACCGGTGAACCGAGAGCCAAACAGGGCAGCCCTACATCTAGAGGATATAATAATCCATACAAATTCTGGAACTACATATTTATACCAAAATCAGTGGCCCCAAACAAGAAATATCCGCTCATAGTATTCCCTCACAGTGGAGTACATGCAGATATGTCTACATATTACACACACATTATCAGGGAACTTGTGGCTCAGGAGTATATAGTGATTGCAACAGAGTACAGGGGCAGCACCGGGTATGGATCAGGCACATATAAGGCAATTGATTACGGCGGATTGGAAAATGCAGATGTTAAAGCCGGCAGAGACTATATGGTAGAGAACTATTCAATTGTAGATAAAGACAGAGTAGGTATAATGGGATGGAGCCATGGTGGCATGATAACACTTATGAATCTGTTCGAATACCCTAATGCCTACAAGGCTGGGTATGCAGGCGTGCCTGTTTCGGACCTTATTTCAAGAATGGGTATTGCAAGCGACAGCTACAGAGCGTTGTTCTCGGCAGATTACCATCTTGGAGCAACTGTTTCTCAAAATGTCAAGGAGTACAAGAAACGTTCACCGGCATGGAATACCCATAAATTGCAGACACCATTACTGGTTTATTCTACAACGAATGATGATGACGTGGATGTCCTTGAGGTAGAACATCTTATAAAAGGATTGAAGGCCGACGGTAAAAAGTTTGAATACAAGATTTTCGAGAATGGGGCAGGAGGTCATGCCTTTGACAGGATCGATACCAAAGAGGCAACAGACATAAGGTTCACCATCTACAAATTCCTTGAAAAATACCTGAAACCAAACAAGCCTTTTAAATCTGCATCTGATTTAAGGAAAGCAGCCTACAGGTTTAATTGATATTTATTGCGACCAACGTTGCTATAATACATTGCAACCGGATATAGAAAAAAATGCCCCTGAAGTTGGAAAACAGCTTTGGGGGCTTTATCATTATTTTGTCGCTCTTAAATTAGTAAAATCTATCCTCTTCCCGACAAAAACTACTTCTGGCTCTTAAGTTTCAATGCCACCACATTCTCCACATGATGAGTATGAGGGAACATATCTACAGGACGCACACGGGTTATCTCATATTTCTCTTGCAGGATGGCAAGATAGCGCGCCTGGGTTGCAGGATTGCAGCTGACATAAACCATACGCGGAGCCTCTGCCTGCAACAGCACCTCAGCAACAGAGGGGTGGATTCCAGCACGAGGCGGATCTAAAACCACAACATCGGGCTTGCCGTTCTCTTTGATAAAATCACCAGTAAGCATGTCTTTCATGTCTCCTGCAAAGAAAAAAGCATTGTTCCGTCCGTTGTTTGCAGCATTCACCTTTGCATCCTCTATGGCCTCAGGCACATACTCAACCCCTACAACCTTAGCGGCCTTATTACTCAAAAACAACCCTATTGTTCCTGTCCCGGTATAGAGGTCGTACACCGTTTCATCACCCCTAAGATCTGCAAACTCCCTTACTACAGAGTATAATCTGTATGCCTGCAACGAGTTGGTCTGATAGAAAGACTTAGGGCCAATCTTAAACCTCAGATCCTCCATCTGCTCATAAATGGCATCTGAACCGCTGAAGAGGATTGGGTTCTGATCAGATATAGAATCGTTACGTTTTGTATTTACTATGTAGTACAGTGAGTTAATCTGAGGAAAAGCATTCTTCAACGCCTCCATCAACCCTGCTATATGCTCACTTTCACACGCAAAGACAACAATTACCATAACCTCTCCAGTGGAGGTTGTTCTTATTACAAGGTTTCTGAGCAATCCTGTCTGCTCCCTTAAATCAAAGAAAGACAATCCGTTCTCTATGGCATACTGCTTTATCCACAACCTTATCTCATTCGATGGTGCAGGTTGCAGATGACACCTCTTAATGTCAAGCACCTTGTCAAAAAAACCAGATATATGAAATCCCAAGCCAAGCTTTTCTATATCCGAAAGCCCTTCGGCATCTTCACCGCTCAGAATCCAACGTCTGTTTGAAAATGTGAACTCTAATTTATTGCGATATTCAACTGTCTTTTCCGAGCCTACAATCGGTTCAATGCAAGGAAGAGTGAGTCTGCCTATCCTTCTTAACTGATCTTCAACCTGTTGTTGTTTATACTTTAGTTGCAGATCGTAGGGGAGGGGCTGCCATTTGCAACCTCCGCAGACAGTGTAGTGTTCGCAAAACGGCTGCAATCTCAATGGAGACGGTGTAACAACACGCTGCATGACACCTTCCATGTATGCAGATTTTTTCTTGGTAACTCTCACATCTACAACATCACCGGGAATGCACCACGGCACAAACAGCACTTTACCGTCTACATGCGCAAGCGCGTTACCCTCTGCCGCAACACTCTCAATCTCTATGTTCTGTATAATAACAGGTTCCTTTTTCTTTCTCATATTCAACAATATATTTACGCAAACTGCCCAAATTCCGCTTGACAGGACTTCATTTCACAATATAATTGTGCAAAAATATAGATAATTACCCAATTATAGGAAATAAAAGAGGCCATGTCACTATTTTGACACAGCCTCCATTCATAGAGCAAAATGAAAAATTCCAATGTCTATTCATTGGTATTATCCGTATTCTCACCTTCAGCACCTGCATCGTCCACATCCTCATCTTCATCATACGAATCAAAATAGATGTCGGCCATTCTGCCGGCGTACGCAGCTACTACATCCCTTACAAAGGAAGGGGAGAGGACCTCTACCTTATCTGCATGAGATAGGATCTCCTGAATAAAGTCGTATGTTGGCTTAATAAGATACTCAAATACAGAATACTCATCTGTAGTCTGAATCTCCTTCTGGGAATGATGCAAAGGTAATGCCCTAAAATATTTGGCCTCCATTGCATCCACTTTAAGCTGAATAATATTGGCACGCAAGCCGTCTTCAACCGTAATTCCAAAGCATGTATCAAAAAACTCCTTAGGGTTGAACCTTGGCGGGTACTTGAATTTGAGTTTTGTATAGTTAATCTTATGAATCCTGTCCAAACCGTAAATATGAACCTGATTCTTTGCCACATCACGGCCAATAAGATACCATCTTTGCTTGAATACCTTAACGCAGTAAGGTTCTATGATATAAGATTTTGGCTCATCTGCCTTAAAGCTTTGGTAATGCACATCCAATACTATATTCTCCTTCATCGCCTCTATTATGGGAGACAAATACTCCTTCCCGGACGGCATCTCCTCAAATAGAATTCTGTCTTTAAGACCAGCACTCTCATTTATGAGGTTTCTAACTGTAAGACTGCTTAGCATCCACTGTTTTACACCGCTATTCTCCAAATCATCGGAGTTTTTAATGTAATAATAATATCCACCGGACTTTGTACACTCAATATCAATATCGAACAGTGTTTCAACGGCATTCCTGTGGTTATGGAACGTTCTTAAGGTAAGCTCCTCGCCACTATTAAGAGCACTTTTGTTCCATTTTTCTGTAATCTCCTCAAAAGTGATCTTACCTGCCCTGTATATTGTATCTGCCAACCAGATATACCTGTTGAATAAGTCTTTTGCCATATCTATTAATTTTTAATATCTAAAGTAATTTAAAGAGGGGCTATTTAAACTCGCAATTCAGATACAAATATACACAAATGATGCAAAAAGCCGCATATCGAATACTTTATTTTAAAAAAAACTTAAAAAAATATCAGCTATGAAGCGTTTATGCATATCACACAAATAACTTTGCATCAAAATAAGAAAAGGAAACATTAATAGTAACATAAAAAAATAAGTTGCCTCAAGTTATTTTTTGAATGTTACCTAACAAAAGAGTACTACAATGAAACAGAAAATTTACAACGTTTTAAACTCAAAAGGGGACAGATTATTTGCAGGAATAATCTTAACAAGCGGGATACTTTTCATTATGCTTACTTTTATAAGGAGCTACAACGAGATAATATTTAAATAAATTCTGCTTCCCGACAAGTGGCACTGGCCATTTTGAATGGTAGAAAAAGTAGAGAGAATATAAAGGGTAAAGAGAGTAAAAAAGTAGAAAAGCTAAAGCCAACGCCAACGCTAAAGCCGATAAACTAAACTAACTCAAAACTTAATTATAAAAAGTATCATGAAACGATATATTGTAAAAGACACATGTAATAACGTAATTAGAAGATATTCGAATTACAGGTCTGCATTTAACTATCTTATAATGTGCAACAGATATGATTGGAAAATCTGTCGGGAAGAAATAATTTAAAAACTACATATGTCATTTTTAGTCCTGTGTCTGCTCTTGGCATCGCAGCAATTGTTGAGGGCAGACATATTTGATAAATGTAAAAAATTTATATAACTATGTTTGCAATAATATCGTCAGAGTATACATATGTTTATTCATTTTAAACATGGAGTTATAACAAAATACAAATGATAAAAATTATCAAAAGAGCAAAAAATATTTGAGAGCTACGAGACACCGCAATTGAACAACTAAAATATTTGTTCAATATTAGAATAATTTTATGCGGTAAAATTACAGCAACAATGAATAACGCAAAAAATAAAATAAGCTCCATAATAGTAATTCTTACATTTTAAAATCTGTGAATCAAAATCAACTATCCTTAAGTAGTGGAAGCGAAGTTACATAAATTTCACAAAAGTTCATCTTAAAATAGTAACATAATAGGTAATACAAACTTAGAAAGTGACACAATGGGTATTATGTTAAATAGAATTCATGACAAACAGCTAAGATAAGATAATACACCCATTTTATGTACATTTGCAGTTTAAACACAAGAAACGGATAAAGTGCAGTAGAAAAATAAATGAACATCTTTACCATGGACAATGTCACCGGCAATACAGCAAGCAGCAACGGGCAACGCATTCCGTTACCCGAGAGGATGCGCCCTCACACATTAAAAGATTATGTTGGGCAGGAGCATCTAATTGGACAAGGCGCAATACTCCGGAGAATGATAGATACAGGAAATATATCGTCATTCATTCTTTGGGGTCCTCCCGGAGTTGGAAAAACAACGCTTGCCAAGATAATAGCCAAGCAATTAGACCGGCCGTTCTACACGCTATCTGCAATAAGTTCGGGAGTTAAAGACATTAGAGACGTTATAGAAAAATCTAAAAACGGTAGTCTCTTTGCGACCAAAACACCAATACTTTTCATTGACGAGATTCACAGATTCAATAAAGGACAGCAAGATGCTCTGCTTGGAGCAGTAGAAGAGGGTGTCTTTACACTAATTGGAGCAACAACAGAGAATCCCTCATTTGAGGTGATAAGCCCCCTACTCTCCCGTTGTCAGGTATTTGTTCTTAAAGAATTGGAAATTAAAGATTTAGATACGCTTCTCAACAGAGCTGTAACAGAAGATGAATATCTTAAGACGTTAAATATAAAAGTAGAAGAAAAGGAGCTGTTGTACCGTTACAGCGGTGGTGATGCACGTAAACTACTGAATATCTTAGAGATTATAGTTAATTCAGGTCCCGACAAAAACAACACAATAATAATCAACAACAATACAGTCAAGGACAAGATCCAGGAAAATATGGCTCTCTATGACAAAAACGGAGAGAAACATTACGATATTATATCTGCATTTATAAAGAGTATAAGGGGGTCAGACCCAAATGCAGCTGTATATTGGATGGCAAGGATGATTGCAGGTGGCGAAGACCCACTTTTCATTGCCCGCAGAATGGTCATCTTAGCGGCAGAGGATATTGGACTTGCCAACCCTAACGCCCTGCTTCTTGCGCAGGCATGTTTTGAGGCGGTACATAATATAGGTATGCCTGAGGGGAGAATACCGCTGTCTGAAACCGCAATCTATTTGGCATCATGTCAAAAGAGCAATTCTGCATATATGGCAATAGATGCAGCTTTGGAACTTGTAAAAAGGGAGGGGGATCTGCCTGTTCCAATGCATCTGAGAAATGCTCCAACCAAACTTATGAAGGAGCTTGGATACGGCAACGATTATAAATATGCCCACTCATACGAGGGGAACTTTGCAGATCTGGAATTTCTTCCGCAGGAGTTGTCGGGAAGCAGATTATACGACCCCGGAAAAAACGCAAAAGAGGAGGAGATTCGCAGAAGATTCTCAAAACTTTGGGAGAAATACGGGTATTAAGAGATTGCATTTTCAAATAATTGTTAACTTTGCGCCAAAATTTATGCAATGGAGAGTTTACAGATAGGCAACATAGCAAATTACAACAACAATATGTTTTTCCTAATAGCCGGTCCGTGTGTTATAGAGGGCGAAGAGATAACATTTGAAATTGCAAGAAAACTAAGGGAGATCACCACCAAACTCAAGATTCCTTTCATCTTTAAAGCATCATATAGAAAGGCAAACAGATCTAAAGTAACATCTTTTACAGGTATAGGAGACAAAGAGGGGCTACAGATATTGCAGAGCATAAGAAGAGAGTTGGATGTACCTGTGCTTACAGATATACATAATCCCTGCGAAGCAGAGTTTGCCGCAAGTTACGATATTGATATACTGCAGATTCCGGCATTCTTATGCAGGCAGACAGATCTTTTGGAGGCTGCAGCGGAAACCGGCAGGTATGTAAACATCAAAAAAGGACAGTTCCTCTCCCCCTCCTCAATGAAATTTGCGGCAGAAAAAGTTGAACACTACGGAAACAACAAAATAATACTTACAGACAGAGGTACAATGTTCGGATACTCGGATCTTGTTGTGGATTTTAGAAGCATCCCTACAATGCAATCCTTTGGATACCCTGTTGTTATGGACGTAACACACAGCCTGCAACAACCAAACCAGTCATCAGGCGTAACGGGTGGCCAGCCGCAGATGATTGAGACACTCTCA
>ERZ857629.4063-NODE-4063-length-11727-cov-4.725840_pt1 | contig 11727 bp, 9 predicted proteins | sample MGYA00519700_ERZ857629 | MGnify/ENA primary metagenome ERZ857629 (study PRJEB31778, sample SAMEA3449351) | human gut metagenome | biome: human gut; feature: human-associated habitat; material: faeces | place: United Kingdom | collected 2010/2012 ... | reverse complement strand
AGATATGTTGACCTCATTGTCAACCCGGATGTCAAAAAGACATTTATGCTGCGCAGCCTGATAAACAAAGAGATAAGAGCTTTTCTCGATAACAGAGGCTATCTGGAAGTGGAAACCCCCGTTCTCAACACCATATCCGGCGGTGCGTCCGCAAGACCGTTCATAACCTATCACAACACCCTCGGCATAGATATGTATCTGCGCATCGCAACCGAGCTTAACCTCAAGCGTCTAATTGTCGGCGGACTTGAAAAGGTGTATGAAATAGGCAGAATATTCCGTAACGAAGGAATGGATATCAAGCACAACCCGGAGTTTACCACGATTGAGCTGTACGAAGCATTTACGGATTACAAAGGCATGATGGAGCTGACCGAGGACATGATTTCAACGGTTGCCGAAAAAGTGCTCGGCACAACTCTCGTAAGCTACCAGGGCAAGGAGATAGAACTGAAAAAAGGCTGGGAGCGCATCACCATGATGGACTCCGTGAAGAAATATGCCGGAGTTGACTTTACCACGGTTGCGACAAGCGAAGACGCAATTGCGCTCGCCGCAAGCGTCGGCGTTGAAGTGGAACCGGGCAAATCCGTCGGCGAGGCTATGTATGAAGTATTTGACGAAAAAGTCGAGTCGCAGCTCATTCAGCCGACATTCATTCTCGATTACCCCGTAGAGGTCTCCCCTCTTGCAAAGAGAATACCGGGAAATCCGCAGTACACCGAGAGATTTGAGTTTTTCATAAACGGAACGGAATTCGGAAACGCATTTTCCGAACTCAACGACCCGATAGATCAGAAAGAAAGATTCGAAAAACAGGTTGAGGCAAGGGAGAAAGGCGACGAAGAGGCCGGCATGATGGATACCGACTACATCAACGCACTGGAGTATGGTATGCCCCCCACAGGTGGACTCGGAATCGGCATTGACAGACTCGTTATGCTACTTACAGATTCTTACTCCATAAGAGATGTGATATTGTTCCCGACAATGAAGCCGTTGGAGAATAAGTAATCAAAGAAATGTAGTGTTTATGCGGGTTTGCGAGATTTGGAGTATGTTGATTTACACCAATTTACACCAATCGTACACCAATGTGTGTAAAATTATATGCATGAAAAGAAGCTTGTAAATATCAAAAGGTGACATGGATGTTTATTTCTATGCCACCTTTTTTGCATATAAACGGTTATAAATAATTATATAAACGTAACTTAATACTCAATTGTTATAAAAACAAAAACAAAATAAAAGACATCACGAACGAAATGTAGTTATTTCGTTCGTTTTCTTTATAAAAATATCGGAGGAAACGAAAATGAAATGCCTTATGAAATACGAATGGGTAAAGCTTATGCGATCCCACCTGCCCCAAGGCAAGGGCGTAATGGGCGCTTGGATGAAGCTTGCCTCCCGTGCAGCATTTCGTAAAGGCATAGCCACCTACTGCGGATACAAAAACGAAGTTTCACCGGGTATGTGGTCAGGCGGTATTGTCGGTATTAAAAGTATACTCGGTATAAAGAAAAAATCAGATGCACTTTTAATGCTTGACAAACTATCGGAACTCGGCTATATAAAATATGAGCTTAATTCCGAAAATAAAAAGCTTACATATCAGATAACCGATTGGGTTGTAAAATGTTCCGGAGAGGAATGTATGAACGGGACTGTTTACACAACAGACGGATACGGCTTCCTCTGCCTTCCACGCAATATAACAGAAAGACTTGTATCATTAAATTATAAATTTGAAGAAACAGACGCATGGCTTGACCTTTGGTGCCACACGGTATCAAATGACGCAGGCAATGCGTTTTCTTTTTTAGCACCGGTTGTTCAGTATGGAAAATACGGTGCATTACTTACTCTCGAAAACCTCGGCAAACGCTGGAACTGGGAAAAAACGAAAGTATGGAGATTCTTTCAAAAATACAGAGATGTCTTCACTCTATACAAAATGCCCGGCTCCTACGGCTGCCTTGTGTTTAATAAACTGTATCCAACCGATACGGAAACTGCAATACCCTCACACGAGGAAACTGTGCGTATTCTTGAAGAAATACGCATTTACGGTCAGAATACGCACAAACAGACTTCGGATCACGAGCATATCAACAAGCTGATTTGTTGGTACAGCAAAAATATCTGTCAATCAAAAGATGATGAAGCTCAAAATAATCGTGTTGCAGAATCAGCCTATATATTACGCGCGTATATTTCTCCGTGTAGGAATTGTAGTATATGTGAATATGACTGCGAAAGGATATTAGATTTATCCATTCCCGTTATTGAAGCGAATAACATCCGCGGGCCGTGCATACCCGTGGACTTAACAAAATTTGAAAAGGAGTTTTTTGACTATGAATAAAAAGAATTTATACGAACAGCAGGAAGATATCATCAGAAAGCAGTCTGAGGCATTTATAACCCTGCTTACCCACCGAGGAATACTCGGCGAGCAGAGTATTGACGATGAAAAACTGCGTAATGCCCGGCAGGAACGAAAGAAAAACACATATCATAACACACTTATGCTGCTGAAACACTACCGCACGATTTCATGGATGCTTGAATGCTTCCCCGATACGATTGCCGAGGAATTAGACAGACCGTTTGAGGGCATTGACGAGCTTGTTGACCATATTGATATCGAAATGTCTATGAACAACAGAAAGCTTGAAAGCAGAATGGCAGGCATACAGAAATCACGATTATTGCTTGACCGTGTGAATGAAGCTCTGACCGTTCTGAAGAAAAAGCCGAATGACGGTGAAAAGCTGTATAACTTGATTTATGAGACTTACATTGCGCCGGAAAAGCTGTCTCTCACAGATATTTTATACAGGCTTGATATGTCGCCGAGACACTATTACAGACTTCGTGAGCAGGCAATCACAATTCTCTCAATACGCTTGTGGGCAGCTCCGGGAAAGGATGTTGATTTCTGGTTTGAAATGCTTACTCTTTTGGAGGGATTATCATGAAAAATACTCCGGCAGAAAATTGGCACAAAATTGGCGCACCGATGCCGATGACAAGCGAATATAAAAGTGGTATAATGGTATCGTCCCAAAGTGGGACCGGACATATTCTCCGCCGTTTTTGAGTTTTCCCCCAAAACTTGAAAGCGGCTTTTTTTATGCCGATTTTTGAAGAAGGAGGTAAATTGACATGGTAAAACTCAAAAAGATACGGGATAAGCTCAGTCTTATGTACTGGTCAGCGGTTGCAGTTATATCCGGAACTATGATTTCGGTTCAGCCTGTTATGGCAGACACAATCTGGAACCGGTTTTCCACCATCATGAAAGATGTATACGGACAGATTGTTGCCATCAGCACCATCGTTGCTGTTACCGTTGCAGCAATAGCATTGGTCGTCCGAATGGTATCCCGAAACCAGCGTGCCGTTGATGAAGCTACCGCTTGGCTGAAGCGTATTGTAATCACATGGATTATTCTTAACTCTTTAGGCTTTGTGGTAACTTACTTGCAACCCCTAATTTCCGGCGGTAACTACAACGGATAAGTAAAATCATGTCAAGGACGGAGGTGATAAATATTGCTTGACTGGATATTCGAGGGAATTGTCAAATGGATCTCAAGTATTGTATCACAACTTATGGATGCGGTTTCAGGGTTATTTTTGAACACATTGAATACCGACCTGACAGCGATGGAAGAATACTTCCCGTTTGTTACGAAAGCATTTGATGTAATGCAGTACATGGCATGGGCAATTCTCTTTTTAATTACGGTTTGGCAGTTATTCCGCGTTTTCGGCGGACCGATTACGGAGGCTGAAAATCCATTGACATTGCTTGCGAGAAGTTCCTTGTTTGCTTTGCTTATCGGATATGCCAAGCCGATATTTCTGATTGCTTTGGATATTGCCAGAGCGCCGTATACCGCTTTAATGGATGTGGCGATGACCTCAGAAGATTTTACTTTTGCAGGGATAGAGCAGTCATTGAGTAACGGGCTTACGACATTCATAGCCATAACGTCTGTTGTCGGGCTGCTGCTCCTTATCATTCTTGAAATTTCCCTTGGCTGGAATTATTTCAAGCTTCTACTCGAAACCGTGGAAAGATACATTGTCGTAGGCGTGTTATGTTATACTTCTCCTCTTGCGTATGCAATGGGTGCCTCAAAATCAACTGTCAATGTATTTAAGGCATGGTGTCGAATGGTGGGATCACAGCTTTTGCTGCTCGTTTTGAATGTTTGGTTTCTCAGAGCCTTTAACAGTTCTATGGGACAATTCATGGGAAACGGCGGCGCGCTGTCAACAGGCGGAGGCAGTATATTCTTGTGGATGTTCTGTGCGTTGGCTTTCTTAAAAACTGCACAGAAATTTGACAGCTATCTTGCGTCGATGGGATTGAATGTTGCTCAGACCGGTTCCAGTATGGGTATGGAAATGCTTATGGCGGCAAGAGTTATCAGCGGTCTTGGCGGCGGTGCAAAAAGTGCCGGAAGTGTATTCAGAGGTACTGCATCGGCGGCAGGCGGAAATGCAGCGGGCGGATTTATGTCCGGCTTTGCAAATATGTTCAAGGGTAACAGTTATGTGCGTGACGCGGTTGTAAACGGCGGTACTCGTATGGGGGCAGGCGGTTCTCTTGGATTTGTTGGGCGTGCATTCGGCGGCATGGCAGCCAGAAACGGCGCTGTGCTTAACGCCGATTCAATAGCATCCGTTGCGTCGAAAGCACCGAATGTATCCGGTACAATCGGCGGCGAGATTGCAAACCGCAGCTTGGGCAATTATATGCCTCAGCTTGGCGGATATAAACTGAGTGATACACAGATTACCGGTGGTCAGATAAGTACAAAAGCGGAAAGCAGTGACGGAAAAATGTCTGATGTAGAGTTGTTCAGCACTTCGCAATTTGAAAAACCTGATGCTCCTCATTCTGTTGTAAAAGCAGCGGACGGAAGCGAATGGTATCAGATGGCAAGCGGCGACGGCTCGGAAGAATTTTATTCCGTGCCTGATTTCACCGGAGATGTTTCGGAAGCAGGTATGGTTAAAGAAAACTTTCCCGGCGCGGAAGACGGTACAGTTCTTCGTACTGCCGATGACGGCGTACTTGAAGCAACCGTTCCCGGTAACAGTTCTGCTCTATACAGCAGTGATGTATATAATCAGCCTGATGGTGCATTCTCCGTTGTTACCGATGAAAACGGCAATGAATGGTATCAGATACAATCGGCTGATATTGAAAGCGGCATAGCCTCTGTCCCGTCCGAGAAAGATGCTTACAGCTTTTCGGATATGCCTGACGATACGGCGTTCTCCTATGCAGGAAACGGTGTTGTTGAGGCAAGCTCGGATGATGGCGGCAGTTCACTTCTTTACAACGGCGAGTTTTATAATGAACCGGACGCACCTCACTCTGTTGTTACGGATGATGCAGGTAACACTTGGTACCAAATGTCCACAGACGATATTGCAGATGGTGTGCAGACTCCGTCATTTAACGGCAATGCATTTGGATTTTCGGATATGCCCGATGATACCTCCTACTCCTTTGGCGGTAACGGAATTGTTGAAGCAAGTTCGGCTGACGGAGATTCCGTTTTATATAACAGTGCGTGCTTTGCAGAACCGGAAGGTTCTTATCAGACCGTTACAGACGCTGACGGAAACAGTTGGTATCAAATGTCCGCAGAAGCAATCGGAGATGGCAGCATTTCAGCACCGTCCTTTATTGGAAACGAGTCTGAAAGCTATAATCCGACATTCGGTGATCTATCACCTTCGTCTGAGAATGTTTCCTTCCCCGGTATGGCGGAAGAAACGGTACTCGCCTCGGCAGGAAACGGTGTTGTTATGGCAAACGAGGCTTCCGACAGCAATACACTCTGGTATAACGGTGCCGTCTATGACGAACCGGAAGCACCCCATTCAACCATTCAATCTTCAAACGGCGTAAGCTGGTATGCAATGGAACCTCATGCGTCTGCACCTGAGTTTGAAAGCGGAGAAAATGCTGCCGCATACAATCAGGCACAGTTCCGCGAGTTCATGCCCGGCTACGGTCAGCAAATTACATCTGTTGACGGATCGAAAGCTGCTGAAGGTCAGTTTGAAGTTCGCCACAGTGACGGCGGCGGAACAAAATTCTATGATGTTACGCAATATGCCGCACCGAAAGGCGATTATCAGGTATTTGAAGACGCTAACGGAAAGCAATGGTATTCCATTAAGGGTGAACCTGCTGTTGAAAGAAAGCCTGTATACGAAAACGGTAAACCCGTTTATGAAAAAGACGGTAAGAATGTTAAAACCGTTTCGGTTGACAGTGTTCGCTATAAAACAACTCCTGCACGCTTTGGCAAACCCGGTAAACGAAAATCGGAAATCAAAGCTCCAAAGCGTAAAAAATGAAACAATGCAGTCGGATTGTATTATTCGGCTGCTTTGTTTTTTCAAAAAATCCGCTGAGAAATCAGCTTAAAATATATGAAGGAAGGTGTATCGCATATGGCAACGCAAGAGAAAAATCAGCTTGGTGACGGTTCGGATAATTATGCCGGAGCTGCAAAGCAAGCGGCAAATGCCGCTAAATCCGCAAAGGAAGCAGGCAAAACCGCCGCAAAAGAAACTGCGAAAAAAGGCGCTGAAGCCACTTCAAGAGCAGCGGCGGCAACTGTTAAAGCAAGCGTAGAAGGCGGAAAAGCCGCCGCACAAATCGCTGCCGGTACTGCGGCAGGCGGACCTGTCGGAGCAGCCATTTCGATTGCGTGGTCTATGCGGCACACCCTCTTTAAGATTCTGATATGCGTCTGCTTATCATTGACTTTTTTAATTGTTATGATAGTATCTCTCCCGTCAATTATAATGGATAGCATATTCGGAACAAACGGTACGCAGCCGGTAGAAGGCGTTACGATAACCTCGGTCTATGATAGTTTGGTGGTTGATGTTTCAAATGCTGTTGAAAACGGATACAACACATCAATGTCAAAGGTCGAAAACATAATCCGAAATGGCGGATACGATTACGAAACCTCAATGGCAGCCACAATCAATTATGCTCAAAGTTCGGCAGGGTATGATGTTTCATATATCCTTTCTGCGTATTCGGCTTCTCTGCAACAGAAAAATACAAGCAAAGATGATATGATTAACAAGCTGAATGCTGTTGCAGGCAAGATGTTTCCCGTAACTTACGAGGTTAAAACCACAACAGTTACGGAAACAAGCGATGACGGGACAAGCACCGAAAGAACGGTTACATATGCGGAATGTACGATTCACCCATTTGATAACAATGTAATTGCGGAAGCATTCAGTATAGATTTGGATGCTAACTATGGCAATTTCAGTATATCTTACCGCGATGCCATTTCCAATATGGCAAACTCGCTCAAAATGACTTTATACGGTTCTTTGGGCGGCGGCGAGGGTGTTCCCCTTACCGATGCAGAGCTTATTGATTTTGTGAATAAGCAAAACTGTACTCAGGCAAGAAAGCAGCTCCTAACAACAGGACTTGCACTCGTCGGCAAGGTTCCGTACTTCTGGGGCGGGAAATCCGGTCCCGGCTGGAATGATGAATGGAATACTCCAAAGGTTGTTACTGCGGCAGGTTCTTCTTCAACAGGAACAATCAGACCGTATGGACTTGATTGCAGCGGTTTTACAACCTGGGTTTATCAAACAGCTTTAGGCGTATATATCGGCGACGGAACTTCCGGACAGTATCCGAAAACATCGGCTGTTTCCGCATCGGATTTACAGATTGGCGATCTTGGCTTTCTGGCAAACTCGGGCGGCGGTGATTGGAATCATGTTCTTATGTTTGCCGGTTACGGTGATGACGGCTCGCGAATGTGGGTCCATTCCTCCGGCGGCAGCGGTGTTATTCTAAACACACCAAGTTATGAGGCAAGTTTGGTATTAAGACGACCGAACGGTGTTGACTATAATATGTCGGTTTCCGCAGAGCCTTCCGGTACAGGTCTGTATACATTAGAGGTTGAAGTTACTCATTACTGCTCCTGTTATCAGTGCAACGGCAATACCCTTGCAAAAACCGCAAGCGGAAAACCACTTGCAGACGGTATGGTTGCAATGTCAAGCAACTATCCGTTTGGAACGCAGCTTATGATAAACGGAAAGCTATACACGGTCGAGGATCGCGGCGGCTCCGAAATTGAGAACAATATACATCGCGTTGATATTTATGTACCGAATCATCAACAAGCTTTGAATCTCGGCAGATTCAAAACGACAGCTACGGTATATCGTATAGGCAGGTGAATGATATTTTGAATGAAGAAAAAGAATATAACAATATTTACGCTATTCCGGCGAATTATACGGATTCGGGAAAAATATTGGGCGGAATGCTTGAACTGCGAAATGCAGTCGAAACCGTGCTTATCGTCGGAGCTGTCGGCTATCCCGAACTTATGCTGATACCGATGACGGGAACCATACGAATTGTTGTTATGACGGTTACGCTGCTCCCGCTTGCAGTTGTGGCAATGATGGGAATTGACGGCGACTCGTTATTTCAGTACGCAGCGCATATGCTGCGTTTTGCTTTACACAAACGCAAACTACATTTTAGAAGGGTGGGATATAAATATGCCGAAGAACAGCTCAAAACCAAAAAGAGAAAAAAGAAAAAAGCCGGAAAAGCTTGAATTCGTGCAGAATTTTATCCCGATTAAGGATATAAGGCACGGCATTATAGAAACAACAGACGGAAGATTTATCAAGATACTTGAAATCGAACCAATCAACTTTACGCTCCGATCATCTGAGGAACAGTTCGGTATTATATCCTCGTTTGCGTCCTGGCTTAAAATATCGCCGGCAAAGCTCCAGTTCAAGAGTATTACACGAAAGGCAGACTCGGATAAGCACATTGCTATGGTGCGAAAAGAGCTTGAAAGCGAGGAAAATGAACAATGCCGAAAACAGGGCGAAGATTATATACGGTTTATAAAAGAAGTCGGAAGCCGTGAAGCTCTTACAAGGCGATTCTTTCTCATATTTCAGTATGAGGAATCAAGGCACAGCGGTAATGACGATTTCGGTCAGATTTACGGTGTTCTGCAAACGGCAGAGCAAAATGCGAGAACATATTTTCTGCAATGCGGTAATTCGATTATTCAGCCGAAAGATCCCGATGAAGCCGTTGCTGAAATTCTATATATGTTTTTCAACAAGCGTTCCTGTGTAGACGAACCGTTTTCTTCAAGAGTTGACAGAGTGGTTATTGACACAATGGCGGCAAAAAACAAGGTAATCGGCATTGATCCGATACCGCCGATTAAAACCGTAAATTTTATTGCACCGAGAGGAATTGACCTTGAGCATTACAATTATATCGTAATGGACGGAATGTACTACTCCTTCTTGTATATCAAGGGAAACGGTTTTCCGGGCAGAGTCCGAGCCGGCTGGATGTCTTCAATGATCAACGCCGGTGAAGGCATTGATGTTGATGTTTTTCTGTACCGTGAAAACCGAAGCAGAACGATTGACAAGGTTGCACAGCGTATAAGGCTTAACCGAACGAAACTTAAAAGTATGCAGGACACAAGCACCGATTATGAAGAACTGACGAACTCCATACAGTCGGGATATTTTATAAAGAATGGCATTGCGAATTATAACGAGGATCTGTTTTATATGTCGGTATTTATAACGATATCTGCAAAAACCTATGAAGAACTCCTCTGGCGCAAACAGCAAATGGTTGATATGTTAAAGTCAATGGATATGTATACAAGCGACTGTCGGTTTCAGCAGGAAAAAGCACTATGCTCTGTTATGCCGTTTCTGAAAATAGATTCTCCACTTGAAAAGAAATCAAGACGAAATGTTCTGACAAGCGGTGCTGCGTCAACCTATATGTTCACTTCCTTTGAAATGTCAGATGATACGGGTGTTTTGCTTGGCGTTAACCGCCATAATAATTCCTTGTGCATTGTCGATTTGTTCAACACGAAGAAAAACAAAAATGCCAATCTGACGCTGCTCGGAACAAGCGGCGCGGGAAAAACCTTTACTATGCAGCTTTTAGCCCTCAGAATGAGAATGAGAGGAATCCAGTGTTATATCATTGCCCCGATAAAAGGTCATGAGTTTCGCAGAGCGTGTAATAAGGTTGGCGGTCAGTATATTAAGATTGCTCCGGGTTCTCCGCATTGTATCAATGTCATGCAGATACGGCACACGACTTCTCCTGCAATGGATCTGATTGATGAAATGGATTATTCTGAAAACAATTCTATGCTTGCCTCAAAAATTCAGCAGCTTATGATATTCTTTTCATTGCTTATTCCCGATATGTCAAATGAAGAAGAACAAATGCTGGATGAGGCGCTTATAAAAACATATGCGGATTTCGGTATTACGCACGATAACGATTCCGTGTATGTTGATAAAGACGCAAATCCTCCGGTACTAAAAGAAATGCCGATACTCGGAGATTTGCATAAGAATTTGCTTGATAATCCGATGACGCAAAGGATTGCGATTATCGTAAGCCGGTTTGTAACGGGTTCGGCGCAGTCGTTCAACAGACAAACAAATGTCGACCTGTCAAATAAATATATAGTGCTTGACCTGTCGGAGCTGAAAGGAAAGCTTCTCCCTGTCGGAATGGTAATAGCTCTTGATTATGTATGGGATAATGTAAAGGCTGACATAACAAAGAAAAAAGCTATTATGATTGATGAAATCTGGAAGCTTATCGGTGCGTCGTCAAGTAAAGAGGCGGCTGAATTTTGTCTTAACATTTTTAAGACGATCCGAGGTTTTGGCGGTGCCGGTATTTCGGCATCACAAGACCTTTCGGACTTTTTCAGTATGGAAGACGGCAAATACGGCAGAGCCATTATAAATAACTCCAAAAACAAGATCATTCTGAATCTTGAACCTGATGAAGCCAGATATGTTCAGGATGTTCTGAAGCTTACAAAAAGCGAGGTTCGTTCCATTACGCAGTTTGAACGGGGCGAAGCACTGATACACTCGAACAATAACAAAGTTCCGGTTATTATAAAAGCCTCCAAGCAAGAACAGGAAATGATAACAACAGACCGTGCCGAGCTTGAAACTATTCTTAAAAAGCGGCAGGCTGAAAAAACGCATTCCGAACAGAATACGCATTAAGGCAAAAATACGCATAGTAACTTAATAATACGGATATCATAATACTAACCGCTGATTTATAAAAACGCTTGTAGTTTTGCGATTATATCCGCAAAACTATTGACACAACACCAATTTTGCGATATAATATATGTAGACGGAGGTGTTTTGTAATGATATACAGACCTATGTATGTTAATAAAATAATGAGATACGCAGATGCACCGTTTGTCAAGATATTGACAGGCATCCGCCGCTGCGGAAAATCTACTATTCTGAAAATGCTAATGAAAGAACTGAAAAAGCATGGTGCTTCGGAAGAACAAATCATAAGCTACCGTTTTGATTCAATGGAATATGAAGGAAATGTTCACCGAACTGAAATCAAGGCTTTGTGAAAATAAGAAAACATATCTGTTTTTAGATGAAGTGCAGGAAATAAAGCATTGGGAAAAGGCTGTGAACTCGCTTGCCTCGGACTATGATACGGATATTTATGTGACCGGCTCAAATTCCCGCATGATGTCGTCGGAGATTGAAACTTATCTTACAGGCAGGTATGTTGCTTTTCGTATTTATACATTGTCTTTTGCAGAGTAT
>ERZ857629.4062-NODE-4062-length-11728-cov-10.204575_pt1 | contig 11728 bp, 11 predicted proteins | sample MGYA00519700_ERZ857629 | MGnify/ENA primary metagenome ERZ857629 (study PRJEB31778, sample SAMEA3449351) | human gut metagenome | biome: human gut; feature: human-associated habitat; material: faeces | place: United Kingdom | collected 2010/2012 ... | reverse complement strand
TCCGCGTCATCGCCGACGACGGTACGATCAACGAAAACGGCGGCAAGTACAACGGAATGGACCGCTACGAGTGCCGCAAGGCGCTGGTGAAGGACCTTGAGGAGCAGGGCTACCTCGTCAAGACCGAGCCGTATTCCCACAACGTCGGCACCTGCTATCGCTGCCACAACGACGTCGAGCCCCTCATCTCTGCGCAGTGGTTCGTCAAGATGGAGCCGCTTGCCAAGGAGGCCATCCGCGTCGTGAACGACGGCACGATCAAATTCGTGCCCGAGCGCTTTACCAAGACCTATATCAACTGGATGGAGAACGTGCATGACTGGTGCATCTCCCGCCAGCTCTGGTGGGGCCACCAGATCCCCGCGTGGTACTGCGACGAGTGCGGTCACATCAACGTCAAGCGCGAAGACCCGAGCGAATGCGAAAAGTGCGGCTGCAAGCACTTAACGCGCGAGGAGGATGTGCTCGACACCTGGTTCTCCTCCGCGCTCTGGCCGTTCTCCACGATGGGCTGGCCCGACCTCGACTCCGCCGATCTCAAGTACTGGTATCCCACGTCCGTCATGGTCACGGGCTATGATATCATCTTCTTCTGGGTCGCGCGCATGATCTTCTCCGGCATGGAGCAGATGAAAAAGGAGCCGTTCAAGACCGTCTTCATCCACGGCTTAGTCCGCGACGACAAGGGCCGCAAAATGTCGAAGTCGCTTGGCAACGGCATCGACCCGCTGGAGATGGCCGAGAAGTACGGCGCGGACGCGCTGCGCTTCAACCTCATCACCGGCAACTCCCCGGGCAACGACATGCGCTTCTATGTCGAAAAGTGCGAGGCGATGCGCAACTTCTGCAACAAGATCTGGAATGCGAGCCGCTTCGTGATGATTAACCTGACGATCGACCACGTGGCGCTGCCCGAAAAGCTCGAGCTTGAGGACAAGTGGATCCTCTCCAAGCTCAATACCCTCATCCGCGAGGTCACGGACAACATGGACGCCTTCGAGCTTGGTGTCGCCTCCGCGAAGATCTACGACTTCATCTGGGACAACTACTGCGACTGGTTCATCGAGCTGACGAAGAACCGCCTGAACAGCGAGGATCCCGCCGCACGTGAGCGCGCGCAGAACGTGCTGTGCTATGTCCTCATCGAGACGCTCAAGCTCCTGCACCCGTTCATGCCGTTCATCACGGAGGAGATCTGGCAGGCGCTGCCGCACGAGGGCGAGTTCCTGATGCTCTCGAAGTGGCCGGAATACGACGAAAAGTTCAGCTTCCCCGCCGAGGAGGAAGCGATGCAGACCGTCATTGAGGCCATCACCGCCATCCGCGCCCGCCGCAACGAGATGAATGTCGCGCCGTCGAAGAAGGTGCACTACACCGTTGCCACCGCGCACGCCGAAACGTTCAGCGCCGGTATCCCGTTCTTCACGCGTCTGGCCTCTGCCAGCGATGTGACCATCGTGCCCGCCGACGCCGCCATCGACGCAGACGGCAAGGTCGAGGTCGACACCCACGCCGCGCGCATCTTCATGCCGCTCGCCGAGCTCGTTGACTTTGAAAAGGAGCTCGCGCGCATCGCCAAGGAGAAGGCGAATGCCGAAAAGCAGCTTGCCGGCATCGAGAACAAGCTCAACAATCAGGGCTTCCTCGCCAAAGCGCCCGAAGCCGTCGTCAACGGCGCCCGCGCCGACGCGGAAAAGCTCCGCGCGCTCATTGAGAAGCTCGACGCTTCCGCCGCCGCGATGAAGAAGTAAAAACGATCAAGGGGCTGTTTTCTTTTGAGAGGGGAGCCCTTTTGATCTGCGGTCTTTCCAACCGCCGCTTCTTTTGCTATAATGATAAAAGATCAGAACAAAGGGGGAGACTTCCATGAACAGGATCACGCTTGGCAAGACGGGACTTGTCATCGAAAAAAACGGCTTTGGCTGCCTGCCGATCCAGCGCATCAGCGAGCAGGATGCGGTCAACCTGCTGCACAAGGCGTATGACGGCGGCATCAACTTCTTCGACACCGCCCGCGCCTATTCAGACAGTGAGCAAAAGGTCGGCGCGGCCTTTTCCGCGATGCGCGATCAGATCGTGCTGGCGACGAAGACCGGCGCGCAGACCGCCGAGGGCTTCTGGAAAGACCTTGAGACCAGTCTTCGCACGCTGAAGACCGACCATATCGACATTTACCAGTTCCACAATCCAGCCTTCTGCCCGAAGCCGGGCGGCGAGGACGGCCTGTATGATGCGGCGCTCGAGGCGAAGAAGCAGGGCAAGATTCGCCACATTTCCATCACGAACCACCGTCTCGCCGTGGCGCACGAGGCCATCGACTCCGGCCTTTACGAAACGCTGCAATTCCCGTTCAGCTACTTGGCGGGCGAGCAGGAGATGGCACTTGTCACAAAGTGCCGCGAGCGGAACATGGGCTTTATTGCCATGAAGGGCATGGCAGGCGGCCTTATCCGCGACGGCTTCACGGCGGCGGCGTGGATGGCACAGCAGGAGGGCGTTGTGCCCATCTGGGGCGTGCAGCGAGAGAGCGAGCTTGACCAGTTCCTCCAGTGCATCCGCGAGGGCGCGGAGCTGACGGACGAGCGCAAGGCCACCATCGAACGCGACCGCGAAGAACTCTGCGGCGAATTCTGCCGCGGCTGCGGATACTGTATGCCGTGTCCCGCCGGCATTGAGATCAACCAGTGTGCCCGTATGTCGCTGATGCTGCGCCGCGCTCCGGCCGCCGCATGGCTCACGGAGGAATGGCAGCAGAAAATGCACCAGATTGAAAAGTGTCTGCACTGCGGCCACTGCATGTCCAAGTGTCCTTACGGTCTGCACACGCCGGAGCTTTTGCAGGCAAACTATAAGGACTATTGGGAGGTCCTTGCAGCCAGCCGCGCGAAGGAATGAACTGGAAGTTTTTGCAGAAATACAGCCTGCGTCCCCTGACGGCGGCGGACACAGACGAGATTTTTGATCTTTGCAGAGAAAACGAGCAGTTTTACCGCTATCATCCGCCGTTTGTAACGCGGCAGAGTATTTTAGAGGACATGGCGGCGCTGCCGCCCGGGAAAAGCGGGAAAGAGAAGCATTATCTTGGCTTTTTCGATGGCGGAAAGCTCATTGCCGTGCTGGATCTGATTGAGAACTATCCGCAGGAGAGCGTTGCTTATATCGGCTTTTTCATGATGAGAAAGGCGCTGCAAGGGCGCGGTATTGGCACGGAGCTCGTCGACGGATCGCTGAATGAGCTGCGGCGGTCCGGCTGCCGCAAGGTGCGCCTTGCCGTAGACAAGGGGAATCCGCAGAGCAGGACGTTCTGGGAGAAAAACGGCTTTGTGTTGACTGGCGAAGAGATGCCGCACGGCGATTCGGCGTATTTGCCGATGGAACGAGGGCTGTAAAAATCGGATTAATCATGGATCAAATAGGACCCGCCGGTGCGCAGACAATGTCTGCGCACCGGCGGGTTTCATTGGGTGCCCTTAGGCGAGGAAATAAAGCACCGGTTCTACAGGGGAAGAAAAATAGCTTTAGCATAAGGCTTTCCGAAGGAAAGCAAATACTTGAGAGTAAACATTTGGATGAGAAAGGGATGTTAAAGGAATAGGCTTTGCCCATACCCGTTTACGGGTGGCAGTGCGTGTGATGCGATAATATAAATCGGTGCCCCTAAAAGGGGCTATGCCGGTAAGCCCCTTTTAGGGGCGGGTCAAACCACCAGTAAGCTGGTGGTTATGATTCTTTCGTAATGAGAATCTCATGCTATGCGCACGGCTGAAAAGGGGTTAACCCTATGAGTGGAGAACAAAGCAGACGAAAGACAATGGGCAGCAAGAAAGTATGCTATAGAATATCTCATGCTGAAAAGCATAAAGCAGCTGGCCCAGTTCTATGAGCCGTAGAAAAATGAAACACTACAGCCAATAAGCTTGGCCGTAGGGCGTTGATACGATAGTAGAAAATTCAAAAGCCTTTAAGACTTGCCGGAAAAAGCCACTTATAGGGGCAGAGCAGGCCGCCCGCTATACGGGTGATCCTGACTTTCAGGGATGAGAGAGTGGCAGCGGTCATTTCAACTCGCAAGTCCAGCTCTCGCCGTCCTGTCGATAGAAGAACTCGCTGAGCCCATCCTCTTCAAACACGCGGAGCATATCCAGCATATCCTTTGACGCGAGGGGCAGCGACGGGAACTCCGCAAGAGATACCCAGCGCACGCTGCCCTCCTCAGAGGAACGCAGTGTGCCGGTGAACTGCTCCGCCTGATAGAGCAGCACGACGCAGCGCACGCCGTTTTCACACCAGTCCTTGATGCCGCAGAGACGAGGAGAGGAGATCATCAGGCCCGTTTCCTCAAAAACCTCTCGGATGACAGAATCTGTAAAGGATTCTCCCTTTTCAACATGACCGCCAGGGAAGGCTATGCCGGGCCAATTTGGATCCACGCGATCCTGCACCAGAACCTCGCTGCCGCGGCGGATCATGCACATATTCATCAATTCAACCGTTTCGGTCCGCCCCATACGCAGAGCCCCCTTTTGACTTTAAAGACATGGCCGATAGCCCATTCACTGCGCGTTGTGCGGCACCTTCGCCTTGGCGCTGAGCTTGTCGGCGCGGATGGCGAAGACCTCGACCGTGCGCGCCTGCTCCTCGGTGAACACATCCTCGCGGCCCGCCATATGCCGCATCAGCGCACTGAGCGCAGCCAGCTTCTCCGCGCCGTCGAGGAACTCAACGTGTCCCACGCCGGTGACGGAGGCAAAATAGTACCCGCACTGACAGGCGGCGGCGTGCTCTTCAAGCTCACCTCGACAGTCCATCTCAAAGGCGACCGTCGGATTCCTGCGCAGTACCTCGAGCTTCCGCCCCTCGCGTGCACTGTGGATGTAGAACGAAAAGCAGCCGTTTTCATAGGCATAGCCGAAATTGAGCGGCAGAAGATACGGCTCCGCACCGTCCATCATAGCAAGGTGTATCACCTTACAATCCTTGATAATAGATAATATCTCGCCCAGATCTTTAATTTCCCGATCCGCTCTGCGCATGAAGCATACCTCCTTGTTATTTTTCTTCATTATAGGAAAATCTTCGATGAAAAACAAGTGCGCTGAAGCGAAAAATCATCCTGCCGCCGATTTTCGACAGAAAGCTGAGCGGGGACAGGCTATACTCAGGATATCGCCGACAGGCAAACGATCAGAGGGTAAGGGAGGAACAGCGATTGGAAGTTATGACAAGCAGCAGCGGCCGCACGCTGACACTTACGCTTCGCGGGGAGCTGGATCATCACGCCGCAAGGGACGCGATGCAGCGCATGGAGCTGGCGCTGGACACGGCGCTGCCGGCAAAGCTGACACTGGATCTTTCCGGCGTGAGCTTTATGGATTCGTCCGGCATCGCGGTCGTCATGCGCGCGCAAAAGCGTATGCGGGCGCTGGGCGGCGCCGCCGTGCTGACCCGCGTGCCGCCGCAGGCAAAAAAGGTGTTTGCCGCCGCGGGTATTTTTCGCATCATTCCGCTTGAGGAGGGAGAAAACAGCGATGAAAACAAAACCGAATAACTACATAGCCATCGAATTTCCAAGCCGCAGCGTCAACGAGGGATTGGCGCGCTCCGCCGTCGCAGCATTTGCTGCGCAGCTCGACCCCACGCTTGACGAGCTGGGGGATATCAAGACCGCCGTCAGCGAGGCCGTGACAAACGCTATCGTCCATGCCTATCCGCAGGAACTGGGGAAGATCGCGCTGCGCGCCTGCATCTTCGACGGCAATATGCTTGAGATCACCGTGCGCGACTGGGGCTGCGGCATCGCCGATGTGCAGAAGGCGCGCGAGCCGCTCTACACCACCGGCGGCGAGGAGCGCAGCGGCATGGGCTTTACGATCATGGAGAGCTTCATGGATACGCTCGCCGTTCGTTCTCGCGCGGGCAAGGGCACGGTCGTGACCATGAAGCGCCGGATCGCGCTTCGTTCCACGCGCCGATGAACGGTACAGCGGAGCTGCTGGAGGCCGCAGCGCAGGGCGACGAGCTGGCCTGCGAGCAGATGCTGCGCGACAACAGCGGCCTGATCTGGAGCATCGTACGCCGCTACTATGGCCGCGGCGTGGAGCCGGACGACTTGTACCAGCTCGGATGCCTTGGATTCTTAAAGGCAGTAAAGGGATTTGACATTACATTTGGAACGCAGTTTTCCACCTATGCGGTTCCAAAGATCGCCGGTGAGATCCGACGCTTTTTGCGCGACGACGGCGCGGTCAAGGTCAGCCGAGGGGTGCGCGAACAGGCGGCGGCGATCTTCGCCGCGCGCGAACGGCTGAGTATCGCGCTGGGACGTGAACCGGCGCTCTCCGAACTCGCGGAGGAGACCGGCCTGAGCGTTGAGGAGATCGCTCAGTGCGAGCTGGCGGTCGCCGCGCCGGAAAGCCTGCAGCGCGAAACAGGAGACGGCCTGACGCTCGAGAGCATGCTCGGCAGCGAGTCGCCGGAGGATGGCATGGTCGAGCGCATCGCGCTGCGCGAGGCGGTCGGCGCGCTGCCGGAGCGGGAGAAGCTGACGATCCTGCTGCGCTTTTTCAAGGGGCTGACGCAGGAGCAGACGGCGCGCATTCTTGGGGTGTCGCAGGTGCAGGTATCGCGTCTGGAGCGCAGGGCGCTCGAGAAGCTGCGCGCTTCGCTTGCGGACGAGCCTTGAAGTAGTCCTCATCCTGAAACTCTGTCATTGTGCCCCAGTATCGCTTTGGCATATGCGTCATGCGCAGCCGCTCGTTTCTGCGCTCTTCAATGGCGATGGTGTCGTAAAAGCGCCGCCACAGACGGCGGTAGCCCGCCTCCTGCTCATCCGGCTGCGCCATTTCAAAGTGTTCGAGCGGCACGATGCGGGATACGCCGCCGCTGTAGAGCAGCGCTTCGCGGTGAGTGCGGTCATAGATGAAAAAAGCTTCATTGCGGTACCGTTCGCAAAAGTGATGCCGCAGCATGGGGAGCACGCGGTTTTTGGGCTCGATCTCCGCGCCCAGCACGCCGTCGAACTCTGAAAAACGCACAAAGCCGCGCAGCAGCTCGACCTCGCCGGAAAGGTGCCGCACCGCCTTGAGCAGCGGCAGATAGGTCTCGTCGCTGAGCCTTGTCAGCAGCGGCGCGCCCTCGCGGTAGAATTTCACGATAAAGCGGTAGATCGCCATTTCCTTGTCCGGCATACAGGTAAGGAACACGCGGCGCAGGAACGGCCCCGCCTCCGGCGCGCGCCGATAGAGGCTCCGGTAGATACGCTGCGCATGCGCGCGGTCTGTCACGACCGCGCGCATCTCAAACAGTCCCGGTTCATCGTCCCCATCGCGCAGGATCGCGGTGGGACGTTCTTTTTTTGTATAGCTTTCAAACACGCAGCAGAGAAGGCCTTCGAAGCTTCCGTCATATTGATAAATGATCTCTCGCCAAGCCATAGGCCGCCTCCATCCGCTCACCCGACCTGATCGAACAGCGACAGCTGCTGTACCTCAGGCTGCGGCAGCGCGCGGCGCTCCGCCGCAATCAGGTTGGACAAAATGCTCTCCTGCGATAATCGGAGCGGCGCGGCGTAACGCCCGCCGCAGGTGACAAAATACTGCGCGCGCTTCATCACCACGCCGAGCCGCGCCAGATCTTCGGCGTGCAGCGGGCCCGTGCGCCGCGCGACGAGGATGCGCTTCGCGCTCACCACGCCGATCCCCGGCACGCGCAGCAGCGCTTCATAGTCCGCGCGGTCGACCTCGACAGGGAAGAACGCGGGATGCCGCAGCGCCCAGCAGCACTTGGGGTCGAGCTGCGGGTCAAAGTTCGGCGCGCTGTCGTCGAGCAGCTCGTGCGCACGAAAGCCATAAAACCGCAGCAGCCAGTCGGCCTGATAGAGCCGGTGCTCGCGCAGCAGCGGCGGCTTCGTGTCAAGGGACGGCAAAAGCGTATTCTCCACCACCGGCACATAGGCGGAGTAGAACACGCGTTTCAGATTGTAGGAATCGTAAAGCGACTGCGTCAGGTTGAGGATATGCAGATCGCTCTCCTTGGTCGCGCCCACGATGAGCTGCGTGCTCTGACCGGCGGGGGCGAAGCGCGGCGCGTGCCTGTATTTGACCAGCTCCTGCCGGCTCTGCCGTCCGCGGTCGCGGATCTGCGTCATGGGCCGCAGGATCGCCTGCTTTGTCTTGTTCGGCGCCAGCAGCTTCAGCCCCGCCTCGCTCGGCAGCTCAATGTTCACGCTCATGCGGTCGGCAAGAAAGCCGAGCTGCTCAACAAGCTCCGGCGACGTACCGGGGATGGCTTTGGCGTGGATGTAGCCGTTGAAGCGGTATTCATTGCGCAGGATCGACAGCGCGCGGATCATCAGCTCCGTCGTATAGTCCGGCGAGCGCAGCACGCCGGAGGAGAGGAACAGCCCTTCGATGTAGTTGCGCCGGTAGAAGCCGATCGTCAGCTCCGCCAGCTCCTCGGGCGTAAAGGACGCGCGCGGCGTGTCGTTCGTGCAGCGGTTGACGCAGTATTTGCAGTTGTAGCAGCAGTCGTTCGAGAGCAGCACCTTGAGAAGCGTCACGCAGCGGCCATCTGCCGAAAAGCTGTGGCAGCAGCCCATGGCGGACGAGGAGGTGCAGCCGATCTTGCCCTCCTGAAAGCCGCGCTTTGCGCCGCTCGAGGTGCAGGCCGCGTCATACTTGGCCGCGTCGGCCAGGATCGTGAGCTTATCGAGCAGCTCCATTTTTATCGGGCGTATCTCGCCTTGCGGCGGGGCTGCGGCTGGTCGAGCCACATCAAAAGCTTCATCACGTTGCCGGAAACAAAGCCTACGCCGACGAGCACAAATATCAAGGTAGAAGCTGCCATATCAAAAACCCTCCTAATGCATTAGAACTTCTGTTCGATTGACATTATAAATCGAACAGAAGTTCTTGTCAAGTATAAATCGAACAAAATTTCTATTTTTGCAAAAATGGCGGTTGACCGGACAGGGAAAAGAGGGTAAGATAGCAGCAGATATTGAAAGGTGAGAAGCATATGAACGATTTCAACGCCCGCTACGCAGCGGCCCGCAAGGCCGTCATCGCGCGGGACTTTGCAAGACTCAACCCCGAGCAGCGCCGCGGCGTGCTGACGACCGAGGGCGCGCTGCTGCTGCTTGCTGGCGCGGGCAGCGGAAAGACGACGGTGCTCATCAACCGCGTGGCAAACCTCCTGACCTACGGGCGGGGGAGCGACAGTACGGAGGTGCCGCAGTGGGCGACGGAGGACGACCTCGCGTTCCTTGAAAGCTATCCTGCGCACCCAACGGCGGAGGAGCGCAGCCGCATGATCCATCTCTGCGCGCTCGAGCCCGCCGCGCCGTGGTCGGTGCTGGCGGTGACGTTTACCAACAAGGCGGCCAACGAGCTGCGCGACCGTCTTGCCGCCTTCGGCATCCGCGGCGCGGAGAGCGTCTGGGCGATGACGTTCCACTCGGCCTGCGTGCGCATTCTGCGCCGCGACATCGACCGTCTGGGCTTTTCAAAGGATTTCACCATCTACGATACCGACGATTCCAAGCGCGTGCTCAAGGACGTCGTCAAGGAGCTCGGGTTTGACGAGAAGGCCTTCCCGCCGCGCGAGCTGCTCTCTGAGATCTCGAACGCCAAGGACGCGATGGAGTCCGCGCAGGATTACGCGCGCCGCTGGAGCGGCAGCGGCGACTGGCGCAGGGAGCGCATTGCGAAGATATATGCCCGCTACGTCGAAACGCTGCGCGAGGCGAGCGCGCTCGACTTTGACGACATCATTCTCCATACCGTCACGCTGCTGCAAAGCGAGGCCGACGTGCGCGACTATTACCGCAATAAGTTCCGCTATGTGCTCATCGACGAGTATCAGGACACGAACCGTCTGCAATACCTGCTGATGAAACAGCTAGTCGGCGCACACGGCAACATCTGCGTCGTCGGCGACGATGATCAGAGCATTTACAAATTCCGCGGCGCGGACATCACGAACATCTTAAACTTTGAAAAAGAATACAAGGGCTGCCGCACGATCCGGCTCGAGCAGAACTACCGCTCCACGCAGAACATCCTTGATGCGGCGAACGCCGTCATCAAAAACAACACCGGCCGCAAGGGGAAGACGCTCTGGACCGACGCGGGCGCGGGCGACCGCGTGCTCATCAAGACCGTCTTCAACGAGCAGGACGAGGCGAACTTCGTCGTCAGCAGCATCATGATGGACTACAACCGCGGCCGGAGCTGGAAGGACAACGCCATCCTCTACCGCATGAACGCGCAGTCGAACGCGCTGGAATATGCCTTCAAGCGCAACGGCGTGCCGTATCAGATCGTCGGCGGCATGAAGTTCTTCGAGCGTGCCGAGGTCAAGGATATGCTGGCCTACCTTGCTGTGATCAACAATCCCAGCGACGATCTGCGCCTGCGCCGCATCATCAACAACCCGCCGCGCGGCATCGGCGCGACGAGCGTGGAGCGCGTGCAGAACCTTGCCGCCGAACAGGGCGTTCCAATGATGGCCGTTCTGCGCACGGCGGGGGAGTACGCCGCGCTCGGTAACGCCGCCGGAAAGCTCGAGCGCTTTGCCCGCATGATCGACACGCTGCGCGAGGCGGCGGAAACGACGGAGCTTGCGGAATTCTACGACCTCGTCTGCGAGCAGACAAGCTATGTCCGCGCGCTCGAGGAGAAAAACGACATTGAGAGCCGCGGACGGCTCGAGAATGTGCAGGAGCTCAAGTCGAACATCGTCTCGTTCCTTGAAAACGATCCGGAGGACGCGACGCTCTCGGGCTTTTTGAACGAGATCGCGCTCTACACCGACCTTGACAGCGCCACGACGGACAATTGCGTGACGATGATGACGATGCACAGCGCCAAGGGACTTGAGTTCCCGTGCGTGTACGTCGTCGGTATGGAGGAGGGCATCTTCCCCGGCGAGCGCGTGCGCTACAACGACGAGGAGGTCGAGGAGGAGCGCCGTCTCTGCTACGTCGCCATGACGCGCGCGAAGGAGCGCCTGACGATGACCTGCACGCGCCAGCGTATGCTCTTTGGACGAACGAGCGCCAGCGCCCCCTCGCGCTTTCTGGACGAGGTGCCGTCTGCGAACGCCGACTGGGTCGGCAGGCAGGAGCCGAACCGCAGCGCGTTTGGCTTCGGCGATACGGGCTTCGACGGGGACTCGTCCTACTCCGCGCACAGCTACGGCGGTCGTGGTCAGGGCGCGGCGCGGTACGACGGCGTGATGCGCGAGCGTCCGGCGAAAAAAGCGCCGCCGAAGCTCAGCGCCCAGCGCCCGGCGCCGGCGAAGACGCCGCTTTTGCAGCTCGCGGCGGGCGATCAGATCTCGCACAAGACGTTCGGCAAGGGCATGGTCATCTCCATCACGCCCATGGGCGGCGACGCGCTCATTGAAGTCGCGTTCGACGCCGTCGGCACGAAGAAGCTGATGCTCAAAACGGCGGGGGGACATATCACCAAGCTGTAAACCTGCTAAAAAGTCAAGCCCTAATTAAAAAAAGTTATCGGCAGAAAAAGAGTATAGCAAAGCAGAGACGGCAAAACGGAACACTTGGCCGCCTCAAATAAAGCATTGGGGATCTCAGCTCATTCTATTGTCGGCAAGCTGCGGTAGAGCTCTGTGACCTTGCCATAATAGATCCGAAGGAACTTATTCAGGCCAGCCACCATAGCGAGTTTACCACTCTTTCCCTCGCCGCGTTTTTTCTCAATGAATG
>ERZ857629.4061-NODE-4061-length-11729-cov-4.071269_pt1 | contig 11729 bp, 16 predicted proteins | sample MGYA00519700_ERZ857629 | MGnify/ENA primary metagenome ERZ857629 (study PRJEB31778, sample SAMEA3449351) | human gut metagenome | biome: human gut; feature: human-associated habitat; material: faeces | place: United Kingdom | collected 2010/2012 ... | reverse complement strand
TTTAAAAAAAAAGTTAAAAAAATATTAAAAATAAAAAATGATAGTAAATGATTGTGTTTACTTTCTTTTTTTTTCTATTCTCAATGCTTCCCCTAGGGGAAGTCGCAAAATTTTAAGCATAAAAAAAGTTATGACATAGTCATATTCGATTTTTAATATTAAATTCAACAAAATTATTCAACAACACCCCAATCTAAAAGCAATAATTCTTTGCGCTTTTCTTTTGGAGTAAGCCACTTGTGCTGCTTATCTCTGGAAGCAAGTGTTGATATTGGAATATTGTTTGACCTTTCAAGATAAGACTTCATTTGTAGTTTTAGATCTTCAAATGAATAGAATTTTAACCATTTATAAAATCTCTCATTGTCGTTTCTATGACTTCTTTCAACCTTTCCATTGTGCCGTGGTGTTCTTGGTTTAATTGTTTTATGAATTATTTTGTTTACACGGCAAAATTTGTCAAACAAATGCTCTTGGTCATTCTTTATTTGTCTTGTATAAGTAAATTCAGAACCATTGTCAGTTTGTATCAGTTTTGGCTTATAACCAAAATAAATAACAGCTCTACGCACAAAATCAATAGTTGATTGTGCACATTGGTCTTGATATGGGAATATAAACCTTTCTCGTGTGGCTTCATCAATAACAGTATATTGATAATATCTGCGTTCGTCTTTAAACTCGCCAACATAACACTGTCTTGGCACAAACTTAACATCCAACTGCCATTTTTCGCCAACATGAATGGGTGTATCATAAGGTTGTGGCACATACTTATGTTTTTTCTTAACATCAGCATACCAACCTTTTTTACGCAAAAACCTATACAAACTAACTGGGTTTCTTGAATATGCATAATTCAAACGCAACTTTCCATAAAGTTCATTAAGACCTATATGTGGGTTTCTGCGTATCAAATCTTGAATATGCTTTATTTCATCATCCGTATGCCTATTTGGATGTGGAGTATATGGAGCACAATATTTTGGCTCTAAACTTTCCAGAGTGCCGTCAAAAATTTTACGCCAACGATATAATGTCTGTATTGTGCAATGATATCTATGTGCAACAAATTCAACAGAACTATGTCGCCATAGATTTAAAGCATTTAATTTTTCATCAGCTAAATATGCTGTTTTATAATATTTTTTAATCTTTCGTTTCATAACTTTTCTCCTTTGTCGAATTTTGTCTATTTTTGCAATGTTTGACAAAAAAACATTTTTGTGATATTATAATAAAATAAAAATGGTAAACAATATGGAAAAAGAAGAAAACAAAAAAAATAAAACAATAATCATATTATCAATTTTACTAGTTGTTGTAAGTGTTGGTCTAATATCAACGCTTATAGGAATAACCATATATAAAAATACAGTTTATATAACTTTTAGTAAATACTATAACATCTCTGGTAAAGTATCATTTTACACCTACTATGAAGTGGAAATGTCATGCAATGAAAATAAGATAGTAAATGTTAATGATTTTTCATTTCAATACAACGATGAATACAGATGTGCATCAAAAATATTATATAATAATAAAGAATATAATACAGATGAAAAATTTGTTATCACTAAAAATACAAAAAATAAACTTACTATATATTTTATGATACCTGACGAAAATAACCCAGAAATAATTTATTATAAACTAAATAAAATAAAATTATATGACACAATAAAAACTCAACAAAAAAACTAGGTGAAACAACCTAGTTTTTTAATGAGAAAAATTATATATAGTTATTTAATTAACAAAGATAAATAATTAACTTTTCGTTTTAAAGTAATATTTTCTCTTGTCAAATTATCATTTTTAATTTTTTCGCTTAAAATAAGCTTGTTGGAACTTTGCATAATTTGCATAACTCTATGTTTCAACAATTTGTTTTCTCTTTCTAGTTGTTCAATGTAATCTATTTCTTGGAATGTATTAACCATTTTTTTGTTTTTTCTCCTTGTTTAATTTTAATTTTTGATAAGCTTTTTGTAATTCCCAAACTATATTCAATAGTTGGTTTTTTGTCTTTGTTTCAAAATATGAATATTCATATTCTTGTTTTGGATCATAAGCCATTGGAATATCATCTTCGTTGATTGTTGTATCTTCAATGACTTTTTCGGCTTTGTCAGAGCCGTCTTTTAATGTTTTGATATATTCACGAATTTGTTTGACAGTCATAGTAGGTGTAATCAATTGTTTTTCTATAAGTTGAGATATTGTTTCTTGTGAAAGTGACAATAATTCAAATAACTTGCTAGGTGAAAAGTCACAAAACTCAAACTTTAAACAAACTTTAGGTAGAACACCTAAAGGCACTTTATTGTCAGTTTCGTAATCGTATACAAATCTTTCATAACATTGTGTAAGCCTGCTGACAGCCTTTTTATCAAAGCCAAATTTTGCTAGCAATTTGTATGAGTTATAATACTCGTTGTCTTTTGCCTTATAGTAATTTTTCTTACAATAAGACCAAATTTTATAAATACTTTTGCATATATGTGCAAAATTGTTTTGATTATCGTCAAAGTGTGTTCTCAAATCAATTAGCAAATTGTTTAATACAATGTCATTAAACTCTAAATCACTTCTTATAAATTCTTCCATTATTTGCACATCTCCTTAATGAATTTGTCAATAAGAAAATCGCCAACACCGATTTTGTGTCCTTTACATTTACATACCTAATTTACAAAATCGTGTAACAAAATATCAATAGTGTCAAACTCAACACCATAATCTTTTGAATTTACACTGCCAATAAAAGCATAAGACTTTGAATTGTTTTTTAATAATATTGGCATTACAAATTCTTGAAGCAAAATATCACTATCAATTACTTCTTTTCTAACAATAGGGCAAAAATCATTTTCAATTAAGTAATCTCGCACAAGTTCAAGATAACTAATGCGTTTTTTAGTATGATAAATATCTTTATATAAATTATCAACATATTCTAAGTCAGAATCAATAACATCAGATAACTCATTTAAACTTATATATTTATTTTTCATTATTTTTCTCCTAAAAATCTAACTCTTCAAAATCAATTTGTTCTTCAAATTGTTTGAAGATTATTTTTTGATTATTTTCCGACAATGGAATAAAACCATTATCAATGTGTGTTTTCACACTATTATCTTCCCAGAATTGCAAAACATTATGTTCTTCGTTATAGTTTTTGAACTCTGCATTTTGCAAATGTGGGTTTTTAGACATTAAGCCATTTAAATTTGTTGGTGACTCAAAATCTGCACCAATCAACCTATCAACAATTTCCGGTCTATTGAGATTTCTGGAGTAGAAAAATCTTTTCTTAAAAATCTCTGTCGATTTTCCGATGTCCTTGTTAATATATTTCTTAACATAAGTATTACACCTTTCACGACTTGCAATTCTTGTGACGGTTGTAAAGCCATAAGGAAAAGTTGTGACATTATAAACGGGAAGACCATCAGTTTCTGTCAGTTCGTGTTCGTCTTTGGTTTTATCAAAATACTCTTTACTACATATCTTGTTTTTGTAAAAAGCCCACGAACAGCAAACTTTTCCAGAATTTACCAGTCCTAACTGTTGTGTCGTAAGTCCAGCAATTAACATATGAAAGTGAATGCAGTTATCTTCTTCATGTCTTTCCAGAACAGTTAAATATTTAAAACTAGGATACTTATGTTTGACATTGTTGATATACTTTTTATATGCGTTATAAACCAGTTCGTCATTTGTTCTATCAATCTTTGCTTTATCAAAAGTCAAAGTTGCGAACCAATCAAAATCATTCATTTCCAACAGCATATTCATCAAGATTTTAGTTCTACGCATTGAACAAGCCATTGAATTTTGAACTTCACTTTTCTTATAAGTGTCAATAACACCAGTTTCTTTGTTTAACTTATATCGAACACCATCAATATCAATAGGCTGACTTTTCTTTTCTACTTGTTTCATAGCAGATTTAAAATAAATTGAAGTAAATGTCTTCTCTCTAAATATTCTATCTTTCTGAAACAAGTAATAGGCAGTTTTTGGCTTCAAAATATTTTCCATAAAAACTCCTATATTTCAATTAAATAATATTATAAATTTTATAATTGGACTTGCATATTACCTTTATGTTTAATTTCAAAAGTCCAATCGTGTAAATCTAAACATAAACATTGCAGAATATTGTCTTCGTCTTTATAACAAATTTGAATTTCTGCAATTAGTTTATCGTGAGCCATAGTTTTATATTTATAAACAAGTCCAATTCTAATACATTTGTTTAATGTAGTTTCTTTGTAATCGTTTAAACTTCTATTTATACTAAATCTATGCTTATAAACAATAATTCCATAATCAAAATTAAATTCTTTCATATAACACCTATTTTTTTATAAAATAATTTTTTTCCGTTAAGTGTTACTAATGTCGAGTAGAAGTAACACTTACGCACAGGGCATTGGCAAGCCATATGCCCTTGTGCGAAAATGATTTTAATTTTGTGTTTATTTTTGGGTGCAAGGTCATTGCTTCGAGTTGTTAACACTTGAAAAGCATTAACAACTTTAATAAGTTGAAAACTCAATGAGTTTCCAACTTATTAACAATGACTTAATTTATTGAAAACTCGTTGAGTTTACAACAATTTAACACCCACGACGACTACTACCAATAATTATTCATTGCACTTATCAGGCTTCTTCTTTTCAGAATTATAAAGTGGTCGCAAACCTGATAAAGCAATTTTTAATTTATCGAAAAGAGAAAGTTTAAAACCTTTTTCTTCAAGATAAAGCAAATTATAAACTTCAATTTCTTTAAATTTACTTTTCATGTTTTTAAAAATATACTTATGAATTTTTGCATTATATTTATCTGGAACATAATCAGCAGTATCTAATGTGTGCTCAAATGTTTCATAAAATTTATCAAGTGCATTATTGATAAGCTTATTTTTGTTAAAATTCATTAAGTCGCTTTTCTCCTTTGAAAATAATTTTCTGGAAGTTCGTCGTCCATTGTTTCCAAATACTCTTTATAGCCCATCAATGTTTCTTCCGGAACTTGTGCAACGACATAATCTATGTCTTCATCAAAGTGGTCTTCATAGAACTTTGGCTTACAATTTTGGCTGTCATAACACTCAAAAACATTGTAGTTTGCTGTTACTGTTTCTTCGGTATAACACTCTTTATCTTTCTTGCCTGACGCCATATATCTATCAAATAGGCTACTGTTTTCAATCTTTCTAATTTTCCAAGTAAGGCTCTTAACTTTGCCATATTTGTCATATTTAATGTCAAGTTTAACAATCTCAATAAATTGTGCTAACTCTCGAATATTAACATCAATAAGCATAGGACGTTGAGTGTCAAGATAAATGTCTAAATTGTTGTGTCCGTGCTGTTCATACCACCTTGATTGCCATTCAGGGAAATACATTGACATTCTGCTATTCAAGTATTTTTGGGCTTCAGTTATGCCAATAACTTCATAAGGCAAACTAAAATGTGTCTTAACAAATTTATTGGCAAAACCAAGTCTATATGGGTTAATTTTGCGGTTATATCTAGGGCTATAACCAAATCTTTTGAATTTACAGTCATAATTGGCTGAAACACAATGTATAGGTATGGTTTTAATGTTGTTAAAACCATTTTGAATTTTTGATGCAAGTTCTAGTTGCATTTGTCTATTTCTTTGTCTGTTAAACGCATGGATGTTTAACAGATGGGTCATAAAGCAAGTTTTTCCAGTTCGGGGCGGTGCAAAAATTATTATAATCAATTAAATACAAAATCCCCACATGTAGAAAAACCAAGATGAAGGTGAAGCAATAGAACTTGTAATTCCAATACCTGATGGATGTGTTGAACCAGTAAAAATGTTAAGTCTGAGATATGAATATGCACTTGTAGAATCAGGAGAACGAACCCACCATTTATCTGACATTTTTTTAAACTCATCAATTGGGATTTTACGGTCTTTAAAAATGTCATATTGAGAACCTTCACCAGGAAATGAACCAGTAACTACATCACAACATTCAGCTTCACTAAACAAGAATAAATCATCAGAAGTAATACTAATATCAGATTTTTTACCGCCAACACTTGTGGATTTATCAACATTCAAAATTAAAGAAACTAAATCTTGTGGCAATAATTTCTTTAACTCAGGTAAAACTGAAGTTCTTATTGATGACTTTTCCCAACCAGTCGAGTTAGAATTATAAGAAAGATTATTATGATGAACACGACCAATAGTATCTGTATAAATAGTTCCATCTCTCATAACAGGATTGTAGATACTTAAAAAAGAAATTCCAGCAGTGTTTGTAGAGCCAGACACTTTATCATGATTAAATCCGGCAATGTAAATTGTAAGAGTATCACCATTACTTAAAACAATTGATTTACTATCGCCAATTTTAAAACCATAAGTATTTTCAATTTCAGTTACAGATAAATTATTAGATGATATATTTTTACTTACTTTTGAAATATAAGACCAAGAAGCATCAGCAAAACCTTTTATTTCTTCAAAAATAGCTATAAATGATGTGTTTTCAATAATTTCATAAGTTGAAACATCAACCACACTATTACCGTCAATAGACCAACCAACAAAATCATAACCAGACAAAATCGGATTTGTTGGCACAATTGAATAATTACCTTTTAAAACAATTTGACTAGAAAGTATATCTTCATTAACTTTAAAAGTAACAAGATATCTATAAGTTATATCTGCAACGAAAGTTGTATTAGTAACAATTTTGTATGTGCTTATATCAACAATATTGCCGTTAACTTTCCAGCCGTTAAACACTTTATAATCAGCGCTTTCAATAGTTGGTGCAGTTGCATAATTTCCATTTCTGATAGTTTGTGTTGCTTTTGTTGTATCTTCGTAAACGAATGTAACAGTGTGAAGTTTCGTAAATACAGCAAAATATGTTGTATTTTCGGTAACTTGTTTATTTTCTATATTAGAAATAATATCGACACCATTCAAAGACCAACCGTCAAACTCGTAACCGTCTTTTGTTGGGTTAGTAGGTAATGTTGCACAATTATTTTTTGTAATAATTTGACTATTGTAAATTGTATCGTCAACTTTGAATTTGACATCATACTTGTATGTAACATCTGCAACAATTTTTGTATTAGCAGTAATTGTGTAAGTAGATAAGTCAATTGCAGAGCCGTTTACAGTCCAACCATTGAATATTTTGTAAGTAGTGCTTGTTGGAGTTGTTACAGAGAGTTTAGAGCCTTTGTTAACAATTTGAATATTGTAAACACTTCCGTCGAACTCGAATGTTGCAACGACTTGATCGCCATTTTCTAATTGAGCAATATAACTTTCATAATAAGATACACTAGCTTGCAGTTCGCTAATTTTGTTGTTAAGAGTATTGATTTGACTTTGTGAATTTTGAGATTGTAAAGTCATATCACTAATTTGGGTGTTAAGATTAGAAATTTGTGCATTAAGACTTGTGATAGTGGCAACATTCATGTCATTAGTAGTTTGTAATTGTGAAACAGTGTTTTGTAATGTTGTTATTTGACTATTCAAAGTTTTGATTTGTTCTCTGTAATCTTCGCCACTATTTGTAAGATTAGTAACTTGATTTTGCAAACTTGCGATTTGACTATTCAAACTCGCAATAGTAGTTTCGTTATTTGTTTTGATAGTAGTAAGATTATTTACTTGTGTTTGCAAATTTGCTTTCTGACTTTCAATGTTGGCAATTTGTGTTTCATAATCTTTTTTGGTTTTAGTAAGCATAGTAATTTCGTCATTCAAAGTATTAACTTGAATATAATACTCATCAACTAAACTCTTATAATATTTAACTTGACCAGTTAATTCATCTTCGGTTTTACATCCGTCTTCATAACCTTTATCATAACTTTCTTGCAATTCTTCTTGGGTGTAATATTTACTATTATCAACAGTTCCTTTTATAGCAGGCCAAAAACAATATAACAATATTGCTGTTAGACCCACAAACAATACGGAAACTAAACTAATTATAGTTGCTTTTAACTTCATTAAAAATCACACCCCTTTGAGAACACTTGCAACACAGCTCCATTTATTTCCATGTATGCATTTAAATATGAAACTGCATTTTCAGTGTTAGTTATTGTGGTAGTTACTTTTGTTGCACTTGCTAAATATTCAATAATAAAATGAATATTGGCAGTTGTAATTTCAACACCATTTAAATCATAGAATTTTAATGCCAAATCACCATTTATACGACCTGCTGTTTGCACAACATTATTAAGAGGATGTCCATTAAAAAATAATGTGAACTCTTGTTTAGTGCCATCAAAATTTTGAGCGCCAAAAGTAGAAATATCTTTATAAGAGTTATAATCATCAGTATCGAAGTTGATAGAACCAAAATCAAATTTTGAAAATTCTTCATAATCACCATGAGTTTGATAGCTTATAACACTACCATATTCACCGCTCTTAACACTGAATAAATCAACCAATTCAATGGAACAAAAAGCACCAAGAATAATTAAGACAAAGCAAATTATGTATGAATACCATTTCATTAAAGAACCACCCCCGAATTGGTATTAACAAGTTTTATGTTCGTTAAATGAATATTGGCACTTGTTAAGCCAGTGTCTTTCAAAGAGCCAACCATAAGTCTAAAATCTCTTTGAGTAGAACTTGTGATTGTCAAAGAATTAACTTTTATACCGTTTAGGGCATAATAATCAAAACCAAGAACATTTACATCTAAGTTAGATACATTAAAAGTAATATTGATTTCTACATCTTCATAATCTGTTATTTCGTTAATAAGAGATGTAGGAAGAACATAATAGAAGCCATTATCAACTTGACTATATCTTGCTTCAAATTGTTGCTCTGACAGTTCAAATGTTGTGGTTGCTTTCCAATAGTCAACATTATCAGATAAACCAGTAATATTGTAGTTACTATCGCCAGCAACAGAATTAAAGATTGATTGTTTATGCCAAGCCATACCACGATTATCAAAGTGAGTAGCCATTGTAAAATAACTATTTATTAAACTATTTGAAGTGTTACCACCAATAGGTTCGCCTTCAAATTGCTCACCGTCATATTTATAAATATGTAAAAAGTCACCTAAATCAATAAGTGAGATAACACCGTCACCGGTTCCGTTGGAGCAAGATTTAATAATTTGTTTAATCTTTAACAACAAATCTTCAAATGTATAATTATATGTTTTTGTTTCTGTTGTTCTAAAATTTGTTCCTTCAAACAACAAGTTAAGTCCCATTAAACCAACAGTTCTAACAATTTTCCAACCATCAGTATGCGATTTTTGAACAGTGTATTGACCATCAAGAGCAACGCCATAGATATCACCATCAATATCAATAGGCATTTTATAGCCCCATTTATAAACATGACCAGTTTCAAAAGACTTATTGTCAAAACTGTCATAATACCAAACATTGCTTTTTTCTTTTGTTGTTGGGTCAGTATATTGAACTATATGTCCATCTTTATCCCAAACCATTTGGAAGCCACGAGCATAAATACCTTGTTTAGCAACACCACTGTAAGCATTTACTCTAAATTCAACGACTTCGAAACCAGTGCCATTTTTGTTAGAATAATAGTTTGCTTCTAGAACGGGTTTTTCTTCACCAGTCAATGGGTCAGTAATCGATGTTGCATAAGTTGAAGTAATTGCAGATGGCATTTTATCTTTTCCAAGTGTATTAAAATACAACAACAAACAAGACATAGCAGTAGCAACAGCTGTAATAAAAATCAATACACCATTTGCAATTTTTTTTGCTATTTCCATATTTTCTCCTTTAAATATTTTTATAAAAATAAAAAGCACTATAACGATCAGATATAGTGCTTTTGTCAATTACACAATACCATTCCAATGAAAAATATTTAATACTTTCGCCAGCCATTCAAAAAACTTGCTGATGTAATAAAATATTTTAGATAGAATGGATAAGGGAAATGTTCCGAATAACACTACTAAAAAAACAATTAAAACTATTAGTAATATTTTCTTCGTCATAGAACACTCCTATTAGGCAATAAATTTTGCTGAAACAGTTTCAGCAATTTCTTTTGTGGCATCAATTGCAGGTTTTGAATTTCCAAACCATTGAGCAATTTGTTCACCAAAAGTGATACCATTAACGGCACAGCCAATGCCAACTGCAATTGAAAAGATTGCAACAGCAAAAACTACACCCAAAAACACTAGCATAATATTTTTAAAAATGTTCAATCTATTTTCTCCTTATTATTTATTTTCTTTAGAACATACTGAAACAGGTTTTGGTCCGAAGTTTGAAAGTTCATATCTAACTTCTACAGAACTACCATAATGCACTTTATCATAGGTTTCTTTGTCTGTCTTGTATTCCAAAACTGTTGAATTCAAAAAACCTGCATCTTTTGAAACTTCTTCACCAGATACGCATTTAAGAATATATCTATCAGGTTGTGCAGGAACTACACGACCATCAGAAGACTTAAATTCATCTGTTGCTTCCTTAAAGATTTTTTCAAGCACTATTCCATTTTCTTTAATCATTCTTTTAACATTGTTTGCCATTTTTATATTTCTCCTTAAAATTTATTTTTTTTCTTTATATTGGCTATTTTGTGATTGGCTTTAAAGACTACCAATTATGTGCCTACTACCTTAATTCATAGGTTGCTTACAGTCTTATTAAGTTGTAATTGTGTGCCGAACAAAGCCACTCGTGGAAAAGTGACGATGTCGGAACTTTTTTCACTTTATTTTGAATTATGACAAGGCTCATTAGGCCGTAATGTAAAAGTGAAAAACTCATTTTTTTTGTTGTAAAGGGTTGACATTTATATTTAGAAAGAATATAATTCTATCAAGAAATTCAATTAGTCATTAAGTTGACTTCTTGTGGTAACACAGCTAGGGTATTGAATTTCTTTTTTTTATTTATAAAATTTTTTATTATATTTTTTAATTTGAGCTCTCAACTTTTTGGAGGCTTTTCCTTTCTTATCTCCAAACTGATTTTCATTTTGCCAAAAAGGTGGACTTATTCTATTATGTTTTACATTGTCTGGCAAAAATGGTTCTAAATCTAAACTCTCGACACCATTAACATATTTTGAATGGGTCTTTGTATTTGCTTTAAACTTATGTCCCTTTCTAGCAGTTATTATTGCTTCATGTGGATAACCAAAACGATTTAAATGTTCTGGATTTAGGTCATCCCTTATTTCATTTTTTTGTAAATATTTTTTACTCAAAAATATAACTCCCTAGCACTAATATAGTGGTTTTGTATTGTTTGCTGTTTTGCCAGTGCAACCATTTTTATAACTAGCAAAAACTCTTGTATTTGGGTTTTTCAAACCACGATTGATTTTACCCAAATTGTAAGCCAATTTCTCGAGTTCTGAATAAGAACTCTTTTTTCCTTTTCTAGGCTTATTTTTGCCATAAAATTTTCGGTTACGATATGCCAATAAATTCACCCCCCTTATAAAAAAATCGCGTAATGAAATAATCACTACACGACAGCTTTTTAAATTAAAATTTACATTTCATTTGAGAATAAATGGAGAATTTGTGTTTCTAAATTATTTGTTCGTGTGTTGATTTATTTTCATTAACACACTTATTGTAAAATAACAGTTCCCCACTGCTTTTTATTTTGCGCATCTAGACAACAAACATGATTTATGGT
>ERZ857629.4060-NODE-4060-length-11730-cov-5.540557_pt1 | contig 11730 bp, 10 predicted proteins | sample MGYA00519700_ERZ857629 | MGnify/ENA primary metagenome ERZ857629 (study PRJEB31778, sample SAMEA3449351) | human gut metagenome | biome: human gut; feature: human-associated habitat; material: faeces | place: United Kingdom | collected 2010/2012 ... | reverse complement strand
CATGTTGATGATTTTCAAAAAGAGTTCGTTCATTGTGAACCTCCTTTCCTGATGCGGTCAATCATACGCTGCACTTCATCGAGTTCATCTTCAGACATAGCCTGATGCTTTGTAAAAGCAGCGATAAAGGCAGGCAGAGAACCTTCGAATTTCTTCTCAACCAGTTCGTCGATCTCACACGCCTGGGCATCATCTTTGGAAACGAGAGAAGTAACAGTGCCATTGTCGTTCTTCAGCACACCACGCTCTCCAAGACGCTTGATAACGGTATAAGTCGTAGTCCTTTTCCATCCGAGTTGGTCCTGGCACAGTTTTACAAGCTGGGCAGCAGTAACCGGCTCATGCTCCCACATAATCAAACAAAAACGATATTCACTTTCGTGAATCTTCGGAAAATCCATATTCACGCCCTCCTTGTCTACACCATTAGACTTCGCACATAGTCTACCACATTAGACAGCCAAAATCAATAGAGTTCACAGAAAAGATACAAAAAATTGCCCGCAGAATTTCTCCCACGGGCGAAGTGTTGGTTAGCTGTCAAGCGGTTTGTATTCCGTTACAGTTTTTAGATAAATTTCGGGATCACCGTTCAATATCAAGTCTGCATATCCCAGCGGATAGGTTGCCCCATCCTGAAATTCGGACATATCCATATCTTCCAAAGAGAAGTCTACCCGCACTTTCTTGGAGCCGACCTCACCCTTGGAAAGCAAGACAACCGTCTCCACATGGGCGCATCTGGGGAAAAGGTCGCAGGCGGTGGCGGATTGGAGGCGGTAGCCCTGTTCCTTCAGGAGGGCCACGTCCCGGGCGAGGGTTGCGGGGTCACAGGAGACGTAGACCAGACGGCGGGGGGACATGCGGACAATTGCCGCAATGGCATCGGCATTCAGCCCCTTCCGGGGCGGGTCAACGGTGATCACATCCGGGCGGACGCCGCTTTCCTCCAGCGTAAGGGCTGCCTGTCCTGCGTCACCGCAGAAGAATTCCGCGTTGGCAATGCCGTTGCGGCGGGCATTTTCCTTAGCGTCCTCGATGGCCTGGGGGACGACCTCCACGCCGATCACCTTTCCGGCGGCAGACGCCATGGCGAGGGTGATGGTCCCCACGCCGCAGTACAGGTCCAGCACCGTATCGGTTTTCCGGATCTCCGCAAGGTCGATGGCGGCACGGTACAGCCGCTCCGCCTGATGGTGGTTGACCTGATAGAAGGAGCGGGGCGACAGGCGGAAGGTCAGTCCGCAGAGGGTATCCTCAATATACCCGGCGCCGTAGAGGGTAAGGAACCGGTCCCCCAGCACTGCGTTGCACTTTTTCGTGTTCACACTGAGCACCAGCGTGGTAAAGCCCGGGATTTTTTGCAAGGCGGCAATCAGCTGCTCGGGCTTTGGCAGCTTTTCCCCGTTGCAGCACAAACACACAAGAATCTGCCCGGATACGGCGCCACGGCGGACATAGATATGCCGCAGAAGTCCGGTATGCTTTGTCTCGTCATAAACCGAAACACCGTTTCGGTTTACATAATTCATAACCGTATCCTTTACCCGGTCCGTTTCCTCCGGCAGGATGCGGCAGCGGGCATTTTCCACCACAGTGTGGGTTCCCGCCCTGAAAAAGCCTGCATAGGCCCTGCCCTTTGCCCGGGATACCGGGTACTGAGCCTTGTTCCGGTAGCCGTGGCAGTCCGGAGCCGCAAGGATGGGCAGCTCGGTAAGGGCCTCCCCCGCCAGCCGGTTCAGACAGGTTCTGACCCGCTCCGCTTTCAGACGGGACTCCTCCTCGTAATCCATGTGCCAGAAATCGCAGCCGCCGCAGAGCTTGGCCACCGGGCACTCCCGGTTGACCCGATGGGGGGACACCTCCAGAATCCGGACAATTTTTCCGACCGCCCAGGTCTTATTGGCTTTTTCGATCCGCAGCAACACCCGTTCCCCGGCAATGGCATTGGGCAGGAATACGGCGCAGCCGTCAATATGGCAGACGCCCTGTCCCTCAGCCGTGTAGTCCGTGACCACGGTCTCGTATTCCCGATTCTTTTCCAGCATTACAGCACCTTTTCCATTCCGATTTTCTGCCGGGAAAGCCCGACGCCTTCATAAAACCGCAGAGCACTGTCGTTGCCCCACCACACGTTCAGGGTCAACGCGTCGCAGTTCAGCTCTCTTGCCAGCTCCAGCACCCGGCCATACAGTGCGTGGGCAATTCCCTGCCCCCGGTGATTTTCATCCACACACAGGTCATCGATATACAGCTCCCGCCGGTCGCAGAGCACCGGATCGTCCTTCGTGATCCGCAGAATACAGAAGGCGTAGCCGGTCATTACGCCGTCCACCTCCGCCGCCAGAATGGGGCGGTTCGGGTCCGCCAGCAGGCGGCGGAGTGCAGGCTCGTCATATTTCTGCGCCCCCGCCCGGAACAGATCCGGGCGCATGGCATGGTGTACCTGTCCCACCTGCCGCAGCAGCTCCAGCATCTGCGGAATATCCTGCTCCCGAGCAAACCGAATGGTCATACTTCCTGCCTCCAAAAGCTCATTTGCCGCTATTATAGCACGGATTTTCCGGAAGAACAACAGAAGAAATTGCGGGTGGGAAATTGGAATTCAGCAGCGTAAGGCACCCCCGACAAGGCGTCATTCCGAGCCGGTTCCCGATTACCGGTCATTCCGAGGAGCAGCGCACACTACTCCGCGCTAAGAGCCGGCTTCGCCGGTTGCGCTCTGTAACGAAAAGCGGGCGCAGTGCCGTGGGAATCTCCCCGTTGAATGGGACGGGGGAACGATGTCTGCCCATGCTTTGCTTGTAAACAGGTGGGCTTTTGGGTGCGGGTCGGTACGCAGTACCTTTCATCCGGGAACTTCCCACAACAGTGCGGGCTGCTCCACGAAAGGACTGCGCCGTTCCGTGCGCACATCCAAATTTTCTGCTCCCCTCTGCTCTTGAGAAAGGTTCCGCATCGTGGTATACTACGGGCAAAGGATGGGATGACATATGACTTACGAATGCTGCAACCTCTGTCCGCGGATGTGCGGAGTAAACCGGGCTGCCGGGGAAACGGGGTTCTGCGGGTGCCCGGGAACCGCCCTTGTGGCAAAAACCATGCTGCACAGGTGGGAGGAGCCGGTGCTTGCGGGCTCCGGCGGCAGCGGCGCCGTTTTTTTCGGCGGCTGCACACTGGGCTGCCGGTTTTGCCAGAACCGGGCAATCAGCGGAGTCCCCGTTGGGACTCCCACAGATGGGGCGGGACTTCGTGCCATGATGGAGGAACTGCTCCGGCAGGGTGCGGAAAACATTGACCTTGTGACTCCGACCCAGTACCTTCCCACGGTCCTTTCCGCACTGGGACAGCCCCTGCCCGTTCCCGTAGTGTTCAATTCCGGCGGTTACGAGCGGGTGGAAACGCTGCGGGAACTGGAAGGGAAAATCGACATTTATCTTCCGGATATGAAATATATGGATAACGCCCTTGCCGCGGAGCTCAGCGGAGCGGGGGACTACGCTGAAACCGCCGGAGCCGCCATCCGGGAAATGGTGCGGCAGACCGGCCCCGTTCGGTTCCGGGGAGAAAAGCTGATTCGGGGCACGGTGATCCGCCACCTGATTCTCCCCGGCGCCATTGAAAACTCTCTGCGGGTGCTGGACTGGATCGGGGAGACCTTCGCTCCCGGGGAGGTACTGGTCAGCCTCATGCGCCAGTATACCCCCATGCCCGGGTTGAAAGCTCCCTACGACCGGCGGATCACGGAGGCGGAATATGACGCGGTGCTCAGCTGGATGTATCTGAACAAATTGGAAGGCTTTACCCAGGAGGCAGAAGCTGCCGATCAGGCTTTTATCCCGGATTTTACATGAACTCTATGGACAAAATTTCCATCCCATGATAAGATGACAGCAAACAGAATCTGACAAAGGAGGCGTCCCCATGCGGAAAACCAAGATCATCTGTACCATTGGACCTGCCAGTGAAAATGCCGAAACGCTGAAAAAAATGTGCCTTGCGGGCATGAATGTTGCCCGATTGAATTTCTCACACGGAGACCATGCGGAACACAAACGCAAAATCGACCTTATCAGGCAGGTGCGGCAGGAGCTGGACCTGCCCATCGGCATCATGCTGGATACCAAGGGCCCGGAGTACCGGATCCGCACCTTCCGGGACGGCAAGGTACAGGTGCACGAGGGCGACCCCTTTATCTTTACTACCGACGATGTGGAGGGGGACGAGACCCGGGTCAGCGTGAACTACAAGGGTCTCGTGAAGGATCTGAACGTGGGCGACCGGATTCTGGTGTGCAACGGGCTGGTGATTTTCGAGGTAACCGAGCTGGAGGGCAATAATGTTCATTGCCGCACGGTGATCGGCGGCGAGATGAGCAACCGGAAGAGCATGTGTTTCCCTAACAAGGTCATGACGGGCCCTTATCTCTCCCGGCAGGACAAGGACGATCTGCTGTTCGGCATCCAGAACGGCGTGGACTTCATTGCCGCCTCCTTCGTGTCCACCCGGCAGGATCTGATCGAGCTGAAGGCTTTCCTCCGGGAAAACGGCGGCGAGGACATTGAGATCATTTCCAAAATTGAAAACCGGGCGGGTGTGGACAATGTCGAGGACATCTGCGCCGAGTGCGACGGCATTATGATCGCCCGGGGCGATCTGGGCGTGGAAATTCCCTATGTGGAGGTTCCCGCCATTCAGAAGCAGTTGATCAGCAAATGCCGGATGCTGGGCAAGCGGGTCATTACCGCCACGGAAATGCTGGAATCCATGATCTACAACCCCCGTCCCACCCGGGCGGAGATTTCCGACGTTGCCAATGCGGTCTACGACGGCTCCTCCGCCGTCATGCTCTCCGGCGAGTCCGCCGCGGGCAAGTACCCGGTGGAGGCAGTCACGGCCATGGCCCAGATCTGCGAATTTACCGAGGCCCACACCAGCTACCGGAAGCGGTTCTATTCCTCGGACTTTGTGATCCACAATACGCTGGACGCGGTTTCCCACGCCACATGCGCCATGGCCATCGATGTGGAAGCCAGGGGCATCGTGGTCTGCTCCGTGACCGGCAAGACTGCCCGGATGGTCAGCCGCTTCCGCTGCCCGGTGGACATCATCGGTATGACGACCAACGAGCGGATCTGGCGGCGGCTCAGCCTGAGCTGGGGCGTGACTCCGGTGCTGTCGGAGGAATTTACCTCTATGGATGTCATGTTCCATTACGCCCTTGCCAGCGCCAAAAAGGTCCTGAACCTGCACCCCGGCGACACCGTCGTCCTGACCGGCGGCCCCATCAACGGCAAACGCGGCAACACCAACACCATCAAGGTGGAGACCGTGTAACGGAACCCGTTCCCAAAATCTGGGAACTCCCCAAATTTTCAAACATCCTGTCTGCTAAACTGGCAGTTTTTACGCCTAACCGTGGGATTCTACCGGAGGCATTCCCTTCGGTCCCGCACCAGTCTACAAAAGCGCCGCTCCAGACCGGTCTTTACCGGTCTGGAGCGGCGCTCTGCTCTTATTCTGTTTATCGCTCTTCCCGGAAGTAGGCGGTGCCGAGGCTTTCGGGGGGCTGGTTTTCGCGCTTGTTGCGCATGCTGGACAGGACCAGCACGATGATGGTGACTACGAAGGGGAGCATTTTGTACAGCTCTTTGACTGCCAGATTCGTGCCGGTGGGCAGGAACAGGTGGAGGATGTACAGGCCGCCGAACAGGAAGGAGGACAGAATGCCCAGATTCGGGCGCCAGATGCTGAAAATAACGATGGCGATGGCCAGCCAGCCCCGGTCGCCGAAGGCATCGTTGGACCAGATGCCGCAGGCGTAATCCATGACGTAGTACAGTCCGCCCAGTCCGGCAATCATGCTGCCAATGCAGGTTGCCATGTACTTATACCGGCTGACGTTGATACCGGCAGCGTCGGCGGTGGCAGGATTCTCGCCGACTGCCCGCAGCTGGAGGCCCACCCGGGTGCGCTTCAGCACATGGGAGGCAACCAGAGCAAGAATGACCGCCACGTAGGCAAGGAAGCCATAGGACAGGAAAATCTGCCCGAACCAGCCCAGTCCTGCCACGGGCAGGCTCTTGCTGTAGAAGGCGCTGGTGCGGCTCAGGGCGATGAAGGGCACCTCGCTGTGGGTGATCTTGATCAGGGAGCCGCCGAAGAAATTGCCGAAGCCTACGCCAAAGGTGGTCAGGGCAAGGCCTGTCACATTCTGATTTGCCCGGAGGGTAACGGTCAGGAAGCAGTACAGAAGTCCCATCAGCAGGGAGCCCAGCAGGGAGCACAGCAGGGGAATCAGAATGGCGAGAGCACCCACCAGCGGCTCTCCGGCCGGGACGGTCTGCTCATACAGGAAAGCACCGATAACGCCGCTGATACCGCCCACGTACATGATGCCGGGGATACCCAGGTTCAGGTTTCCGGATTTTTCCGTCAGAGTTTCACCGGTGGAGCCGAACAGCAGGGGAATGCCCTGCACAACGGCTCTGGGGATAAAGGAAACAAGATCAAACATTCTGCTTCTCCTCCTTCCCGGGCTTGCGGACGGACAGCTTGTAGGTTATGAAAAACTCGCTGCCGATGATAAAGAACAGGATGATACCGGTGAGAATATCGCCGAAAGCATGGTTGAAGCCGAACACGGTGGAAATTTCCGCCGCGCCCCGGTCCAGGAACACCAGCAGGAAGCTGGTGAAGATCATATTCAGGGGATTGAACTTGGCAAGCCAGGAGACCATGACTGCGGTGAAGCCCCGGCCGCCGGCAATGGTGGTGGTGACGGTGTGGTCCGTGCCGCCCACCAGCAGCAGTCCCGCCAGACCGCAGACCGCGCCGGACAGGAGCATGGTGCGCACGATGACCCGATCCACCTTAATGCCCACGTATCTTGCCGTCCGCTGGCTTTCGCCCACCACGGAGATCTCGTAGCCGTGCTTGGTATAGCGCAGATACAGATACATGGCAACGGTCACGACGGCGACCACCAGAATGTTCAGCAGGTACTTGTAGCTGCCGATCTGGGGAAGCCAGCCGGCTTTGGTTGCCTGGTTGATGATACCGATCTTTCCGGAGCCCTTGGGCACCTCCCAGAAGATCACGAAGTAACCCACCAGCTGGGTCGCCACGTAGTTCATCATCAGGGTGAACAGGGTCTCGTTGGTATTCCACTTTGCCTTGAAGATGGCGGGGATGCAGCCCCACAGGGCGCCTGCCGCCATGCTGCACACCAGCATCAGGGCGATGAGCAGGCCGTTCGGGATCTTGTCCCCCAGCAGGACCATGCACGCGGCGGTGGCAAGACCGCCGATGAGCACCTGTCCCTCACCGCCAACATTCCAGAATTTCATCCGGAAGGCGGGGGTCACTGCCAGAGACACGCACAGCAGAATCGCCAGATTCTGCCCCAGCAGCCAGATCTTTCGGGGCGTACCGAAAGCGCCTGCCCAGGCGGTTTTGTAAATTTCAATGGGATTCACGCCGGTGAGGGCGGCGCTCACAATGCCGCAGACCAGCAGCGCCAGCAATATGGCGCAAAGCCGCACGCCGATGGCAACATACCAGGGCAGTGCCCGGCGCTTGGAAATGTGAAAGAGGGGTGCTTTCTGCTTAGCCATGGCTGCCTCCCACCTGGGTCATCATCAGACCGATTTCGTTCTTTTCCGCGTCTTTTCCGTCCACGATGCCGCTGACCTTTCCGCCGCAGAGCACCAAGATCCGGTCGCACAGCTCCAGCAGCACGTCCAGATCCTCGCCCACGTAAATAACCGCGACGCCCCGTTCCTTCTGACGGTTGATCAGATCATAAATGGTGTAGGAGGAATTGATGTCCAGTCCCCGGACGGCGTAAGCCGTCAGCAGAACCGTAGGCGCGGAGGCAATTTCCCGGCCTACCAGCACCTTCTGCACGTTGCCGCCGGAAAGCTTCCGGACGGGAGTGGCGACGCTGGGCGTATTGACCTCCAGTTCTTTTACCACCTGCTCGGCAAGGCTTTTGGGGGCCTTTCGGTTGGCGAAGGGAGAGTGTCCCCGTCGGAAGGAACGGAGCATCATGTTATCCGTCAGGTCCATGTTGCCCACAAGGCCCATGCCCAAACGATCCTCCGGGACGAAGGACAGGCTGACACCCAGAGAAGCAATGGACAGGGGATCCTTCCCCACCAGCTCCTCCTGTGCGGCGTCATCCTCCACATAGCGGATGCTGCCCTTTTCCACAGGCTGAAGTCCCGCAATGGCTTCCAGCAGCTCCTTCTGTCCGCAGCCGGAAATACCCGCAATGCCCAGAATTTCACCGGAATTGGCAGTGAAGGACACATCGTCCAGCTTTATGATGCCGTCCTCGCTGCGGACGGTCAGCCCCTCCACCACGATCCGGGGCTTGGGATCCACCGGTTCGGGGCGGCGGATGTTCAGAGACACGGCTCTGCCCACCATCATGTTGGTCATTTCCTGCGCGTTGGTGTTCTTCGTCAGCATGTCGCCCACGAAGCGGCCCCGGTTCAGAATGGCGACCCGGTCGGAAAGCTCCTCCACCTCGTGCATTTTATGGGTAATGATCACAATGGCCTTGCCTGCCGCCCGCATGTTCCGCAGAACGGCAAACAGCTTCTCCGTCTCCTGCGGCACCAGCACGGCGGTGGGTTCGTCCAGAATCAGAATGTCTGCCCCCCGGTAAAGCACCTTTACGATCTCCACGGTCTGCTTCTGAGAAACGGACATATCATAGACCTTCTGGTAGGGATCCACCTCAAAGCCGTAGGTGTCGCAGATGTTTTTGATTTTTTCCGCCACCTTCTGCAGGTCCAGCCGCCCCGGCTCCTTCAGACCCAGCACGATATTCTCTGCGGCGGTCAGAACATCTACCAGCTTGAAGTGCTGATGGATCATGCCGATACCGTAGCCGAAGGCGTCGGCAGGAGAGCGGATGACCGCTTCCTTTCCGTCAATGTAGATGGTGCCCCCGTCGGGATAGTAAATGCCGGAGAGCATGTTCATGAGGGTGGTCTTGCCACTGCCGTTCTCGCCCAGCAGCGCCAGAATTTCTCCCCGGTAAATATCCAGCCAGACCTTGTCGTTGGCAAGTACCGTACCGAAGGATTTGGAGATGTCCCGCATCATGACTGCGGGCTGCTTGTTTTCCATGGGCTTTCCTCCCTTGGTAAAATTGGGTAAAGAGTTGACGCATCGCTGTGGGTTTCACGGCGGCACTCCGAGGATTTGCCGGGATGCCCGCGTATTCTTTCAACGTATGGTGGTTTGTCTTCCTTTGGAAATGCGGTTCCATGCTGTAAAGGGCAGCGCGGCGAGAGTGAATCACTGCGCTGCCCTTTGCAGCAGAGAATGGGAAGTCCCGCAGTGCGGGACCTCCCAATCATTTCTGTAAGCTTTCCTTAGAACGCAGTATCCAGCAGGTTGATGCCGTCGATCTGGCGATCGAAGTAAGGTGCGCTGCGGAACTCGGACTCGTGGAAGTAGCCGTCGATGATGACCTCGGTGTCACCGGTGTAAGCGGCGTCGGTGTCCACGTCGGCGAGATAGCTGGTCAGGGTCTCACCGCCGACGGTGAAGGTGGAGGTATCAAATACATGCAGGGTGCCGTCTTCCAGAGCCTTGGTGACCTCGGCGATCTTCTCGGCGGTGCCGGCAGCGGCAACCTTCTCGTTGACCTCGGTCAGAACCACGGAGCCGGTAGCCAGAGTGCCGGTCCAGTCGGCGGGGATCTCGGTGCCGTTCATCACGCTGGTGATGGCAAACTCATAGTAGGGAGCCCAGTTGATCCGGGAAGAAACAATGAAGGTGTTGGGGCAGGCGTCGATGGTGGAGCCGTTGTAGGAAACGTCGGGGACACCGGCGGTCTCGCAGGCAGTGGGAGCGCCCATGGAGTCGGCGTGCTGAGAGATCAGCTTGCAGCCCCGGGCAATCAGCTGGTTGGCAGCTTCCTTTTCGGCGGTCTCGTCATACCAGGAACCGGTGAAGGTCACGTCCATGGTCACAGTGGGGCAGACGGACTTGGCGCCCAGATAGAAGCTGGTGTAGCCGGACAGGACCTCGGCGTAGGTGAAAGCGCCCACGTAGCCCATCTTGGCTTCCTCGGCGGTGAACTCGCCGTTTTCGATCATCTCATTGAGCTTCATGCCTGCGGCAACGCCGGCCAGGTAGCGGCCCTCATAGATGGAAGCGAAAGCGTTGTGGTAGTTGGCAAGGCCCTCAGTGTGGGCACGGGTGCCGGTGGCGTGGCAGAACTGCACGTCGGGGAACTCGGTGGCAGCCTGAATGATGTAGGGCTCATGGCCGAAGGAATCGGCGAAGATGATGTTGCAGCCCGCGTCAGCCAGTTCGGCGGCGGCGTCGTAGCACTCCTGGCCCTCGGGAATGTTGGTACGGAAGATGTACTGATCCTCGCTCAGGCCCAGGTTCTTGCAGGCCTCGGTAGCGGCGTCCATGAAGTTCTTGTCGTAGGTGGAGTTCTCATCGTGCAGGAAGATAAAGCCGACCTTGATGTTGGAAGCGGCGGCAGTCTCTTCCGCGGTGCTCTCGGCGGTCTCATCGCTGCTGGCAGCGGGAGTGCTCTCGCTGGCGGAGGGGGCATTGTTGCTGCCGCAGCCCGCAAACACGGACAGGCACAGCACCAGAGCCAGAAGCATGGCAAACAGTTTCTTCATTTTTCTTTTCTCCTTTTTGCTGTTGGTGTATATGTGAATGGGTATTGCGAACGGAATAAGAAAAGGGCTCAGTTCTGGGGACGGAACACGATGCCGCTGTCGTCCATACGGTCGATGATGGCAAGGGACTCCACCCGGATGCCCTCTGCCCGGAGTGCATCCCCGCCGCCCTGAAAGCCCTTCTCAATGGCCGTAGCGGCGCCAACCAGGGTGGCTCCGGCGCTCTCCACCAGTTCCGCAAGGCCCCGAAGTGCCTTGCCGTTGGCGAGAAAATCGTCTACCAGCAGGACCCGATCCTCCCTGCGGAGGTAGTCGCAGCTGACCACGATGGTATAATCGGTATTATGGGTGTAGGAATGGACGGACGCCGTATAGACTTCCCCGTCCACGTTGCTGCTCTTATGCTTCTTGGCAAATACCACGGGAACTCCCATGGCTATGCCCGCAGCCGCCGCAATGGCAATGCCGGAAGATTCAATGGTCAGGACCTTGGTCACCCCGGCATCCGCGAAGAGCCGCCCGATTTCCTGACCGATCTTTGCCAGCAGCGCCGTGTCGATCTGCTGGTTCAGGAAGCTGCCGACCTTCAGGATCTGCCCGGGAAGGATCTTGCCCTCCACCAGGATTTTCTCTTCCATCAAACGCATAAGCTGTATCCTTTCCTCTCAAAAAAGCAAACAGGCAGACGGATACCGCCTGCCTGAAAGAATCGTCCAAAAGAAAAGCAACGCCTGTCAAAAAGGCAGCGCGTGACTTTTTTACCAATAGTCGCGGCTGAGGCGTCGCGGTAGAAACTTTCGGGCCATCCATCCGAAAATATATCGGCAGGTTGTGAACTTTGTATGACCATGTTACCGCCAAAAACCGCCTTTGTCAACAGGAAGAACCGGCTTTCGCCGTTTTCCTCTGTAATGCACAAAGTTTCTCTTTTTTTCGTCCCCGTTTCCGTCAGAACTCGGACGGCGTGAAAAAACAAACGGTTGCATAATTCCGAGAATCCGGTATAATAAGCTGAGGGCAACACCGCACAATTGCGTCTGCGAGTCTCCGCCGTCTTTTTGCCCCACTT
>ERZ857629.4057-NODE-4057-length-11736-cov-123.046486_pt1 | contig 11736 bp, 5 predicted proteins | sample MGYA00519700_ERZ857629 | MGnify/ENA primary metagenome ERZ857629 (study PRJEB31778, sample SAMEA3449351) | human gut metagenome | biome: human gut; feature: human-associated habitat; material: faeces | place: United Kingdom | collected 2010/2012 ... | reverse complement strand
CCGAAGTCGGATCTTTGGTTCGCCCGCAACTTCGTCAGCGTCAACCCTCTCGTGGGCGTGCGCGGGAATATTCATAAGAACACGATGACACTTTTTATGAGTGAGGTGCTGTTCCGGGTGATAAAGGACCAGACGAACGAGGAGGGGCTGATGGATTGGCTGAAGAGATCCATACTGACGCTTGATGCCCTGCAGAGCGACTTCGCCAATTTCCACCTTTGGTTCCTGCTGGAGCTCTGCGCCGTCCTCGGTTTCAATCCCGACACGATAGATCTGGCTCCTTTCTCCGGCAAGCATCTCGACCACATCAAGTCCCTGCTGACCAGTTCTTTCGGCGAGGCGATGCTGCTTCCTCTAAGAGGCTCCGACCGCAACGAGATCGCCGAGTGCATCCTCAAGTACATCGAGCATCACACAGAGTCTTCCGTCAATGTGCGCTCGCTGGCTGTGCTGAGGGACATTTACGGTTAGGTCCCGCCGGCACTCGGGTGCGTAAAATCCCGGTTTCCAGGTCCAAGGGTGTATAGGGTGCGGAAATACGGGATTTACCTTATACTAAAGAGAGGATGGCTAAGGTTTTTTAGTCATTCTCTCTTAATATTTTTTGTCAGATGAGGGTTTTTGCTTATATTGCAAACTATTAATAACAATAACAGTAACCAAGTCGACCTGTTTATGGACAGATTTGCAAGAAATTTTAACTTGTCAAGCGGAGCCGCCGCCATTGTCGTGGCCTGCTTCTTGACGGTGCCATGTCATAAGGCAACCGCTGAAACACCTTCCGCCGTTCAGGCAGAAGTGACCGCTCAACAAAACATCGACATCAAAGGCCGTATAGTTGACCAGAACGGGCAGCCGGTCATCGGCGCCAGCTTGTTCCAGCAAGGAACAAACAACGGGACCGTCGCTGATGTTGATGGTAGATTCTCAATCAACGTGCCGAATGGCGCGTCTCTCAAGGTTTCCTGTCTTGGCTATCAGGATGTCATTGTCACGGCCAGGAACGGGATGACAATTATGATGAAGGAAGACAACGAGGTCCTCTCCGAGGTTGTGGTGGTCGGCTACGGCGCCCAGAAAAGAGCCGACATCACCGGTGCTGTCGCCTCTGTGGATGTCGGAAAGACTTTGGAGAGCCGCCCTATCGCCGATGTCGGCCGTGGACTTCAGGGTGCTGTCCCGGGAATGAACATCGTGGTTCCTACCGGAGAGGTCGGTTCGGATCCTCTCATCAAGATCCGTGGCCAGATCGGCTCCATCAATGGAGGAAGCTCTCCGCTGATACTTTTGGACAACGTGGAGATCCCGAGCATCCAGCTTGTCAATCCTAATGACATTCAATCGATCACGGTTCTGAAGGATGCCGCGTCAGCCTCCATCTATGGCTCGAAAGCCGCGTTCGGCGTTGTGCTCATCACAACCAAGAACGGCACCCGCGGCCCGAAGCTTCAGGTGTCATATTCAAACAACTTCTCATGGCAGAACCCTGCCAAGGAAATCAACATCGGAGGGATCGAGGCTCTTGAATATACCTACGACGCGCAGGTGAACAGGGAGTCTCCGATGCCGGCCGGAGGTTTCTGGAGAATCGACGAGAACAGCCTTGAGAAGGCCCGCCAGTGGCAGGAGAAATATGGCGACACGGTTGCCTGGAACGATCCTATCCTTTACGGTCGCGACTGGTACTACGATGGAGCCAACAAGTACGGCTACCGTCTCTATGACGGCGTCAGGGCGATGGTACGCGAGTGGGCTCCTTCCATGACCCACAACCTCTCCGTGACCGGCTCGAAGGACAATACGTCTTTCAACATCGGTCTTGGCTATCTTGACCAGAGCGGCATGACAAAGCCGGCCAAGGTGGATGATTTCAAGAGGTACAACGCTTCCTTCGGATTCACCAGCGAGGTCAACAAGTATCTCACTCTTCGCGCCAGCGCCATCTATTCGGACCGTTACAAGCGGTATCCGGGAGTGGGTACGACCTCGGCTGACCCTTGGCTTTATCTCTACCGCTGGAGTCCTCTCTTCCCGATCGGAGTTATGGAGAGGGACCACTATCTGCAGGAACCGGCGTACGAGATGATGGCAGGCAACACAGACAGCCTGAGGAACAAGTACTTCAACATGAATCTCGGTATGACCATCAATTTCACCGAGAACTGGAACTTCCAGTTTGACTACACCTATGACAGGCAGATGACCGACAGGAACAATTCCGTGGTCTATTTCGAGGCCGGACAGCACTGGTACTCCCCGACAGCCTGGGTGGAGAACGGCAGTCAGGTCTATGTCAACGAAGAGGGTCAGGTTGTCGAGTCCGGAGGAATGCCGGCCTACACCTTCCCTGTCAACAGGTACCTCAATTCCAACATCAGCGAGAAGTCCGACTATGTCAGGAATTACTCGCGCAACGATGACAACAACACCATCAATGCCTACACGACCTACCACCTCGCCCTTGGTGAGGACAACCGTCACGACTTCAAGTTCATGCTCGGTATGAATCTGGTGGCCGGCAAGTGGAGTTCCTACACGGTAAGAAAGAACGGTCTCACCGTCCCGGACAATCCTCAGTTCCCCACCGCCACCGGTGACCAGTTCGCCGACGGATCCAGGGACTGGTCTGGCAGGCTTGGCTTCTTCGGACGTGTGAACTACTCGTTCGGCAACAGGTATTTCGTGGAGGCGAACCTTCGCCGTGACGGCTCGCACAAGTTCCCGACAGACCTTCAGTGGAAATGGTTCCCGTCATTCTCCGCCGGCTGGATATTCACAAACGAGAGTTTCCTTGAGCCGGTGAAGCCGGTTCTGAGCTTCGGTAAGATCAGGGCTTCCTGGGGTAGCGTCGGCGACCAGTCTGTCTCCAGCAACCTCTACAAGTCCATCCTTGCGGGCGGACAGTCCTCTTGGATCGGCGGCAACGGACAGAAAGTCACCAAATACGACACACCTTCGCTTGTGGACAGCGACATAACCTGGCAGATGATCGAGACCCTTGACTTCGGAACGGACCTCCGCTTCTGGGACAACCGCATAGGTCTCACGTTCGACTGGTACCGCAGGGACACCAAGAATATGATCATCCCTGGCGAGACCCTTCCTTCGACACTCGGAGACTCCGCGCCTAAGGGCAACTACGGCAACCTCCGCACCAACGGTTGGGAAATCGCGTTCGATTTCAGCCACAGGTTCTCCAATGGCCTTGGAATCAACTTTACCGCTTCCCTCGCCGACGCCACGACCAAGATCACAAAAGGCGCGGACTGGGCTACCCCTTGGGAGGATCGTCTGCTCAGCAACGCCTACTCGACCGGCCGCCGCTACGGCGACATCTACGGCTATGTCACAGATCGTCTCTACCAGAAGGATGATTTCGTTTACGGTGCTGACGGCAGGATCGAAAGGGTCAACGTGATCTACCGGGGCACGATCCACTCCACCAACAAGCAGACCGCGAAATACCCTGTCTATCAGGTTCAGTTCGAGAACGGTGACAAGCTTGTGTGCAGCCCTGGCGATGTGAAGTTCGTGGACATTGACGGAGATGGCTACATCTCTTCCGGATCCGGCACGAACGGAGATCCTGGAGACCGCGTGGTGATCGGCAACACGACCCCTCGCTACGAGTATAGTTTCAGACTCGGCACAGATTGGAAGGGATTCGACTTCTCCATCTTCTTCCAGGGTATCGGCCAGCGCAAGATCTGGGGAGGCGGACAGCTTGCCATTCCTGGCTACAGCGCAAAGGAAGGCGCTCTCCCTAAGACCTTTACCACCGATTACTGGAGAGAGGACCGCACCGACGCCTTCTATCCTCGCGCCTGGGACCTCGGCGGAGCCAACACCGGCTTCACGATGCAGGTGCAGAGCAAGTATCTGCTGAATATGGCCTATCTCCGAATCAAGAACATCACTCTTGGATACTCGCTTCCGCAGAAGCTTCTGAGGAAGGTTTGCCTCAGTCAGGTGAGGGCTTACGTCTCGCTTGAGAACTTCTTCACCTTCGACCATCTCAGAGGATTGCCGATCGATCCGGAGGCCATCACCGGTTACTCCATGTTCAACACCACAAGCTACAACCTGACGAGAACCGGTGTGGGTACCCCTACCTTCAAGTCGGCCTCGGTTGGTCTTCAGTTAACCTTCTAAATTATGGCAAAGATTATGAAATTCAAGATATTTTCAGTAATCGCAGGACTTGCGCTGCTTTTCAGCGCCTGTGACGAGGTTCTTGACCGTCCGTCCCCGACCGTTGCGGAGGACGAGTCATATTGGGTCAGCGCCGAAAAAGTGCGTCTCTATTCCAACAGTTTTTATCTTCACTATTTCGAGGGTTATGGAACTGGCTGGTCACACTCCTCGGCTCCGTTGCTTGACTACACGTTCAACGATGACGTTGTGAACTATTCCACCCAGGCTCAGTTTACCCGTGCCGTGCCTACATCGACAGGCTGGGGCGGCAACTACAAGTGGATCCGCCGGGCCAACATCATGGTTGACAGGATCGACAGCAGGATGAAGGACATCCTTTCGGCGGAGGAATATTCCCACTGGATGGGAATCGCCCGGCTTTACAGGGGTCTGGAGTTCGCCCGTCTTGTCAACACCTATGGGGATGTCCCTTACTATGACCATGTTGTGAAGACCTCCGACTTGGATGACCTCTATAAGGACAGGACTCCGAGGAACGAGGTGATGGACAATGTCTATGACGACTTTGAATATGCTCTTGCGAACATCCGACTCAATGACGGCGCGCAGAACATCAACCGTTATGTCGCCGCCGCCCTTGTGTCACGCTGGGCCCTTTACGAAGGCAGCTGGCAGAAGTATTACTACAACAATCCTACGCAGGCCACGAAGTTCTTCAACCTGGCGGTCTCCGCGGCGGACATCGTGATCAACAGCGGGAGGTACGACATCACGCTTGATTTCCGTTCGCTGTTCGGCTCCAAGGATCTATCATCCAGCAAGGACGTTATCCTTTACAGGAAATATGACGCCGCGCAGGGTGTGACCCATTGCGTCGCCTCCTACAGCAATGTGAGTGAGTCCAGATCTGTCGGCCCGAACCTCTCTCTCATCAAGTCTTTCGTATGTGTCGACGGTAAGGACTGGCAGACTTCGTCTGTGGAGAACTCCAAGGATTTCTCCCTGGCCAACCTTATCAAGACCAGAGACTCCCGCTTTGAGGCTTCATTCTACCATAAGCCGACGGTCAAGTCCAAGAGTTGCTACCTGTATCCGGTCAAGTTTATCCCTCGTTCGGCCTTGAAGTATCTTGAGGTCAAGGGGGGCGCGCCGGATGTGGAGTACACTTCCGTGAACAACCTCAACGGCTATCCTGTCCTCAGGTACGCCGAGGTGCTTCTGAACTGGATCGAGGCCAAGGCTGAGCTTTCCACTCTCGGCGCCGGTTCTGTGACACAGGCTGACATCGATCTGTCCGTCAACAAGATCCGCAACCGTCCTCTCGCTCAGGAAGCTGTCGAAAGAGGAGTTCAGAAGACCGCGCCGATGGAACTGGCCGCTCTTCCTGACGATCCGTCAAGGGATTCCGATGTCCCGGCTCTCCTTTGGGAGATCAGGCGTGAGCGCAGGATGGAGTTCGCTTTCGAACACTCAAGGATCATTGACCTCAGAAGGTGGAAGAAACTTGAATATATGGACACGGACGCCAATGCTGACCTGCTTTCAGGCACATGGGTGAATTTCCCTGCCGAATGTCCGGATGACCTCGTTGCCGACAACAAAGGCAAGATCCGGGTGATGACAGCGTCAGGTGACCTCATCACCTTCGATGGTAAGAACGGAGCCAAGATGGTTGGATTCTTTTATCCGGCCGAGAACAAGGGAAGGCTTCCTTTCCTCAATGTTCCGAACATCAACCCTTATCTCACTCCGGTCGGTTCCAACACCATCACGGACTATTCCAACAAAGGCTACAAGCTCACCCAGACGGAGGGTTGGCCTGAATCATCGAATTAATGACTGATAATCAGAATGACAGATAATATGAAAAAGATAATAAGACTCTCCCTCGCATTGCTGGTCTTAGGCTTTGTCTCTTGTGAGAAAGAACTGCCGAGCCAGGTTGAGCAGCCGTACGACACCGAGATCTCCGCGATTAAGATTGTCAACGCCGGGGCTGACGGCACGACTGTGCTGGAGGGACGTATAGATGAAGAGAACAAGATGATCGACTTCAAGAGGATTGTTCCGGAGACGGATTTCTCGAACCTGAAGGTTGAGGCCACTCTTTCCGACGGAGCCGTACTTGAAAATGATGTCTTTGACTTCTCCATGGATGAAGAGACAACGGAAAAGACGCTGATTCTCAGAATCAAGAACCACAACCGCTACAAGGACTACTTTATCCGTGTCAGGAAGAAGGTTCCTGTGTTTGGCGCTGATTGGGAGAAGGTGAAGACCTACGGCTTCTGCGCCGCCACCAACAACACCTACGAGCACTTCAACTCAGGAACTACCCGCTGGGCCGGATTTGACGGTGAATATGTACTCGTGGTCTCCAGAAAGGGTGGCACGAATCCTCATCTGCTGAAGGTCTCCGACCTGAAGGAAGGCAAGATCGAACCGATTATGCTGAACAACGAAGGTGTGACAGGCGGAACATTCCCGATTCATAGCGGAGCCGTGATCAAGGGCCACACTTATGTGAGCAACCTTTCAGGTGGCGGCAAATGGTCCCCATTGAAGATTTACTACTACGAGACTCCGGCTTCCGCTCCGGAAGTGATTCTGAATGTGACGCTTAACACAATCGACGGCGCCAACTCAAGGCACGGTGACAACGCCTCGTTCAATCTTGACGAGAACGGTAACGGTTATGTATTCTTCGGCAACAACGGCTCCACGGATGTCCTGAGGTTCACCATCAGGAACTGGAAGGAGATCGATCCTGCCAGCGCCACGGTTCTTGGCTCAGACTCCAAGGCTAACTCCTACATTACTGTCAACAGGATTTGGGGAACCGACAGCTACATTTTCGGCGGAATCTATATGGCTCCAAAGATTGTGGACGAATCGATGTCCGTACAGTATTCCCTGAAGTCCACCAGTGTCCCTGCGCAGTCAACCGCTTGCCAGATAATCAGTTTCAATGACGAACGCTATCTGGTCACAATGACTGCCGGCAGAACCGAGGACGTGACTCCGACGATGAACGTCTATGACATCACGAAGGGAGGGGACACCTTGACTGACTGCCTTGCCAAATTTGAGGAAGGTGACCGCAAGCCGGTATATTCATTCATCCTTGGCGGCGGCAAGAGCATCTCTCCGGGAACTAATCTCAACTACTACATCGAGAAGGACGCGGAAGGAAAGGACAGCAAGCTTTACTTGTTCGCCGCCCGATGCGACTCTGGGTTCGCGATCTGCGAGTTCCCGATAAAGGTGGCTCTTGACGACTGATCGGTGCGGAAATGAAAAGATTAGCAAGAATATTTTTGTACACGCTTCTGAGTGTGGCCTTCTTCGCCTGCGGAAAGGAAGAACAACCTTTTAAGCCTGGCGGCTCCACTGGCGGAGGAGGCACCGGAGGCGGTGGCACGACTGATCCGGTCAAGGTCGAATTTCCAAGGAAGGAACTCAGAGGTGTCTGGGTGGCCACTGTCTGGGAACTGGACTGGCCTATGGGCGCGCACGACGAGGCCTCACAGAAGAAGAAGTACACGGACTACCTTGACTTGTTCCAGAAGTGCGGCATCAATGCTGTGTTCTTTCAGATCCGGTCCAAGGCTGATGCTTACTATGAGTCTCAGTATGAGCCTTGGAGCAAGACCATAACAGGCACGGTCGGCAAGAATCCGGGTTACGATGTCCTCAAGTTCCTGATTGACGAGACCCACGCCCGTGGGATGCAGTTCCATGCTTGGATCAATCCTTACCGTGTCGAGACGAGAGGTTCCGCCTCGGCTGAGTTCCCAGCATTGGATCCTAAGATTCCAGCCTCGATGGTCAAGGACTACAACAAGATCCGTGTCTATAATCCGGCTCTGCCGGAGGTTCAGGACAGGATCGCCGCCATTGTCAAGGAGATCATCACAAAATACGATGTGGACGGCCTTCACATGGATGATTATTTCTATCCGTCATTGGAAAAAGGGGAGTCTCTGAATGATGCTGCTGAATATGCCAAATATGGTTCTGGATATTCAAAGATCGAGGATTTCCGCCGCGCCAATGTCACAAAGGCGATCGAAAAGATCCATAATGTGATTGTCCAGACCCGTCCGGAAGTGATTTTCTCCGTCAGCCCTCAAGGCAACTATGACAACAACTACAACGCTTTGTTCGCCGATGTCGCCACTTGGACCCGCAACGGATTGATTGATGTGATTATCCCTCAGCTGTACTATAGTGTCGTAACATTCCAGACAAGGATCAAGTGGTTCGTTGACAATGCGTTCAAGAGCCATCTGATGGCAGGCTACGGGATCTACAACTTCGCTGCGGACGCTTCCAATCCGGACTTCAAGACCACGTCCTCGTTCTACAGCCAGTACAACTACGCCGCCCAGATCAAACGTGTTGAGGGTGCTCTCTTGTACAGTGCCAAAAGCTTGACGGAAAATAAGATCGGGATAACGGACGCTGTCAAGGGAGCGTTCGGGACAAAGACCCTGATTCCGTACCTCCTCGCCGCTGACGAGAAGAAACCGGACGCTCCGACAGGGGTGAAAGTCGATGGCTCCGCCTTGACTTGGACCGGCGCGGGCCCGATGTTCGCCGTCTACAAGTTGGACGGAACCAAGAAGAAGGCGACATTGGTCGGGACGACAAAGGACAAGAAGTTCAGCCTTCCGTCGAAAGGAACCTATCTGGTGACTGCCATAAGTGAGCTTAACTCCGAGAGCGACGCGTCGGAACAGGTGACTTATTGAGATCTGGCCTGGAAGAGAACAACTTTTTATTTTAGTCCTCCGGCGCTCGAAGGCTATATGGCATAAAGAAAGAGGGTGACTTTTAAGTCCGAATGGACTTTCTAGTCACCCTCTCGCTTATGGTATCAGGAGCTAATTCTTCTTTCTGACGATCCAGGTCCCCGGATTTTCAGTACTTTCGACTGATTCGTATCCTTCAGCTACCCAGTTGGCAGGTTTGCCATTGATAGTGTCGCCGGTACTTGCTGCCGGATTGAATCCCACGAAGGTTCCGCCCTTTATGGTGATCTTGCAATCTGCTATGCTGCCGTCGTGACAGTTGATAAGATACTGAGCACTAGCGCCCTCTGCCGCCTTAAAGATTCCGCCGTTGATTTCGAGCTCGGCGCGGTCATATTGGTCCATCGGCATAAGGTAAATCGCAGGCGAGTCATTTCGGTTCTTGTCGGTTCCTGAAACGAGTGTGCCATCGTTTATTACCAGCTTTCCATCCCAGACTGTAATAGCTGCAGCAAATTCGCTTGAGTTTCCGCCTTCGATGCGGATGTCCTTACTGTCGATGGTGAGCGTCTGCCCCTTTCCATTCACGAGAATGGTTTCATCGCTGTTTTGTCCACCACGAATTATGCCGTTACCGTTTATGACGTTAGTTCCGTTATCCTGGCAGAAGTGCAGGAGAGGCATTTGGAGGTCGCCTTCCATAAGAACGCCATTCGCCATAGCAAGCGTGAAATCCTTCTGAATCTTTAGCTGGTTCCTCGGTGCGACAGGGTAATCGATTGTAATGGTCCCATTATTCTCAACAGAAGAAACGGCATCGATGAGCTTAGTCTCGTTAGTTATGACCTTATATGCGAGAGGAGATTCGTTGGTTTCTGCATAAGAGTATGTCGAAGGTACATAGATCTTTCCGGCATCGTCTGAATATTTACCTCCGTAGATGGTTATGGCTGCATTTTCCAGGGCAGGGTAGCCGCAGTCTTTGTCGATATAGACAGTCTTGCAAGGCACGTTCGTTCCACCATCTGCGACTTTGCCGACGCGATCGCCTCCCGTGGTGATGATCTCAGCATCGTTAATGACGATGTTACCTCCGCGGCTAAGGATGCCGACTCCGTTCTCGATGTTGAATTTTGCGACATTGATGGTGATGTTATCCTTCCACGGGGCATATATACCGCAGGCTACGTCAGCGGCATCGGCCGTGTTGCCGTTAAATACAGGAATGCCACTTTTTGATGACTTATCGATAGTTATCGTATTGCCTTTATCACGAGCCTCAGTTGTATTCACATAGTTGATACTTCCATTACCGGCTATAACTGCGTTATTCGTAGCAGTGAAAGAACCGCCGTAGATGTAAATGTAGCAGCCGGTCGCCGTGCCTGTGCATACAGCTCCCTGAACAGATTTTACGGTACAGTCATTGAGGTAGATTTTAGCGCCTTTAGCGTGAGAGTCTAATTTGACTCCGACAAATTTCTTCGAATCGATGGTTCCGTTCTTGAGACGTACTTCGCCTTGCTTTACGATGACGGCACATTCGCCTTCGTTCTCAGATGTGATGCTGTGTCCGTTAAGATCCAGAACGAGTTCTGCATGCCTAGGTAGTGTATTTGTTATCGTAAGAGGACCTTTGACTTCGCTTTCTAAAGTGATGGTAGACTTCTTTCCGGTATTAATTACAGCTGCGATAGCCTCTTCAATGGAACCGAACTGCCTGCCATTTATAGATGCTACGCTTTTGAAAGTCTTGGCGCTTTCTGTCTTGATGAGTAGGGTCGAGTTCTTCTGGATGTTGCAGTCACCTAAGGTCTTCTGGAGTAATACTATGGATGTACCGTCGGACTTGTGAGCTGTTATAGTAAGTTCCTTACCCGAAAGGTTTACCGGAGCCGTGGTGAAGAAGGCCCTAGAGTATTCGCCCTTATCGAAATCAAATCCAGCTCCGTTAGCGGTTCCAAGGGTTAAAGTTAACGAAGTGCTGTATTTAGTGCTGTATTTGTTATTACTAATGGTAGAAGTAGTGGCGTCAAGAGTGCAACTGCTTGTAAAGAGTGGATCTGTCGTAGATAAGGTGATTGATGTTACGCCCTTAGTCTCTTCGGTGAAGAGATGCTCCACTACTATCCAGCCCACCTGGTTCTTCAGATTGAACTCAAGACTGTTGGCTCCGCTTGCCTTTGTGGCTTTCGCACAGGCATAGTCGTAATATTTTAGCATCGCAGTACTGTTCTTCACATCTTGCCTCTGGCCTTCGAATGTCATCGGGATGGATTTGACATCTGAAGTGATGACGAAGTTATAGGCAGGGATGAAGGCATAATAGTTTATGCCGTCCATAAGTTGGAATCCTTTGCTTTCAAGCTTGGATGAGGCTCCTACGGGTGTAATGATGCGAAGAAGTGCTGCATCTGACTTTCCTTTATTACCTTCCCTTCCGAATACGACCACGTTCTCATTAGATCCCCAAGAGAATTTCAGGGCATTATTATCCCAGCTAAGGGACTTGGTCTGAAATGGTAGAGCCGGTTGTTCGATGGTCGCGAAGATGCCTTCGTCTTTAGGTTCCGGTTCGAGATTCGATGTACATCCGGCCAATGTCGCCAGTGCTGCAGCGATGATTAAAACTTGTCTTTTCATCTTGCTGCTGTTAATTAAATTTCAACTGGTGCATCGGGGTCTTCTCCGGTCACATTTCCGGAAGTGCAGAAGACACCGGCCACGTTGATGTCGACCAGTTCGACTTCCGGCTTTACATAATTGATCTGTACCTGTTTTTCTCTGTTCGCCTTCATAATAATGATAGACTTGTGCCGACTGTCCC
>ERZ857629.4055-NODE-4055-length-11742-cov-156.435184_pt1 | contig 11742 bp, 8 predicted proteins | sample MGYA00519700_ERZ857629 | MGnify/ENA primary metagenome ERZ857629 (study PRJEB31778, sample SAMEA3449351) | human gut metagenome | biome: human gut; feature: human-associated habitat; material: faeces | place: United Kingdom | collected 2010/2012 ... | reverse complement strand
GGGGCAGTTCGGGGATTTCGTCGCGAACTTTATGAAGGACGGTTGGTTCAAGGATCTTCTCGTGGACGGCGTGATCGCCGGCGTGGGAAGTGTGCTGGTGTTCCTGCCTAACATATTGATTCTCTACTTCTTCCTTTCAATAATGGAAGATTCCGGGTATATGGCGCGCGCCGCTTTCATCGTGGATAAGCTGATGCACCGCATCGGTCTTCACGGGAAATCCTTCATCCCGATGGTTATGGGCTTCGGCTGCAACGTGCCGGCGATCATGGCGACCCGCGCGATAGAGAGCCGCAAAAGCCGCCTCATCACGATCGCCATCATCCCGTTTATGTCCTGCGCCGGTAGGCTGCCTATCTTCGTCCTGCTCGCCGGAGCCTTCTTCCCCCACAATTCCGCCCTCGCTCTTTTAGGAATATACTTCCTCGGAGTCCTGCTGGCGATTCTGTCGGCGGTCGTGCTGAGCCGTTTCATCAAGGAGGATGACCTCCCGTTCGTGATGGAGCTGCCGCCTTACAGGGTACCGACCGGAAAGGCCATCTGGCGACACACCTGGGAGAAGGGAAAGCAGTATCTTGAGAAGATGGCGACCACGATTCTCATCGGCTCCGTCGTGATCTGGTGCCTTGGCTATTTCCCGCGCTCCGACAAAGGCGCGGAATACCAGCAGGAACACTCGTACATCGGCCAGCTCGGCAAGGCTGTTTCTCCGGCTTTGGATCCGCTCGGTTTCAGTTGGAAGATGGACATTGGCCTTTTGACCGGAGTCGTCGCCAAGGAGTTGGTTGTCAGCACCCTTGGTGTGATGTACGCTTCGGACGAGCCGGCTGTCTCCGAAGCTGTCGAGGCCGCCGACACGGATGTCCTTGCCGCCGACACCCAGCTTCAAGGCACATTGGCGCGCTCGGTCAGCCTGCCTGCCGCCGTGGCCTATATGATATTCATCTTGCTTTATTTCCCTTGCATCGCTACCTTTGTGGCGATCAAGAACGAGACCGGCAAATGGCGCTGGGCCGTGGCGGTCTGCGTCTACACGATGGTGGTCGCCTGGCTCGCCGCCTTCATCGGCTTCCACATCACCGCACTGCTGATATAGAGGCTATTGAGGAATATTTAATATATTTGTAGGGGAGTTTCTTCTTCCTCCGCTTTCGGTGAAGGCGCGAAGGCTTGAGGGAATGTAAATAAATCTGAATATGAAGAAATATACAATAGATATGTCCGTGTCGGACTTGATTGACATCGACTACAGCCTGCTTCAGGTGATCTCCAGAATGGGGCTTTCCCTTAAATACGCCGGGCTGCCGGTGGCCGAGGCCTGCCGCAAATGTGGCATCGACCCGGACACATTCATCCTGATCTGCAACGTTTACTCATTTCCGGATCACATTCCGTCACAGGAGGAACTGGCCGGCGGCGACATCCGGAACATCATAGACTACCTGCATAGCTCGCACCTTTATTATATGGGGCGGGCTCTCCGTGTGTTGGAGAACTCGTTCGACAAGCTTGTGGCTCCGTTCAACGAGAAGCAGAAGAAGGTTGTCCTGAAATTCTTCAACGACTACAGGGATGAGCTTGACAAGCATTTCGCCTACGAGGAGGAGGTGGTCTTTCCGTATGTCGAGTCCCTGCTGCGAGGCGCGGCGGGAGACTCTGAATATTCCATCGAGCAGTTCGAGGAGCATCACGAGAACGTGGAGGAGAAGCTTGAGGACTTGAAGAACATCGTGATGAAATATCTTCCGGGGGACTGCTCCAACGAGTTGAAGATTATGGTGTTGCTGTCAATCTATCATCTGCACGATGATCTGAGGAGGCATACCTACGTTGAGAATAATATTCTTGTGCCGATAGTAAGCGGGTTTGAGCGTGATGGAAAATAGGAAGACTGTGACATTGATCGTGCCGTCTGACATTGTCGCCAGGGGGCTTGAGAGCATTCTTTCTGAACACGGTGAGTTTCAGGTTCAGGAGAATCTGGTTGACTGTTCAAGGGCCAGCGAGGCGAGGCTTCGCAATCTGGCTCCGGACATCATCATCATTGACCCGTCTGTCTTTGATTTCCAGGGTCGGAAGGAGGGGCGTCTGGCGATCGCCGAGCTTTGCGACGCTTCCGTGATCGCATTGGAGGGGCCGGCTGTGACGGAGGATGTTCTGAAGCAGTATGACGGGGCTATTTCGTTGTATGATGATTCTATGGGGATATTGAAGAAGATTCATTCGGCGGATGATTCTCGGCAGCCTGACGTGGCTTCCGATGGGGATGAGCTTTCGGCGCGGGAGAAGGAGATTCTGGTTTGTGTGGCGCAGGGGATGCTCAACAAGGAGATCGCCGACAAGTTCAGTCTGTCCATCTACACCGTCATCACGCATCGTAAGAACATCACGCGCAAGACCGGCATCAAGACCGTCGCCGGTCTCACCGTCTATGCGATCCTCAACAATCTCATTGACATTAATTCTGTTCAGTAGTACTAAAGGATAGGCAATACCCCTCTCAACCAGAATTTTGCACGTTACCAAAATTCTTGGGTCGAGAGGGGGTATTTGCCTATGGGGTAAATTGTCCGAATGGTTCAAACCTTATTCCGTCACTAAACTTGTTGCCACTTATCTTGCGGTTGCTGAACTTGTGGTTGCTGAGCCTGTCGAAGCATCGAAGTGGCATACAGTCAGGGATAGGCAATACCCCTCTCAACCAGAATTTTGCACGTTACCAAAATTCTTGGGTCGAGAGGGGTATATGCCTATAGGCTAACTTGTCCGAATGGTTCAAACCTATATTCGGTCACAAAGTCTTCGGTGTGCTATTTCAGGTTAATCTCCGCAATGACGGGATAATGGTCTGAGTAGCGGACGCGGGGGACGGAATGGGAGACGGCGGTGAAATGCGACGGGTAAAGAATATAATCGATGCGGATGAAAGGCCAGAGGAATGAATATGTCGCTCCGAAGCCTTTGCCGGCTTCCACGAAGGAGTCGTCCCGGCCCTTCTTTAGACGGTTGTAGGTGTACGACATCGGATTGTCGTTGAAATCTCCCGTCACGATGGCCTCCAGCGTGCAGTCCTCGATGTCCGACATCACTTTGTCCACCTGCTCCGGCCTCCTTCTGATGGACTTCTTCATTTTCTCCTCCGTCTCCCACATCAGTTCCCCGTCCTTGTCCGCCACAGACTTCTTGAGCCGTGACAACGACACGTTATAACTCTCAAAATGACAGTTATAGACCCGGATTTCGGCACCTTCTCCGATTTTCAGGTCAGTAAATATCGCAAGATTCGAGCTTTTGTCGAACATCAGTTTCCCCTTGTTGAGAATAGGGAATTTGCTCAGTGTCACGTTGCCGTAACTTCCCTTGTCTGTCACGAACATGAAGTAACCAACATGATAGCCGGGGAAACGCTTCTCGAAGAACCTCGCCACATCATATTCCCCAGGCAGATTGACTTCCTGAAGGCACACGATGTCGGCATCGTTCTCCATGATGAACCTCACGACCGAGTCGGCGCATGCCGCCCTGCCGCCTTCTTCCTTGAACTCTTGAGCGCTCCCCAAGGTGAAGTGCCCCACGTTGTAAGTCAGTATTTTGACTGTCTCTGATGCTCTTTCCGCCGCACCGGATGAAAACTGGAAATACCGGCCGATGAATATCAGCGAAGGGAGCAACGCCAGCAGTGGAATCAGAAACGAACTCGAGCCTCTTTTGATCGCAAGGACAAGGAATATCCCGTTCAGGATCGCGATAGGCACGAACAAAAGCCCGAAGACGGTCATATACCAGGCTTTTGCCGGATTCACGACCATCGAGGCGTAACTGAGCAGAAGCAGGAAAGCCGAAATCAACATCAGCAATCTCGCCATGATGCCGCTGAACGAAGTCTCATGTGAATTCCCGCTCATCCCAGATCAGTTTGTCACCTTTGCCAGAGTTTTCCGGATTTTTTCCAGTAGAGAAGTAGCAGGAAGCCGAACAGCATTCCTCCGAGGTGGGCGAAATGCGCCACGCCGTCCATCGTCCCGGTCACGCCGGTGAAGAGTTCAATGGCGATGAATATCAGGACGAACCATTTGGCCTTCAGAGAGATTGGCGGGAATATCAATGTCCAGATGTCATTCGGGTAAAGCATAGCGTAGCCGATCTGGATTCCATAGATCGCTCCGGAGGCTCCGAGCGTAGGGGTGCGCAGAAGATTGATCTGTCCTGCGGAGAGGATTCCCGAATTGGCTGACGCCATTGCCTCCATCTGGAAATATTCCACGACAGTGTGGGTCAGCACCGCTCCGAGTCCGGCCACGAAATAGAAGATGAGATATTTCTTTGAACCGATCGTCCTCTCCAGTGCCGAACCGAACATCAAGAGGCAGAACATGTTGAAGAACAGATGCCAGAACCCTCCGTGCATGAACAAGTAAGTGATTGGTTGCCAGATGCGGAAGAATGGGGAGGCCGGGTAGAACATCGCGAATGTGCTGACCATGAAGTTCTGGTTGATCACCGTGGCGATGTACATCACGATATTGATCAGCAGAATATTCCGTGTGACCGGCGGGAACCTGTTGAGGAATCCGCCTATTCCTGATTGCCTGTCATCGTAGTAGTAGGGCATAATCCTATAATATTCAAAAAATTAAAATAACTTTTCCATCTGAGCGGAGGTCATGATCGCCATGATCCTTTTGCCATTGCCGGTCAGTTCGGGGTTGCTGCTTGAAAGCAGGGTGTCCAGCAGGTGCCGTGCCTCCATCGGGGAAGCCAGCGGGTCGCAGCTTGACGCTCCCAGCAGGGCAATCTTCTCAGCCATAGCCGCTTCCATCACTCCCGGCAGCGATGAACTGTCATCCGAGAGGATCAGCAGCAGGTCAGAGACCATCGTCTGGATCTTTCCCGCCTCGCACGAATATCCTTCCGGAACCCCGTTGACCACAATCGTGTCTGTCCCGAACGGTGAGATGTCAAAACCGAGTCTGGCGAGCAGCTCGGCCTTGTCGTCGAAAACGGCTCTGTTCGCGGCTCCGACCTCTACCTTCACCGGGAACATATTCGCTTGCGTGACGTGCTCGTTCTTTGTGAGGGCCGCCAACGCCCTGTCGTAAAGTATTCGTTCTCTGGCCCTTCTGACGTTCACAATCATCAGGCCGTCCCTTGCCGGGGCGACGATATATTTTCCGCCGAGGATGATGGTCTGTGTGACCGGCAGCGTTTTCTCTTCGAAAAGTTTGCCATAGTCCTCCCGCCGGTCAACATATTGCCCGAATCTTTCGTTTCCGGAGTCTTTCCATCCGGTCGCCGAGCCATATCCTTTGCCCGCCGGGCCGCCAAGTTCGGTCGCTGAGCCTGTCGAAGCGCCCCTCCCTACGGCACCATATTCATCCGTCGCAGATCCTGCCGAAGTGACCGGGTCAAACGGATTGTACCCACCGTCAACCGCCACCTGCGGAATGCTCTCTGGCTGATATTCAGAGAAATGAGACCCGAGCACCGGCATGTCGTTAGCCTCCGGATTGCTGAAATCAATCCCTCCCGCGAACGCATTTTTCCCCAGCACCTCCTTCACCGAAGCATAGACGACTTGGAATATGAACGAGTCGTCCTCGAACTTCACCTCGGACTTAGTCGGGCTGATGTTCACGTCCACGCTGTGCGGATCCACTTCCAGATAGATGAAATAGGATGGAGTGACTCCGTCAGCGATCATCCCCTCGTAGGCCTTCATAACGGCCTTGTGCAGGTACGGACTCCGGAAATACCTTCCGTTGACGAAGAAAAACTGGTTTCCCAAAGTTTTCCTCGCCGTGTCCGGCCTTCCAACGAAACCCCTCAGGCTTACCACGGAGGTGTCCGCGCAGACATCAACAACATCTCCGGTGACAGATGCCCCGAGAAGATCCATAATCCTGTATTTCAAGGATTTCGCCGGCTTGAGAACGAAAACGTCCTTCCCGTTGTGACTGAGCGAGAACCCAATCTCAGGCCTCGTCAGAGCCACTTTCGTGAACTCTTCGACAATATGCTTGAACTCCACGTTGTCCGACTTCAGGAATTTCCTTCTGGCCGGCACATTGTAGAAAAGATTTCTGACAGCTATGTTTGTCCCTTTCGGATTGGCGATCTCTGTCGTGGAATTGTGGACCGACGCCGCGAACTCGACCTGGCAGCCAACCTCCTCATCCTCCGTGCGGGTCTTCAGCGTCACCTCAGCCACCGCCGCGATCGAGGCCAACGCCTCGCCCCTGAATCCGAAGGTCGTGATGTCCTCCAGATCCTCCGCGGTCGCGATTTTCGATGTGGCGTGCCTCTCGAAACAGAGCACGGCATCGTCCGGATTCATCCCCTTGCCGTTGTCTATGACTTGGATCAGAGTCCGTCCCGAGTCCTTGATTATCACCGAGATCTGTTCCGCCCCCGCGTCTACGGCATTCTCCACAAGTTCCTTCACCACGGAAGCCGGCCTTTGCACAACCTCTCCCGCGGCGATCATATTCGCTATGTTTCCAGGCAGTATCCTGAGTTCCATCCTAAAGCAGTGAATAGAATTTCGTGAAATAAATCAGGACCACAGCGAGCAGGACCAATCCGACCATCCCGATGATTTTCTGTGCCTTGGTGGCCACGGTTGTCCTTCTCGCGTAGTTGCCTTCACGCAGCGACCCGCGGATGTAGGAGCCAGGTACATATTCACCTTTCTCCTTTTCTTTCTCAAAAGTGCCGTCAACCTTTCCGAACTTCTGCCGGCGCTCTTCCTCCTCCTTATCGTAGTAGAGGGGCTTATAGTTGAATCTCCTATGCTCCTGTTCTCCAGGAAAAGTAAAAAAGCCCATAATCTTTCAAATTACCTTAAATAATAACAAATATAATCAAAATATCAGAATCCGGTTTGAATTCCGGGAACTATATGTCTGTTGACTAAGTTTAAGAAGCTGTTTTGAATTGTTTGTTTGAAGGTTAAGAGCAAGCTCTTTCCCTGCTGCTCACCTCGGCAATCCGAACAAGTTCGATTGCCCTCGGTTCGGGCGCTGGTTTGAGAGTGAAAAACTTCAGTTTCGACCGCTTCTTCCAAGGAAGATAGCGGTGCTATCTGACTGAAGAAGCGGGAAGAAAATGAAGATTTTTCACCTCAAAGAACATTTCAAACAATTCAAAACAGCTTCTAAGATATCAGGTTAATATCCGGGTGATAGTGCCTGCGAATTCACCGATTGTCTCTTAAATTAAGGTACTATATAGGAGTTGATGGACTTTTTGCTTATTGCGTTGGTGCTGAAATACTTACGGCAAAATGGATATTTTGCGGCAATAATTTACCTGTCAATAACTTATGCACAATTGTAGTCAATTGCTAAAGATAAGGTGACTATACGGCGGTTGATAATATGGCAAACAAGCAGTCGCTGAACAAACATATTGCCGCAACGCCTTTTCCTCGCCCGCAATCTCGCTATCGCTGACATTGTTTGCGTGGACGATTATATACGAGTGGGCGGCATCCGCATTTTGTGAATATGGCGGCATACAAAACCGTCCTGAGTACGATGTGAAGCCTGTGGATATGCTGCCTGTGGTTCTCGGATCCATAGGCAGCATACGGCCGCACCTCACACAGGCGTAGAAGCATAACCGTATGCCGCCATTTTACAAAAAAGCAGGGAAATATATACAAGTTGACTACCTTCCTCCATATCGTGCCGACATCCAAGCGATTGCGGGCAGACACAAACTCTGTTTGTTAATGGTTTACAGCGCCTTCAAGTCTAATCAGACATAATATTGTGAGGATCTAAGGCTCAGCATACCATAATATGCCGTAACGCTCAGGTGCGCGAATATATTCGCACCCAGAGCATCAACTCATTAGCTATCAAGTGAATGCTGTTTTAGGTGAGTATGGTTTCTCGCACCTGGAAGCCCGGAACACCAATAGAACGTTCTGTACCGGGGGCACCGACTTTCAGGTGTGCGAATATATTCGCACCCAGAGCATCAACTCATTAGCTATCAAGTGAATGCTGTTTTAGGTGAGTATGGTTTCTCGCACCTGGAAGCCCGGAACACCAATAGAACGTTCTGTACCGGGGGCGCCGACTTTCAGGTGTGCGAATATACTCACACCTGGAGCATCAACTCATTAGCTATCAGGTGAATGCTGTTTTAGGTGAGTATGGTTTCTCGCACCTGGAAACCCGGAACACCAATAGAACGTTCTGTACCGGGGGCACCGACTTTCAGGTGTGCGAATATATTCGCACCCAGAGCATCAACTCATTAGCTATCAAGTGAATGCTGTTTTAGGTGAGTATGGTTTCTCGCACCTGGAAGCCCGGAACACCAATAGAACGTTCTGTACCGGGGGCGCCGACTTTCAGGTGTGCGAATATACTCCCACCTGGAACATCAACTTGCTAATTATCAAGCGAATGCTGTTTTAGGTGCGCATAACTTTTCATACCTGGAAGGACGGGTCTCCTATTGTTCCATAGAACAGAAAATGTACGTGAGGAGGCTTTTGTTATGCACCGAATATACTGGGGCGCACCATTGGTACAGGAGACGTGCTTCTGGTGTACCAAATGAAATAAGAGATGTGTTGGTACAGGAGACGCGCTTCTGGTGTACCAAATGGACAAAAAGATGCCGTTGGTACAGGAAACGCGCTTCTGGTGTACCAAATGGACAAAAAGATGCCGTTGGTACAGGAAACGCGCTTCTGGTGTACCAACAAGGACAGGACATCAGTGTCGGGCCAGTGGAAGAAAACTGTGGCAGAACAGTAGGTGTCATTCCTGATTCACATCCATCAACCTTAGGTGCGGCATTGTCGTTTCAGATCCAAACAACTATTATTCCGGGTGAAAAAATGGTGGTTATACACCCGGGGAGACATCACTGATTGGAGTCGGGTGCGGAAAGCCACTTTTTTCACCCGATGCATAAGTCCGGGATCTTCCGCCACACATTGTCTTATATGACAACGATGGAGATTAGGTCCTTTACATACCGATTCTCGCGCAGGACTATCAATGGTGCGCAATTGTTTAAATATCAGTGCTATAAAAGAAATGTTAGCCAACTCCTATATAGGACCCAGAAATAATAATGATGTCATTCCGTGTTTGCTCCAACAAAAAAGAATGGGTATCTTAGCGGAACGATAATATTCAATCGTCATCGATGAAAACGATAAGGACAATAATCATCGCCGCCCTCGGTGCTTTGGCGGCTTGTTCTCCGGCCACGACGGAACTGGAGGACTACACGGGGTACGTTAATGTCAGGATCGGCTCAGGCGGGCACGGGCACGTGTTTGTCGGGGCGAGCGTGCCTTTCGGCGCGGTGCAGTTGGGACCTACGAGCATCCCTCAGCAATGGGATTGGTGCTCCGGCTACCATTCCAGTGACTCCACGGTCATCGGATTCTCGCACACACACTTGAGCGGAACCGGAATCGGAGACCTCTTCGACATTACCGTGATGCCGGTGGTCGGCACGGTGAGATATTCAAGAGGGGAGGAACCGAAAGACGCTTCGCCGGAAGCGATCGCCGCCGCGCAGGCCTCAGGAATGTGGTCCTACGCCGACAGGACGAAAGAGACCGCCAAACCAGGTTACTATAGCGTTCCTCTGACCCGCTACGGCATCACCGCCGAGATGACGGCCACGACAAGGGTCGGCCTCAGCCGTTACACTTTCCCGGCTTCCGACAGCTCAGCGGTGGTCTTCGACCTTGAGAACGGCGGCTGTTGGGACAGGGCATACGATACGAAATTCACCGTCATAGACAGTTGTACCATAGAGGGTTACAGGTTCTCTACGGGTTGGGCTAAAGACCAGAAAATCTACTTCCGCGCCCAATTCTCAAAGCCGTTCGACTCCATCGACGAAATCACCGCCAAGGAATATCCCGTTGAGGGTAAGGAATATTCAGTGAACTACTTCCGCGCCGACTTCCACACCACCGAAGGCGAGCAGGTGATGCTGAAGGTCGCGGTCTCCCCGGCCAGCGAGGAAAAGGCGGCTTTGAATATGTCTGCGGAACTTCCGGGCTGGGACTTCGAGGCCACGGTCGATGCAGCCCGCGAGGCTTGGAACGCGGAACTCTCCAAGGCTAAGGTGTCCACTGATGATCCTGAAGCCAGAACAATTTTCTACACAGCGCTTTACCACACGATGATAATGCCTTCGATATTCAGTGATCTGGATGATCCGAGGGCTGAATATACCACATTCTCCCTTTGGGATACTTATCGCGCCCAGATGCCGCTGATGACAATCCTGCATCCGGAAAGGGAGAACGATATGGTCGCTTCGATGCTTAAGATCTACCGGAAGCAGGGCCGTCTTCCAGTTTGGCATCTGGTCGGCAACGAGACGGACTGTATGGTCGGCAACCCTGGTGTCATCGCCGTCGCCGACGCTGTCGTGAAAGGCTTCGACGGCTTTGACCGTGACCTCGCCTGGGAAGCGATGAAGGCGACTATGACGGACACCATCCGCGGCCTGAACTACCGTCAGAAGTACGGGTATATTCCTTCAGACACAATGCTTGAGTCAATAGCCTTTGATATGGAATATGCCATTGCGGATGCAGCTGTGGCCGCCGCCGCTGATTACCTTGGCAAGCCGGATGACGCTGAATATTTCCGTAACAGCAGCCATTCCTACCGCAATTATATGGATCCGGAGACTTTGTTCGCAAGAGGAAAGATGACAGACGGCAGCTGGAGGACTCCGTTCAATCCATATTCCTCGGAGCATCGCGCTAATGATTATTGTGAGGGAAACGCCTGGCAATATACCTGGCTCGCTCCGCACGACTATTCCGGCCTGGTTGATTTCTACGGCTCCCGCGAGAAGTTTGTCGAGAGGCTTGACTCGCTTTTCGCCGCTGATTCCAGAATAGACGGTGAGGACGCTTCTCCTGACATCTCCGGCCTCATCGGTCAGTACGCCCACGGCAACGAGCCGAGCCACCACGTCATCTATTTCTATACTATGGCAGGCGAGCCGTACAAGACAGCCGATCTGGCACGCCGGATATATTCAGAGTTTTATAAGAACGCCGATGACGGTCTCTGCGGCAATGAGGATGCCGGCCAGATGTCCGCCTGGTACGCCCTTTCCGCTTTGGGCTTCTATGAGATCGAGCCTGCTTCAACAAGGTTCTGGTTCGGCGCTCCGGCGTTTGAGGCGGTTGATTTGAAGGTCGCTGGAGGCACGTTCAAGATCAAGGCCTCCGGTTTAAGTGATGCGAACCGCTATATCCAGAGCGTCACCTTGAACGGTAAACCTTACGATAAGGCTTACATTGAATATTCCGACATTGTCAAAGGCGGGGAACTTGTCTTTGAAATGGGGGCGGAGCCGGCCGTCTGGTATTAGGATGCTCCTTTTGATAAGAGATCGGAAATAACTTGCTTCATCGCTATGCGTGGGGCAAGTTATTTTCTTTATTTTTCGGAGAATCGGTGCTCTTTTCGCTAATTTTTGCGTGAAAATGAAAAAAAAGTCAAAAAAAGTTTGGAGGGAACGAAAAAGTCGCTATCTTTGCAGCCCGTTTCGGAAATAACGGGAAAGTTCATTGACAATATTGAAAGATTAGTACAACAAGTACCGAGAACGAAATGAAGAGCGTTGATTCTTTTTTTAGAAGAATGAAGTTGTCGGGGTCGAGCTGGAAATATGTGTATTATACAAAGAAGAGTTTGATCCTGGCTCAGGATGAACGCTAGCGGCAGGCTTAAC